>WNFI01589298.1_pt1 | contig 21203 bp, 20 predicted proteins | sample 5400471 | NCBI WGS metagenome assembly WNFI01 (sample SAMN13153348, study PRJNA577476) | soil metagenome | isolation source: 100 cm saprolite on Douglas fir-dominated hillslope | place: USA:California | collected 2013-09-17
GCGTGACCAGGGTCGGAGTCTCGTCGGAATCCACCGAGGCGCCGGTGACCGCCACGATCGCCTCGTTCAGCTGGCGGTCGTTGATCGGGTAGCGCATGTAGGCGGAGATGCCGTTCTCGCGGCAGGCGATGGCGTCGCCGGGCCGGCCCTGGTTGGCGAGCATCATCACCAGCGTCGAGCGGAAGCGCGGGTGGTTCTTGATGCGGAAGGCGAGGAGGAAGCCGTCCTGCGCCGCGAGCTGGTTGGAGACGATCACCAGCGGGATGGCGCTTCCCTCCTCGTGCATGCGCTCGAGGAGCGCCATCGCCATCGCGGCGTTGTCGGCTTCGAGGGGGATCAGGCGCCAGCCGCGCAGGAGGTTGGTCACCTGCAGGCGCTGCTCGGGATCGCCCGACACGACCATTACCGGCAAGCCGACAAGCGAGACATACGTCGCGCGCCGCGGCGCTGGCGGTGCGGGCCGCACCGGAAATTCCAGCGTGAATGCATAGAGCGCGTCACCGGTGAGGCGCGTGGCGATGGCGAGCTTGCCGCCCATCGCGCCCACCATGAACCTCGCCACGGCGACGCCCATTCCCGCGTCCGCGGAGACCGGTGCGGCCGGATGCTGGCCCGGCTCGGCGTTCGCGGTCACGCTGAAGGAGAGCTGGATGCCCGACTCGGTCACGTACTCGGGCGTGATCTGCAGCGTGACCTCGTGGCCCGGGAGCAGCGCGAACGCGTTCTCCAGCAGGTTCTTCATCACCAGTTGCAGGCGCGCGACGTCGCCCTCGAGCGTGTCCGCGACGTCCTGCTCGATCTTGATGCGCAGCCGGCAATCGTGCTCTTCGGCGCTGGTGCCGATGCGCGCGACCAGCTCGGCCAGCGCGGCGCGCAGCCCGAACTCGGTCTTGTGCAGCACCACGCCGCCCGAGAGCTTGGAGAAATCGACCAGGTCGCCGATCGCCGCCATGGCGGTCTCGGTCGATTCGCGCACCATCTGGAAGTGGTCCACCAGCGCCGGGTCGAAGTCCATCTGCTGGGCGCGGATGGTGATCGCGGAGATGCCCTCCATCGCCACCGAGAGCTCCATGCCGATCTTCTCGATCAACGCGATCTCGGCCGCGCCCTTGGCGCCGCCCGGGGCCACGGTCTCCTCGCGGGGCCGCCACACCGCGCCCGCCGCGGTCTCGTCCACGGCGATGGGCAGGCGCTGCAGCGTGAGCGTGCGTCCGTCCGCGAGGCGCAGCGCGAGGCTCGCCGACGGGTCGGCCCTCTTACGCGCGCGCTCGAGCGCCTTCGCGTCGACGAAGGGCGAGCGGGCGAGGGCCTCGTAGACCGGCATGCCGGTGAGCGATTGCGGGGCGCTCTTGATGTCGAGGAGGCCGCACAGCGCCTCGTTGGCGAGCTCGATCTCGCCCGCGGCGTTCTCGACCAGCACCGCGCGGCGCGACGATTCGGCGAGCGCGAGGAGCCGCGCCGTGGAAAGGTTGAGGGCGTGCTCGGTGTCGCGCTGCGGGCCGATGTCGTGCAGCACCGCGATCACGCCCGCCGCCTTGTCGCGCGTGTCGAGCGCGGGCTGGAACGCGATCTGCACCCAGCGCTCGGCAAGCGCCGGCGAGGCGAGCTGCGCATCCACGAAGGCGGAAGCCGCCTTGCCTTCGCCCACGCGCGCGATGTTCTGCTGGATGCGCTTCTCGTCGCCTTTCGAGAAGAGCGAGGCGAGCGAGACGCCGGCGAGCAGGCCGCGCTCGGCGCCGGTGAGGTGGCTGAAGGCGTTGTTGGCGAACTCGATCGCGCCCCTGGCGTCGGCGATCGCCACCGCGACCTTGAGCGACTCGATGACGCGCTTGAAGTCGTCGCCGGCCATGGGCTACGGCGCCTCGCCCAGCTTGCGGATCACGCCGAGGAGGTGGCGCGTGGATGCGTGCAGCGGCACGCTCGCGCCGCGAACCGCGCTCAGGACCTGGCCGGCGATGGTCTTGCCGAGCTCGACGCCGAACTGGTCGAAGGAATCGATGCCCCACACGGTGCCCTGGACGAACACCTTGTGCTCGTAGATCGCGAGGAGCGCTCCCAGGTGGTACGCATCGAGGCGCGGCAATACGAAGGTCGTGCTCACGCGATCCCCGGGGCAGGTGCGATGCGCTTGCGCGGTCTCGACGCCGTTCATCAGCGCTTCCGATTGCGCGCAGGCGTGCGCGATGAGGATCTCGTGGTGCGCGCCCTCCTCGCCCATCGGCCGGGCGACCACGATGAAGTCGCAGCTCGCGCGATCGGTTCCCTGGTGCAGCCATTGGTGGAACGCGTGCTGGCCGGGAGTCTCGGTGCCGCCCCACACCACCGGGCAGGTGGCGAAGTCGAGCACTTGGCCGTCGCGGTCGACGCGCTTGCCGTTCGATTCCATCTCGAGCTGCTGCAGGTACGCGGGGAGGCTCACGAGGCGCGACGCATAGCTCAGCACCGCGTGGCTGGCGGCGCCCAGCGCATTGCGATTCCAGATGCCGATCAAGCCGAGGAGCACCGGCACGTTGCGCTCGAGCGGATCGCTGCGGAACTGCAGGTCCGCCGCATGGGCGCCGGCCAGCAGCTGGTCGAAGCGCGCCATGCCGAGGGCGATGGCGATCGGCAATCCCACCGAGGACCAGAGCGAATAGCGCCCGCCGACCCACTCGGCGAACGGGAAGACGTTGCATTCGGGAAGTCCCCACCCGGTCGCGGCTTCGACGTTCGCGGTGGCGGCGATGAAATGGCGCGCGAGCCCCGCCTCGCCCAGCGTGGCGACGATCCACGCCTTCGCCGCGGCGGCGTTCACCATCGTCTCCTGCGTGGTGAAGGTCTTGGAGGCGATCACCACCAGCGTGGCGGCGGGATCGAGGCCGATCAGCGCGTCGTCCCACTCCGCGGCGTCGACGTTGGTGACGAAGCGCACCTCGGGCCCGTCGGCCTCGGCGGCGAGCGCCTCGATCACGAGCTTCGGTCCCAGCGACGATCCGCCGATGCCGAGCGCCAGCACGTGAGTGAATCGCTCCCCGGTGGCGCCCTTCCATTGCCCCGCGCGCACCGCCTCGGCGAAGACGCGCATGCGCTCGTGGTTGCGCTGGATCGCGGGACGCAGGTCGACGCCCTCGACCACCACGTGCTCGTCGCCGCGCAGCGCCGTGTGCAGCGCCGGGCGATCCTCGGTGGTGTTCACGCGCGCGCCGCTGAAAAGGGCATCGATCGCCGCGCCCAGGCCGCGATCGCGCGCGAGCGCGGTGAGGAGCGTGAGCGCCTCCGCGTCGACGCGCTGCTTGGAGAAATCGGCGGCGATGCCGGCGCACGAGAACGTGAGCGCGGAGCCGCGCGCGGGATCGGCGCTCCAGAGCTCGGCGAGGCGTGTGGCGGCGAGCGCGTCGCGGTGAGCGAGGAGCGCCTGCCAGGCGGGAGAGGAAGTGAAGTTGGGCATTGCGCGGCGCGCCTCTTGTGAGGCGAATTCTACCCCAGCGCCAGCCCCGAGATGCCGAGCACCATGCCGGCGGCGGCCGCGGCGCGGCGCACGACGTCGCCCTCGCGCAGGAAATGGGCGCCCATGAGTGCCGCGAAGAGGATCGACACCTCGCGCGCCGGCGCCACCAGGCTCACCGGGGTGAACACCATCGCGGTGAGGACCAGGATGTAGGAAAGCGGCATGAGGAGGGCCAACGCGAGCGCCGTCTTCCTCCTCTCGCGCCACGCGACCGACATGGCACCGGGCGAGCGCCGCTGCGTGAGCGGCAGCAGCACGCACACGCGAAACGCGTTGGCGCCCCAGTCGTAGAGGAGCGGCGGGATCAGCCACGTCGCGACACTCACCTTGTCCCACAGGGTGTAGGCCGCGATCATGCAGCCGGTGAGGAGCGCGAATCCCACCGCGTGGCGCGCCTCGCTCTTGTGCCACGCGAACGGATTGCCGGTGAGGAGGAGCGCCGAAGCCCCGATCATGAGCGCGCCGGCGATGGCCACCGCGCTCGGGCGCTCGCCGAGGAGCGCGATCGCGACCGCGATGGTGAGGAGGGGCCCCGTGGAGCGCGCCAGCGGATAGACGATCGAGAGGTCGCCGCCGCTGCGGTACGCGCGGTCGAGAAGCAGGAAATAGCCGGTGTGGATCACGCCGCTGCCGAGCATCAGCGCGAAGTGCGCGGGCTGCAGGCGGAACCCCGAGATCCAGGTCACGGCGACCACCAGCGGCGCGTACATCGCGAGCGAGATCAGCGAGGCGAGGGTGATGAGCCCGGTGCCGCCGCCGCTCCTCTTCAGCAGGAAGTTCCAGCTGGCGTGGATGAAGGCGGCGAAGAGGACGAGTACGAGAGCTAGGACCGTCACGGCTTCATGAGCCGCAGCAGGTCCAGGTATTGGGGATCCTCGGGAAGCACCGCGCCCAGTCGCAGCAGCCCGTCGATGGTCACCACCGCCGCGTCGAGCGTGAAGTCGCCGGAAAGCAGGTCCTTCATGACTTCCTCCACCGGCATGCAGCGGATCTCGGAGACCTCGCCATCCTGGTTCGCGGGCTTGAAGTCCGCCGGCAGCCACAGGTCGTGCACGAAGAGGATCTCGCGATGCAGGCCCTCGGGCACCGAGTACTCGACGCGCACCACGCCCAGGCAGTTCAGGCCCGCGAGGAGCGCGGGCGCGATGCCCGCTTCCTCCCAGGCTTCCTTGCGCAGCGTCTCGTCCACCGACATGCCGGCGCTGATGCGCCCGCCCACGAGGTTGTCGAGCTTGTCGGGATCTATCTGCTTCGCGGCGCTGCGGCGCGCGACCCACGCCTGCGCGAAGCCGCCCGTCCTCGTGAAGCCGTTCATGTGGGCGCCGTAGGCCATGAGGCCGAAGTGGCGCGTGGCGGCGCGCTCGATGCGCAAGAGCTCGGGCTCGCCGTAGTGCGCGGTGACGCTCACCAGCTCGTCGCGCCAGCCCGTGAGGATGGCGTCGCGCGCGAGATCGCGGGTGACTTCCGCCATGGCGCTGCTGCGGCCCTGGGCGTTGTCCGGCTTCGCGGCGAGGCGCACGTACGCGGGGTTCACCTCGAAGACGTGCGGCCAGCGGCGCAGCTGGTCGGCGAAGGATGGCCGCAGCCACCCCACCGCATGCTCCTTCACGTAGAACGGGATCGCGGGAAGCTCGCGCTCGGCTTGCGAGGCGTGCGTGCAGGCGGCCCGGACAAGCCCCAGCAGGTCGTTGTAGAGGCGCGGTCTCATGGTGGGAAAGTATAATCTCCCCTCGGAATGCGCTCGCCATGAAAGTCCTCATCCTGGGTGCCGGCGTGATCGGCACCTGCACCGCCTGGTACCTGACCCGGCAAGGCCACGAAGTCACGGTGATCGAGCGCCGCGACGGCGCCGGGCTGGAGACCTCGTTCGCCAACGGCGGGCAGATCTCGGTGTGCCACGCGGAGCCGTGGGCCAATCCCGACGCGCCCGCCAAGATCCTGCAGTGGATCTGGCGCGACGACGCCCCGCTCCTCTTTCGCCTGCGCATGGATGCGGCGCAATGGTCGTGGGGCATGCGCTTCCTCGCCGAGTGCCTGCCCGCGAGGACGCGCGCCAACATCGGCGAGATCGTGAAGCTCTCGCTCTACAGCCGCGCGTCGCTGCAGGAATTGCGCGCCGCCACCGGCATCGAGTACGACCAGCTCGAGCTCGGCATCCTCCACTACTACACCGACCCGCGCGAGTTCGAGCGCGCCGTGGCTTCGGCATCGGTGATGCGCCAGTACGGGCTCGACCGCGACGTGGAGACCGTCGACCAGGCGATCAGGATCGAGCCCGCGCTGGAGCCCGCGCGGCACAGGATCGTCGGCGCGACCTACACCTCGTCCGACGAGTCGGGCGATGCGTACCTCTTCACCGTGCGCCTCGCCAAGCTCGCGGAAGCGAGCGGAGCGCGCTTCCTTTACGGACGCGAGATCCGCGAGATCCACGCGGACGCCGGCAAGGTGAGCGGTGCCACCGTGCGCCACGGCGGGAATGAGGAAGTGATGAAAGCCGATGCCTACGTGGTCGCGTTGGGAAGTTACTCGCCCCTCCTCACGCGGCCCATCGGTTTGCGACGGACCTGAATGCGGTGCGCTGCGAGGCGCTCACCAGGCGCGCCGCCGAGATGTTTCCCGACGCGGGCGAATACGGCGCGGCGACCTTCTGGACGGGATTGAGGCCCTCGACCCCCTCCAACGTGCCGATCATCGGCGCCACGCGCTACCCGACCCTCTACCTCAACACCGGGCACGGCACCCTCGGCTGGACCATGGCCGCCGGGTCGGGGCGGGCGCTTGCGGATATCATCAGCGCTCGCGAGCCCGAGGTGGACTTCAAATGGTCACGCTGAAAGAGATCGAAAGCGCCGCGCAGGCGATCAAGGGGCAGGTCCCCGAGACGCCGTGCATGCATTCGCGCACGCTCTCCGACATCACCGGCGCCGAGGTCTACCTCAAGTTCGAGAACCACCAGTTCACGGCGTCCTTCAAGGAACGCGGGGCGCTCAACAAGCTTCTCTCGCTGGACGCGGCGCAGCGCGCCAAGGGCGTGATCGCCTGCTCGGCGGGCAACCACGCCCAGGGCGTGGCTTACCACGCCAACCGGCTCGGCATTCCTTCGCTCATCGTGATGCCGCGTTACACGCCGTGGGTGAAGGTCGAGCAGACGCAGCGCCACGGCGCCGAGGTGATCCTCGAGGGCGACAACTTCGACGGCGCCAAGGACTTCGCGCTGAAGGCGGCGGTGGAGCGCGGCTTGACGCTGGTCCACCCGTACAACGACGAGAAGATCATTGCCGGGCAGGGCACCACGGGCCTCGAGATGCTGAAGCAGCATCCCGAGTTGGACGCGATGATCGTCGCGATCGGCGGCGGCGGGCTGATCTCCGGGATTTCGATCGCCGCCCGGGCGATGAAGCCCTCGGTGGAGGTCTTCGGCGTGGAGATGGTGCGCTTCCCCGCCATGTACCACGCGATGAAGGGAACCGCCCCGCAGTTCGGCGCCTCGACCATCGCCGAGGGCATCGCGGTGAAGGAGCCGGGCACGCTCACGCGCCCCATCATCGAGAAGAACGTGGCCGAGATCTTCCTGGTGGACGAAGGCGACATCGAGCAGGCGATCGTGATGCTCCTCGAGATCGAGAAGACCGTGGTCGAGGGCGCGGGCGCCGCGCCGCTCGCCGCGCTCTTCAAGTACCCGGCGCGTTTCGCGGCAAAGCGCGTGGGCCTGGTGCTGGGCGGGGGCAACATCGATCCGCTGATGCTGGCCGAGATCATCGAGCGCGGCATGGTGCGCTCCGGGCGCCTGGCGCGTGTGCGGGTGGAGGTGCGCGACCTCCCCGGCTCGCTCGCCAGGGTGACCGCGTGCATCGCCGACCAGAACGCGAGCATCGAGGAGGTGCACCACCAGCGCACCTTCACGCAGGTGGCGGTGCAGAACGTCGAGATCGAGCTGGTGCTGAAGACTCGTAACAAGGAGCACGTCGAGCAGATCGTCGCCGCTCTCCAGCGCTGCGACTTCAACGCTCGCGCCCACCCGGTCGATTAAGTGGTGTCAGGTACAACTTAAAAAGTCGTGTCAGGTACGACTTTCCAACAGGAGCAGGAAAATGGATATCAAGAGATTGAATGTCGGCAAGCGTCTGTCGGAAGTCGTGGTCCACGGCAACACCATTTACCTCGCCGGTGAAGTCCCCGACGACACATCCAAGGACATCACCGGGCAAACCGAGGAAGTGCTCGCCAAGATCGACAAGCTCCTCAAGCAGACGGGCAGCGACAAGACGAAGATCCTGTCGGCGCAGATCTTCCTCCCCGACATGAAGGACTTCGCCGGCATGAACGTGGCGTGGGAGAAGTGGGTCGTGCCCGGGCAAACCCCGGCGCGCGCGACCATCGAGGCAAGGCTCGCGAATCCGGCCTACAAGGTCGAGATCATGTGCATCGCGGCTCTCTAATCCAAAGGGGAAACCAAATGTCCTTCGTATCCAGGCTTCGCACCGTCGCCCTCGCGGCGCTCTCCATCACGCCGTTCGGCGCGCCGGCCCAGGCGGGCCCCGTGGAGCTCATCCCGCGCGCGCTCTTCTTCGGCAATCCCACCAAGGTGCAGGGCCTGGTGAGCCCCGACGGCCAATGGATCTCGTGGATCGCGCCGCGCGACGGCGTGCTCAACATCTGGGTGGCGCCCGCCTCCGATCCCTCCAAGGCGAAGCCGCTCACCGAGGAGAAGACGCGCCCCATCCGCCAGCATTTCTGGGCGCGCAACAGCAAGCTCGTGCTCTTCATCAATGATCGCGGCGGCGACGAGAACTTCCTCCTTTACGGCGTGGACCCGAACGGCGGGGCGCTGAAGAACTTCACGCCGTTCCAGAAGACGCGCGTGCGCCAGGTCCAGGACAGCCGCACGCATCCCGACGAGATCCTCATCGGCCTCAACAACCGCGACGCGCGTTTCCACGACGTGCATCGGCTGAACCTCGTCAGCGGCGAGATGAAGCTCGTCTACGAGAACAACGAGTACGCCGGATTCATCGCCGACGAGGATCTGAACCTGCGCTTCGCCCAGCGCGAGAAGGCGGGCGGCGCCTCGGAGCTGCTGCGCTTCGACAACGGCAAGACCACGCCCTTCAGCGAGGTGCCCGCCGCGGATTCGATCACCACCAACGTCCTCGGGCTCCTGCCCGACGGCAAGACGCTCTACTGGATCGACAGCCGCGGGCGCGACAAGTCCGCGCTGGTGGCGCAAGACGTGGCGAGCGGCGCCACGCGTGTGCTGGGCGAGAGCGCGCGCGCCGACATCGCCGAGGTGATGCTGAACCCGGTGACGCACGTGGCCGAAGCCTATTCGGTGAACTACCTCAGGAACGAGTGGTTCCCGATCGGCGACGCGGTGAAGGCCGACATCGCAGCCTTGAACGCGGCGGTGAAGGGCCCATGGAAAGTGGTCAGCCGCAACGACGCCGACACGACGTGGGTGGTCTACGCCGACGAGGTCACCAAGCCCATCGCCTATCACCTCTACGATCGCAAGGCGAGGAAGCTCGCGCTTCTCTTCGTGACGCGCCCCGAGCTTTCCGGCAAGCCCCTCGCGCCCATGTACGGCGTCGAGATCAAGGCGCGCGACGGGCTCACGCTGCCCTCGATGCTGACGCTTCCCGTGGGCGCCTCCGCCGACGGCGGCATGCGCCCGGCGAAGCCTCTGCCGATGGTGCTCAACGTGCACGGCGGCCCGTGGGCGCAGGACGTGTTCGGTTACCACTCGGAAGCGCAGTGGATGGCCAACCGCGGCTACGCCGTGCTGCAGGTGAACTATCGCGGCTCCACCGGCTTCGGCAAGTCCTTCGTCGAGGCCGCCACCCACGAGTTCGCGGGCAAGATGCACGAGGACCTGGTCGACGCCGTGAAGTGGGCGATCGATTCCGGCATCACCAGCGCCGACAAGGTGGCGATCTACGGCGGCTCCTACGGCGGCTACGCGACGCTGGTGGGCCTCACCTTCACGCCCACCACCTTCGCCTGCGGCGTGGACATCGTCGGCCCGTCGAGCCTCGTGACCCTGATCGAGAGCTTTCCCGACTACTGGAAGCCTTTCATGGAAAGCTCGTGGTATCGGCGCGTCGGCAACCCCGCGAAGGCCGACGAGCGCGAGCACCTGCTGTCGCGCTCGCCGATCACCCGCATCGATCGCATCCAGCGCCCGATCCTGATCGCGCAAGGCGCCAACGATCCGCGCGTCACGCAGAAGGAATCGGACCAGATCGTCGCCGCGCTGGTGGCCAAGAAGATCCCCGTGACCTACGTCCTCTACGCCGACGAGGGCCATGGCTTCGCGCGCCCCGAGAACCGCGTCTCGTTCTACGCCATCACCGAGAATTTCCTCGGCAAGTGCCTGGGCGGGCGCGCGGAGGCGCTCACCGCGTTCCCCGGCGCGAAGATCACGGTGCCGCAGGGCGCGGAGGGGGTTCCGGGGCTCTCCCAGGTGGTCGGGCGCTCGTGAGGATTCTCATCACCGGCGGCGGCGGCTTCATCGGCTCGCGGCTGGCCGCGGCGCTGAAGGCGCGCGACCCGAAGGCCGAGATCACGCTCCTCGACATGGCGTTCCCGTCCGCGCTCGAGTCGCAGTTCACCCGCGTCACGGGCGACGTGGCCTCGCCGGAGGCGATCGGAAGAGCGCTCGGCGGCGACACCGACGCGATCTTCCATCTCGCCGCGGTGGTGAGCGGCGGCGCGGAGGCCGACTTCGACCTGGGCTACCACGTGAACATGGACGGCACGCGCGCGCTCCTCGAGGCCGCGCGCAAGCTCGCGAAGCCGCCGAAGGTCGTGTACGCGAGCTCGGTGGCGGCGTTCGGCGGCGTGCTGCCCGATGTCCTCGACGATTCCACCACGCCCGCGCCGCAGACCTCCTACGGCGCGCAGAAGGTGATCGGCGAGTATCTCGTCGCGGATTTCACGCGCAAGGGCTTCATCGACGGGCGCTCGCTGCGCCTGCCCACCATCGTCGTGCGCCCCGGCAAGCCCAACCTCGCGGCGTCGTCGTTCGCGAGCGGCATCATCCGCGAGCCGCTCGCGGGCGTCGCCGCCGATTGTCCGGTACCCGACACCACCGGTGTGTGGATCCTCTCGCCGCGGCGCGTGGTGGAAGCCTTCATGCACGCGCACGACCTGCCGCCCTCGGCATGGCCCACCACGCGCGTCGTGAACCTCCCCGGCATCACGCTCTCGGTGCGCGAGATGATCGACGCCATGGGGCGCGTGGCGGGCGCCGATAGCGTGAAGCGCGTGAGGTTCACGCCGGACGCGCGCATCGAGGGCATCGTGAAGACCTGGCCGGTGAAATTCCGCACCGAGCGCGCGAACGCGATGGGCTTCAAGGCCGACGCCGACTTCGATTCGATCGTGCGCGACCATATCGAAAACGAAAAGCAGTGATATCGTTCGTCGTCCCGGCCTACAACGAGGAGAAATACCTCGCGGCGACGCTCGCCTCGATCCACGAAGCGGCGCGCGCGGTGGGCGAGCCCTACGAAGTGGTAGTGGCGAACGACGCCTCCACGGACGCCACCGAGCGCGTCGCACTGGAGGGCGGGGCGCGCGTGGTCACCGTGCAGAAGCGCCAGATCGCGGGGACGCGCAACGCAGGGGCGCGCGCTTCCACGGGCGACATGCTCATCTTCGTCGATGCCGATACCCAGGTGAACGCGTCCCTCGTCGCCGAGGCGGTGGCGGCGCTGCGCGCCGGGGCCGTGGGCGGCGGCGCGCCGGTGCGCTTCGATCGCACCACCTGGTGGATGCGCTGGCTATTGGCGGCCGTGATCCCGCTCTTTCGCCTGGCGAAGTGGGCGGCCGGCTGCTTCGTGTACTGCACGCGCGAGGCGTTCGAGAAGGCCGGCGGCTTCGACGAGGCCTATTTCGCCGCGGAGGAGATCTTGTTCAGCCGCGCGCTGAAGCGCCACGGGCGCTTCGTCACGCTGCGCTCGTCCGTGACCTCCTCCTCGCGCAAGCTCGATACCCACTCGGTCGGCGATTTCGCGTGGTTGTGCGTGAAGCTCGCCGCGGGCGGCTTCGGCGGGTTGAAGAAGCGCGGCAACACCGCCTTCTGGTACCCCGACAAGCGCTGAAAATAACCGGGGACAGACCTCACTTTCCATATGGCGGAAAGTGAGGTCTGTCCCCGGTTTCGCTCAGCCTGCGCTCACCGGACGCCCGCGCAGCGGATAGTTGGGATCGTTGTAGCCCGGCGTCGACGGGTGCCCGGGGTGCACCAGCGAATCGAAGAGCGATTCGTCCTCGGACTCGAACTTGCGCCCGAGCGCCGCGAGGTAGTCCGTCCACTGCCCCATCGTGCGCGGCCCCGCGATCACGCTCGTGACGATCGGATTGGCGAGCACCCAGTTGAACGCGAGGTGCCCGGGGGACATGCCCTTCTTCTCCGCGTGCGACTTCACTTTCTGCGCGATGGCGAGCGACTCCTCGCGAAACTCCGTCTCCATGAAACGCTTGTCCTTGCGCCCGGCGCGCGATTCGGCCTCGGGCGGCGCGCCCGGCTTGTATTTCCCGGTGAGGACGCCGCGCGCGAGGGGGCTGTAGGGCACGACGCCGATCCCATGGTGCGCGCATGCCGGGAGGATCTCGTTCTCGGGCTGGCGGTTCATCGCGTTGTAGTAGGGCTGGCTAGCGACCGGGCGCGGGATGCCGAGGCGGTTGCAGGCGTGCACGACCTCCGCGATGCGCCAGCCGCGGAAGTTCGACACGCCGAAGTGGCGGATCTTGCCCGCGCGCATGAGGTCGCCCATCGCGGTGACCGTTTCCTCGATCGGCGTGTCCTCCATGTCGCGGTGAAGATAGTAGATGCGGTCCGAAGCGATCACCTTCCCGGTGATCTTCTCCGACTCGCCCTTCGCATACACGTCGGCGGTGTCGATGAAGTTGACCCCCGCCTCGCGCGCCGACGCGACGATGCGTCCCGCCTCGCGCGCATCGGTGCGGTCTCCGAACATCATCGTTCCCAGGCAGATCGGCGAAACCTTGAGGCCGCACTGGCCGAGACTGCGGTAGTCCATTTCATGTCCTCCGGAATAACAGGTGTCAGAGACGAATTCTCGTTCAGCTCAGCGCCAAGGCGATGGCCTGCCGGAAAGTGGTCGCCTGTGGAAAATGGGCCGCCGCGAATCCCGCGAACACGAGCGCCACGGCCAGGACCACCGCATACGGGGCCCACGTCTTGCGCACCACGCCCGCGATCCATCCATTCGGAGATTGGCGCCGGGACGCGCGAGTGAGGGTGCCGGCGAGCGCAGCGCCGAATGCGGCCTCGGTGAGCACATCGGGCGCGCAGTAGATGAGATAGCCGCTGGTGGCGAAGATGACTGCGACCAGCGCCAGGGCGAGGAGCAGCAGGACGAGTCCATCGCCGTCGATGCCGTCACCGAGCGAGAACCCGCTGCCCTTGCCGCCGCCGCTCTTGCCGACCAGGGCCATGGGCGCCGCCTCGCCTTGCGCCCACGATGCGCTCGCGCCCCCGCCGTCGAACGTTCCGCCGCCGGCGCGCGGAAGCTCCGCACTCAACGAGCCGCCGCTGCCGGCACCACTACCGCCACCGCCGGAGATCGAGAGGTCGCCGCCGTCGAGGTTTCTCACAATGTCGCGCGAACGCCCCGCGTTGTCGATGAAGCCCATCGCCCGGAGCCACGTCCACACCCCGACCAGGAACGTGACATAGGCAAGCGAGATCGCGAGCGGATATCGGACCAGCATCGACCCCACGCCGAGGTGCAGCAGCGACCAGCTCCCGATCATCGCGGCGAAGCCGCTGGCGGCGAGGATGAGTGACATGTGCAGCCGCGGGTTGTAGCGCCGCATGAGCGCTGCCTTGAACCGCTCACGCGTCCAAGGCCGCTTCGGTGCGACGAGGTCGTCTTCCTCGATTGCCGGGGAGCTCCTAGGCATTGGCGAGCGCCTCCAGCAGGTGCAGCCCCGAGCGCACGCCGGCGAGGTAGAGCGAGACCTTGGTCGACTCGTTGGGCGCGTGGTTGTTCTCGTCGTAGGGCGCGAGCGGGACCACGATCGACGGTAGCCCGAGGATGCGTGTGAAGACGAAGTCGGGCGTGGTGCCACCGAGCGAGGGCACCACCAGCGGCTCGCGTCCAAATCCCTTCGCCACCGCGTTCTTCACGAGCGGCACCATCGGATGGTCGAGCGGGGTGCGCGAGGCGGGCGTGCCCTTGATGCCGGTGATCGCGATCGACTTGTAGCCGCGGTCGCGCGCGAACTTCTGGATCGCCGCGAGGACCGCATTCGGATCCTGCCCGCCGACCAAACGCACGTCGGCCTTCGCCATCGCCTCCTTGTAGATGATGTTCTTGATGCCCTTGCCGGTGTGGCCCGCGGCGAATCCCGACACGTTGAACGCCGGGCGCAGCATGAGGCGCTCGTGGAAGAGGGCGTCGTTGTCGCCGGTGGTGGGCTCGGCGCCGACCGTGTCGCGGAAACCCTCGTGATCGACCTTCAGCGCGCGCACGGCGGCGAGGTCGGCGGGCGCGACGACGACATCCGCATATCCGGCGCCGGGCACGAGAAGCTTGCCGTCGCGATCGACCATCTCGGCGAGCAGATGCACGAGCTCGAGCGTCGGATTGGGCGAGACGCCGCCGAGATTTCCCGAGTGCAGATTGCGCTTGGCGCCGGTGGAATGAAATTCGAGGCCGAGGTTGCCGCGCACGCCCATCAACAGGACGGGCTGGTCGTTCGGAAACATCGGCCCGTCGGAATAGCAGCAGAGATCCGCCTTCAAGCGCGCGCGATTCTCCTCGACGAATTTCGGCAGCGGGATCGAGCCCGTCTCCTCGTCGCCCTCCAGGATCACCTTGATGCGGATCGGGAGCTCCCCATGCAGCTCGCGCCACACCGCGATGGCGTTCAACATCGCGAGGTGCTGGCCCTTGTTGTCGCCGGTGCCGCGCCCCCAGATGCGATCGCCTTCGACCACCGGCTCGAACGGCCGCGTGCGCCAGCCCTCCTGCTTCTCGTCGGCGGGATAGACGTCGTAATGGCCGTACAGGAGCCACGTGAACTTGGCGTCCTTCGGTCCCGTCTCCGCGTAGATGATCGGGTGGCTCGTGGTGGGATGCACCTCCACCATGAAGCCCCAGCCCTTGAGGCGTTGCTCGAGGAAGACGACCTGGTCCGCGATGCCCTCGCCGGTCATGCTCACGGAGGCGATGCGCACCGAATCCAGCAGAGTCTTTACAAGCGCGGCGGAGCGCTCACGCACTGCGGTATCAATCATGGCGGGGTGGGATTGGTAGGATTGCGGCCATTATCCCCCCGGGAACCGCCCATGGCCCTGGCTCGATCGTTCGCCGTCCTCGCCGCATTGCTGTTGTTTCCCGCGCTCGCACTTGCGCAAGCGCGCGCAGCTTCCGAATATTTTCCCGACGCGACGTGGCAGCATCGCACGCCGGCGCAGAGCGGCATCGACGCCGCGAAGCTGAAGGACGCCATCGATTTCGCCATCGCCGCCGAGAGCAGGAATCCGCGCGACCTCGCGCTCAACCATTACCAGACGTTCGGCCGCGAGCCGTTCGGCTACGCCATCGGCCCGATCAAGGATCGCGGCGACATGACCGGCATCGTCGTCCACAAGGGCTACATCGTCGCCGAGTGGGGCGAGCCCGCGCGCGTCGACATGACGCACAGCGTGACCAAGAGCATGCTGTCGAGCGTGATCGGGGTCGCCTTCGACCGCGGGATGATCGCGAGCCTCGACGATCCGGTGGGCGCGTACGTGCCGCCGATCCAGCCATTCAATCCGGCGGCCGGGGGCAACAAGGCGGACCGCATCGGGCGCGCGGATTTCATCGACCTGTTCGACACGCCGCACAACCGCACCATCACGTGGAACCACATGCTGCGCCAGACGAGCGACTGGGAAGGCACGCTGTGGGGCAAGCCCGACTGGGCCGACCGCCCCACCGACAAGCCCGCCGAATGGCTCACGCGCCAGCGCGCGCCGCCGGGCTCGACGTGGAAATACAACGACACGCGCGTGAACGCGCTCGCGCTCGCCGCCCTCAACGTGTGGCGCCGCCCGTTGCCCCAGGTGCTGAAGGAAAGCATCATGGATCCGATCGGCGCCTCGAGCACCTGGCGCTGGTTCGGCTACGAGAACTCCTTCGTCGTCCTGGACGGCACCGTGATGCAGGCGGTGACCGGAGGAGGGCACTGGGGCGGGGGAATGTTCATCAACGCGTACGACATGGCGCGCTTCGGGCTCCTCACGCTGCGCGGCGGACGCTGGAAGGACCGCCAGCTCCTCTCGAAGCAATGGGTCGCCTGGGCCCTCACGCCGACGCCTGCCAACCCGCAGTACGGCTTCATGAACTGGTACAACAACCGCGACAGGAAGCTCTTTCCGAATGGGCCGGCGAGCGCCTTCGCGCACATCGGCAACGGCACCAACATCGTCATCGTCGATCCCGACGACGACCTTGTGGTCGTGCTGCGCTGGATCGACAATAACAAGTCGGCCGACGAGGTCCTGAAGCGCGTGATCGGCGCCATCGTCCGGCCCTGAAAGCCCGAATGGAATGGAGGTGAGTGCCATGCATCGACGATTCCTGCCGCTCACCCTTGTCCTTGCCCTGTGGGCGGGCTCGACGCCCGCCCTCGCCGCCTACCCCGACAAGCCGATCCGGCTGATCGTGCCCTCGGCCGCGGGCGGCGCACCCGACGTGCTGATGCGCGCGCTGGCCACGCAGCTGTCGCAGCAGATGGGCGTTGCCGTCGTGATCGACAACAAGCCCGGCGGCTCGTACCTGATCGGCACCATGGACCTGGTCCACTCGCCGCCCGACGGCTACACGCTGGCCTACGGCAACGTGGTCTCACTCGCCACCAACCGCTCGCTCATCGCCAACGTGCCTTACGACGTGGACAAGGATCTCACGCTCATCTCCAACGCGCTGCGCGTGTCCAATCTGCTGGTCGTCAACAACGACCTGCCGGTGAGGAGCGTCGCCGAGCTCATCGCCTATGCGAAGAAGAATCCGGGCAAGCTCGCCTTCGCCTCGGATGGCAACGGCACCACCGCGCACCTGGGAGGAGAGCTTTTCAAGTTCATGACCGGCACCGACATGCTGCATGTGCCCTACAAGGCGGCGACGGCGGCCGTCACCGACCTCATCGGCGGAAGCGTCCAGCTCATGATCGTCAATACGCCGGTGTCCGGTCCGCAGGCCCAGGCGGGGCGCGTGCGGGCGTTGGGCATCTCCTCCAGCCAGCGCTCGCCGACTTACCCGGACATCCCGACCATCGCCGAATCCGGCGTGCCCGGCTTCGAGGTGGTGGCGTGGGGCGGAATCATCGGGCCCGCCCGCATGCCGAAGGAGATCGTGGCCCGACTCAATACCGAGATTCGCACCGCGTTGGCGAGCGTCGCGGTGCGCGAGCGCTTCAAGGCGCTCGGTGCAGAGACCGATCCGGGCACGCCGGAGGAGTTTCGCGAGCTCGCGCGCCGCGAGACGGCGAAGTGGGCGCAGGTTGTCAAGTTCTCGGGAGCGAAGGTCGATTGAAAGCCCGGCCATGAGCCCCTGGAGCGCCGCCCGGCCTGGCGACGCCGTGAGCGCGATCGACACACCCGCGCTCGTTCTCGACCTCGACGCGTTCGAGCGCAATCTCGAGCGCATGGCCGCGGCGCTTCGCGGCACCACCGTGCGCCTGCGCGCCCACGCCAAGGCGCACAAGTGCCCGGAGATCGCGCGGCGCCAGGTCGCGTTGGGCGCCGTCGGCGTGTGCTGCCAGAAGGTGAGCGAGGCGGCCCCGTTCGTGGCCGCGGGCATCAAGGACATCCTCGTCACCAACGAAGTCATGGGAGATGCCAAGCTGAGCCACCTGGTGGCGCTGGCGCGCAGCGCGCGCATGGGCGTGCTGGTCGATCATCCGCGGCAGGTGGACGCACTCGCCGCGGCGGCGCGGGAGCACAAGGTGACGCTCGACGTCTACGTCGAGGTCGACGTCGGTGCGCATCGCTGCGGCGTTGCCCCCGGAGAGGAAGCGGTGCAACTCGCGCGGCGGATCGCATCGAGCCCGCCGCTGCGTTTCGCGGGCCTGCAGTGCTACCAGGGCACGGCCCAGCATATGCGCGCGCCCGGGGAGCGCGCCGCGGCCATCGGCAGCGCCGTGGAGGCGGCACGCACGACGAAGACGGCCATCGAGGCCATAGGCATCGCCGTCGAGCGTGTCACGGGTGGCGGCACCGCGAGCTTCCTGCACGAGCGCGACTCGGGCGTCTTCAACGAGATCCAGGCGGGCTCCTATGCCTTCATGGATCGCGACTACGGCGACAATCGGCTGGGTGAGGGCGACATCGCATTCGAGCACGCGCTCTTCGTGCGCACCACCGTCATGAGCCGGCCTACCACCGGACGCGCCGTAGTCGACGCGGGACTGAAGGCCTCCAGCGTGGACTCGGGCATGCCCGGCGTGTGGAAGCGGCTCGACCTGCGCTATGTAAAAGCCTCCGACGAGCACGGCGTGCTGGAGACCCGCGATGCCGCCGCGCTTTCCCTGGGCGATACGCTGATGCTGGTGCCCGGCCATTGCGATCCCACGTTCAACCTCTACGATGAGCTCGTGTGCGTTCGTGGCGATCGCGTCGAGGCCATTTGGCCTATCGCAGCGCGTGGCGCGCTGCTGTAGCTAAGACGGTGGACGCAGATGAACGCAGATGCCTAACCTAGCGCAGATGAACGCAGATGACCCCCTTCTCGCGCTGTTGCGGGTGAAGAGGCTTCCAACCTGACATGCATCTGTTTTAGGGGGTTTTATCCACGCCAGTGCGAAAGGGGGTCATCTGCGTTTATCTGCGGGTAAGGGGGACATCTGCGTTTATCTGCGTCCCTCGCCTTTCCCTTCCGCCAGCCACTATTGCAAGCACCTCGCAATTCCATGACAACAAAACCTTTCAACCTCCTCATCCGCAACGCCACCATCGTCGACGGCACCGGCGCGCCGCGTTTCGCGGGCGACATCGGCATTCGCGGCGAGCGCATCGAGCGCATCGGCGATCTCGCGGCGCTGCGCGGCGCAGTGGAGATCGACCTGGCGGGGCGCATCGCGGCGCCCGGCTTCATCGACGCGCATACCCACGACGATCGCCTCATGCTGTCCGGCCCCGACATGGCGCCCAAGGTGAGCCAGGGGATCACCACCGTGATCGCGGGCAATTGCGGCATTTCGCTTGCGCCGATGCCGCGCGCGATTCCGCAGCCGGTCACCCCGCCGCTCAACCTCCTCGACGACCAGGGCGGCTGGTTCCGGTTCCGCACGTTCGCGGCTTACGTCGACGAGCTGCGTGCGAAGCCGGCCGCGACCAATTGCGCCTTGCTGGTGGGGCACACGACCTTGCGAGTCGCGATCCTGGACGACCTGGAGCAACCGGCCAGCGCGGCGCAAATCATCCGCATGCGCGCGTTGGTGAGCGAGGCGCTCGGGGCCGGCGCCATCGGCGTGTCGACCGGGCTGTTCTACGAGCCGGCGAATGCCGCTCCCACCGAGGAGGTGATCGAGACCTGCCGCCCGCTCAAGGAATTCGACGGGCTTTACTGCACGCACATGCGCGACGAAGCCGACCGCGTGATCGATTCCCTCGCGGAAACCTTCCGCATCGGCCGCGAGGTCGGGGTCGCGGTCGTGATCTCGCATCTCAAGGTGGTGGGCGAGGCGAATCGGGGTCGCTCCGCCGAGGCGCTGTCCTTCATCGAAAGGAACATGGCGACTCAGTCCATTTGCATGGACTGTTATCCGTACACGGCCGGATCCACCGTGTTGTCCGCCGACCGCGCGGCGAGCTCTTCACGCGTGATCGTGAGCTGGTCGAAGGCGTTGCCCGAATATGCCGGCCAGGACCTGGATGCCATCGCGCGGAAGATGGACGTATCACAGGAGGAAGCCATTCGGCGCCTGAGTCCCGCCGGAGGGATCTACTTCAGGTTGGACGAGGCCGACGTGCAGCGCATCCTCAAGCACGGCAAGACCATGATCGGCTCCGACGGCCTGCCGCACGACGCATCGCCGCATCCACGGCTGTGGGGCACATTCCCGCGCGTCCTGGGCCACTATGGCCGCTCGCTCGGTCTCTTTTCGCTCGAGACGGCGGTGCACAAGATGACCGGGCTCACGGCGGGGAATTTCGGCCTCAAGGGCCGCGGCGTCCTGAAGGAAGGGGCCTACGCCGACTTGACGCTGTTCGATGCGGCGAGGGTCGACGAGGCCGCCACCTATGCGGCGCCGATCGCCCCCGCGCGCGGCATCGATGCGGTGATCGTCAATGGCGCCATCGTCTGGCGCGACGGCCGCTCGACGAACGCGCGGCCCGGGCGGGTGCTGGCGCGCGAGACCCGCTGACCAGCGCGATCGTAGAACGCCCCGTGCCAGGCACCTGTCCAATCCGGCGGGTGAATTCAGGAGCGGACACATGTTGCGATTCGAAGGCAAGGTCGCGTGGCCGACGTCTCGAAGTACCGCCAGGTCGAAGCGGCGATCGTCTCCACCGTCAAGAAATTCGGCCGCCTCGACGTGCTGGTGAACAACGCCGGTATTTTCAAGGGCAGCGCGGTCACGAAGACGAAACCGGAAGAGTGGTAGGAGGTGCTCGATACCAATGCGGGCGGCGTCTTCAACGGTTGCAAGGCGGCGCTCCCCTACCTCATCCGCTCGAAGGGCTGCATCGTGAACACCGCTTCCGTGTCGGGTCTCGGCGGCGACTGGGCGATGAGCGCCTATGACGCTTCCAAGGGCGCGGTCGTGAACCTCACGCGCGCGATGGCGATGGACTACGCGAAGGACGGCGTGCGCGTGAACGCGGTGTGCCCGAGCCTCACGCTCACCGACATGACGAAGGACATGGCGAAGAACAAGAAGCTGGTCGCGAAATTCATGGAGCGCATGCCGGCGGGCCGCATCATCATGCCGGCGGATGTCGCCGCATGCCGGCGGATGTCGCCGCCGTGATCGCGTTCCTGGCAAGCGACGATGCGGCGATGGTGACCGGGGTGAACCTGCCCGTGGACGGCGGCGTGACCGCGTCGAACGGGCAACCGAACATGGGTTAGTCGAAGGCGGCCTTCAGCTCTTCGAAGCGCTTCATCATCTCCGGCGGCGCCTTGTCCGCGAGCTTGCCCTCGACCATCTCGCCGTGGAGCGGCATCTCCTTCTTCCACTCGTCCTTCGAGACGGCGGTGGCGGCGGCGAGCTTGTCGGCGCCGAAGGATTCCATGCCCGTCATGTCGAGCTCCTGCGGCACGTTGCCGAGCGCGGTCTCCAGCGCGGCGGCCTTGCCCTCCACGCGCTCGATGATCCACTTCAGCACGCGCATGTTCTCGCCGTAGCCGGGCCAGAGGAATTTTCCGTTGGCGTCCTTGCGGAACCAGTTGACGAGGTAGATCTTCGGCTGTTTCTTCATCGCGGCTCCCAGCTTCAGCCAGTGCGCGACGTAATCGGCGATGTGATAGCCGCAGAAGGCGAGCATCGCGAAGGGATCGCGGCGCACCACGCCCACCTGGCCGGTGATCGCGGCGGTGGTCTCGGAGCCGAGTGTCGCGGCCATGTACACGCCGTCACGCCAGCTCTTCGCTTCGGTCACGAGCGGCACCGTCGTCGAGCGCCGTCCGCCGAAGATGAAGGCGTCGATCGGCACGCCTTCGGGATCGTCCCACTTCGGATCGATCGACGGGCA
>WNFI01672632.1_pt1 | contig 21201 bp, 15 predicted proteins | sample 5400471 | NCBI WGS metagenome assembly WNFI01 (sample SAMN13153348, study PRJNA577476) | soil metagenome | isolation source: 100 cm saprolite on Douglas fir-dominated hillslope | place: USA:California | collected 2013-09-17
TAGTAGCTCGGCCCAGTGATGTTGACCGGTGTAGCGTTCGCCAGGGAGGATAAGACGATTCAAGGCACGAAGAAGCAGTGCCTTGAATCGTCTTATCCTGCCTGACGAGAACTCCGGCCGATCAATATCACATGCGGGCGAAACTCGTCCTCCGGCACCGTGAGTTTGAGCGATCCTGCGTGGCAGCCTAGGGGGATAGGAAGCTTCAAGGCACTGTGTCTTCCGTGCCTTGAAGCTTCCTATCCCCCTGGAGCAGTATTTCGCCGGCCATGGCCCGCTGGGCGGATTACTCGGGATGCTGATCGCGATGACTATCTGGAGCGTCGTGTACGCTGCGACGCTCGAATTTGCCCGCGTGCATTGCTCTTACGACTATCGGACATTCTTTAAAAGCCTGCTGGGGCCCTTCTGGATTGTCTTCGAGTTGGCATATTTGCTCGCCATTTTCACGGTTCTATCGGTCCTGACTTCCGTCGCCGGTAACACGCTTGAAAAAGTGACCGGGTGGTCGGTCCTGCTTTGTGAAGCTGGCTTCATGGCGGCCGTGGCCTTCGTATTGTTCTTCGGCACCCGGGTTGTTGAGCGGTTCCTATCGCTCTGGTCATTCGTGCTGTACGCTGCTTTCGCGGCGCTCGTGATCCTCAGCTTTGCCCACTTTGGGGATCGAATTATCGAGCACATACAAGCAGCCCGTGTGGAAGATTTCGGCGGTGTGGCGTGGCAGGGTGTGAAGTACGCCTCCTACAATATATCCGCGATCGTCGCGGTTTTGTTTTGCGCCCGACATATCCAGAACCGCAAAGACGCTCTCATCGGCGGGCTACTTGGCGGACCCCTCGCCATGATTCCGGGGATGTTTTTCTTTCTGGCGATGAGCGCATGGGAGCCCGCGATCCGAGAGCAGGCCGTTCCCGTCGATTACCTGCTGGATAAGCTCGACAAGCCTACCTTTCGCCTGATCTTTCTGACGGTAATGGCCATTACGCTGGTGGGCACCTGCAGCGCGTTGATTCATGCAGTCAACGAACGCGTCGCGCAATCATTGGCCACGGCGAACCGGCCATTTCACGGGTGGATGCGTGCGGCCATTGCCGCGGTAACGATGGTATTGTCGGTTTCCGTTGCCGTTAGTATTGGGCTCGTGGCGTTGGTCGATAGGGGCTACAGTCTACTGGCGTGGGTTTTCATAGTCGTCTTCATGATTCCAATTCTGACATATGGTTTGTGGAAGTTAGCTCGCATGCCTGCCGACAATATCTGAGAGCGAACGCCTGAACCGTCGCGTTCTGCGATACGGCACTCACTTCACCAGGAGATCGGCACAAGGCGATTGCGACCCGGAAGTTCGGTGATGGGCATCACGGCAGTTACCTAGGGTTAACGTAATCTGGGACCGTGAATACCTCCCTCCATACGCTAGCCTGTCGATCTTGGCCGGTCCATGTGCGCATTCTCTCGCGAGCGACACTGGTCTGCACTCTGTTCGGGCTTACGAGTCGGATGGTATCGGCGCAGAACATTGATTACGGTGCGCTGGAGCAACTGTTCAAGGAACCCGTGACGACCAGCGCGACCGGGTCGCCGCAGCGGGCTTCGGATGTTCCGACTAATATGCAGATCATCAGCACCGATGACATCCGTCGTTCCGGTGCCGACAACATTCCCGACATATTGCGTTTCGTCGCGGGGATCGATGTCCGTAGCTACACATTCGACGGCGCAGATGTCGCGGTGCGCGGCTATAACCAGCAGTTCAGCGGACGCTTGCTCGTTCTGATCAACGGGCGCCCAGTCTATAGTGATATCTACGGTTATACACTGTGGGATTCTTTGCCCGTGCAACTGGCGGAGATTCGCCAAATCGAAGTCGTGAAGGGTCCAAATTCCGCGCTTTTCGGTTTCAACGCCGTAGGCGGCGTCATCAATATCGTTACCGTGGACCCTCTGCTGGACTCTCGAGACGATCTAACCATCGAGGGCGGAACGCAGGGAGATCACGCCGTTTCGGCCGTAGCGACAGCCCACGCCGGATCGTCCGCCGGCCTGAGGTTGTCGGGGAATGCTTCCGAGGCGCATGAACTGTCGACCGCAGGTCTGCCACCACGTTTCCGCAGTTGTACGACTCTCCGCGACACCGAGCCGCAAGCGCCGACGCGCGGCTAAGCCTTACGTCGGACGTCGTCCTGTCAGCTGAGGCGACGACGAGCAGTGTCAAGTATGCAGAGGCGACACCGGGCCCGTCGTTTGGCACCGCACATCAGATCTCAAATTCCTTCAAAGTCGGTATTAACGCGAATACAGGTATTGGCCTGCTCAATGTAAGTGCGTATCGTAACTCGTTGGACTACCCGGATCAGGTCACCGCGCAACTCGGTTTGCCTCCGGGGTCCCCAATGGGTCCGTCACCCCCGGGCAATTCCGCCGGACCCGGCGGCTCCGCGCCGCCCGTGGGCGGACCTGGCCCCGTTTCATCCAGCATCACCGTCAACAGCGCCACCAGCAACATTCTCTCTGTGGTGCAGGCAAGCGATCTCTTCAAGCTTGGCGCCCAGCACACGGCCCGTCTCGGATTAGAGTATCGCGACAACGTAGCGAACGCAGGCGGGGGAATCGGTAAAATTGGAGAGCAGGTTTATGCAGGCAGCGCCATGTGGAGTTGGCAAATCGCGCCCACCTGGGCGCTGACTAACTCGGTGCGTTTCGACCATATGATTCTCGAGGTCCCGCCCGTAACGACCAATTCGGCGTCTGGGGTACAGATCATTCACTTCCCAAACGTCACGATTTCAGAGCCGAGCTTCAACTCGGGACTCGTTTACGACGCGACAGCGAACGACACGATCCGCATCACCGCTGCGCGTGGTAGTCAAACACCAAGCCTGCTCGATTTCGGATTGCAGCCTCCCGGTTCCGCCACCCGTGAAACGGCACCAAAGCCCGCCACCATCGTCAACTACGAGTTCAACTACGAGCGCCGGATCCGGAAGTGGAGTGCATCGTGGTCTTCGTCTCTGTTCTATCAGCAGACCGATAATCTCGTCGCCAACCTTACCAGCGCGGCGCCACTTCCTCAGGCCGGTGCCACCGTCGCTACACCCAGCGGCCTCAATCTTGGTGAAAGTTCAGCAATCGGTGGCGAAACCATCCTCAAAGGGACGACTCCCTCCGGTTTGCGGTGGAACGTCAGCTACGCGCATATCTCGATCACCCAGAGCGCCAACGCAAATGCCGCGGGCGCCTCTTCTCAACCCATCGACTTCAGTCACGGGAGCCCGAGCGATGTTCTCATAGGCGGCATCGGCTTTACCTGGGCCAAAGTCGAGTTGGATGCGCAGGGGCGCTGGCAGTCGAGCTTCATGGACTCCCTGCCAAGCACACTGGGCACCTCAACGCCCTGGCTCGTCCACTCATACGCCACATTGAATGCACGTCTCGGGTACCGGCTGACGAATCGGCTGGTTGTCGCCTTATCCTCCCAACAGTTCAACCACGCTCGCCAGTTTCAATCGGCGGGTCCGGCGATCGAACGGCGCGTCCTACTTGCCCGAGACCACGGGAGCGGATGCGCTCCTCGCCCAGGCCGATCTAGCCCTTTATCGCGCGAAAGATGAAGGCCGCAACTGCTACCGCTTTCATTCCGACGATCTCGACCAGCAGGTACTCGAGCGCGTCGCATTGGCGGAAGACTTACGCAACGCCATCGTCAACGGTGAGCTCGAGCTGCACTATCAGCCACAGGTTGAGATCCTGTCTGGCCGGATCGTGGGCATGGAAGCGCTCGTACGCTGGAATCACCCCACGCGCGGATTGTTGGGACCAAGTGCATTTCTGCCGGTGGCGGAAAAGACCGGAACGATGGTCGCGCTCGGCCACTGGGTCTTGGAGCAGGCGTGTCGGCAAATGAAACTATGGCGCGACCAGAAGCTCACGCTACCCATGCTTGCCATCAATCTCTCCTTTGCACAGCTCAAGAGCAATCGTGAGCTGATCCGCGACGTCGCCGACACCACTGCCAAGTGGGGCCTCGCTCCCTCTGATCTGGAATTCGATGTGACGGAGGCCACATTGGCGAAGACGACACTCGCGCAGAACGACGTGCTCAGCCGTCTCCGTGATCTCGGCGCAAAAGTCGCTATCGACAACTTCGGATCCGAATACTCCTCGTTCGACTATCTCAAGTCGTACGGCGTGAGCGAGTTGAAGATCGCCGAAAGCTTTCTTAACAACTCGGCCCGCGACCCTGGCCGGGCCGCGACCGTCCGCGCCATCATGACGATGGCACGCGAACTCGGCGTCCGAGTCGTTGCCGAGGGAGTCGAAACGCGGGAACAACGTGACAATTTGCTCATTACTTGCTCGACGGCGCACGGCCAGGGATATTACTTCAGCAAAGCAGTGGACGTCGCGCACGCCGAAGAACTCCTGCGTGACGGGCAGGTGATCAGCATGGCGGGGGTCCGAGCAAGAACACACCCATAGGGAAGGCGACGATGGGGGCGCGGTGGTCTTACAACTCCAGTTTATAACCGAGGCCGTACACCGACTCGATGAGCTCGCGATCGGGGCTGGCCTCCTGAAGCTTGCGCCGCAGATTTTTGACGTGGCTATCCACGGTACGATCGGTGACGATGCGATGATCGGCGTAGAGCTTGTCGAGAAGCTGCTGGCGCGAGAACACCCGGCCCGGCGCGGCCACGAACGTCTTCAGGAGTCGAAACTCGACGGGCGTCAGGTCCAACGGCTTGCCGTCCAATGCTGCCGAGTACTGCTGCTCATCCATCCACAGTCCGGCCGGCGGGCTGGCAGCGGTGACGCGGCGAAGGATCGCCTTGATGCGTGCCACGACTTCCCGCGGACTGAAGGGCTTGCAGAGGTAATCGTCCGCCCCGAACTCGAGACCGAGCAGGCGATCGATTTCCTCGACCCGCGCCGTGAGGATCATCACCGGCAGTGTGGTGAAGGTCCGCAGCTCGCGGCAGATATCCAGGCCGTCGCGGTTGGGTAGCATCAAGTCGAGCACCAGCAGATCCGGCGAGCCCGTCCTGACCGCCGGCACTACCTCACGGCCGTCGGCAACGCAGCTGGTCTGGAAGTTGGAGGCAACGAGATAGTCGCTGAGCAGCGCAGCGAGCTTCGGCTCATCCTCGGCAATGAGGACCTTTCCCGCCGGTTGTGCGCCAATCACTGTGGCCACCTCGCTACGGGCAATGTAACGCAGATCCACAATCCGCCGAGCGATGAGCCTCGGGCGCTGATGGTGCCATCGTGAGCTTCGACAATACTCTTGCAGATCGCAAGTCCGAGTCCGGTGCCGCCGGTTTCGCGGTTTCGGGAGGAGTGCACGCGATAGAAGCGCTCGAACAATCGGGGTAGCAACTCAACCGAGACACCGGGATCGGAGTCGTGCAGATCGATGACCGCACATGTGCCTTCACGGTGGCAGGATAATCGCACGAGGCCGCCGGTATGGGTATAGCGCAGCGAGTTTTCCAGCAGATTGCCGAAGAGTTGCTGAACGCGGATCTCGTCAGCCTTGATGATGAGATCGTGCTCCGGAATATCCTCCTCCAGCGCAATGCCCCGCTCGGCGAGCCGTTCGCGAAATCCATTGAGCCTCGCGCGGAGCAACTCTGCGACGTCGATCTCCTCCATGCGGTATGTAAGGGCGCCAACATCGGCCAGCGAGAGATCGTACAAGTCATCTACCAGCTTGCCGATCATCCTCACTTCGCTCTGCAAAGATCGGACACTCTCTATCGACAGCTTGCGCACGCCATCCTCGAGGGCTTCGATCTCGCCCCGCAGAATGGCCAGTGGCGTGCGCAGCTCGTGGGACACATCTGCCATGAAGCCGCGGCGCATGCGCTCGTTCTTTTCCAGCGCCATCGCCAGATGATTGAAATCGTCGGCCAGGTAGCCGATCTCATCGTGGGAGGAAATCTTGAGTCGGGTCGCGTATTCGCCCGCGGAGAGCCGCCGGGTCGCCGCCGCGATCTGTCTGACAGGGCGAAGCAGCCACCACGTCAGCAACACTGCGGCGAGCGCCGCGACCAGCACGGCGTTCAGGCCAATGACCCAGGCGGATGACACTTCCCGACTTCCTACCGTGGCGGCGGCCACGAGGTCTGGGTGTTGAATCGTCGCGAGCCAGCCCACCACCCGGCCATTCGCGACGAGTGGTTGCAGGGGCGTATGCGGGGCGATGTGTTGGGATTCGCCGATCACAAAACGGCGCTGCGCATCCAGAAGCGCCAGGTCGAGACTCATCGCGATCGGAGCGGCCCCGGAAACAGGGGCCGTTGCGCGAGGGCGGGACGCGGCCGATATACCATGGACCTCATCGGGTTGGTCGGGCGGGGTTGCCGTGCCCCTCAGCAAGTCTGACCAGATGCGCGAGTCCTGGTTGAGGAAATCCCAGGAGCCGTGGCGCTCATAGGCGGCGACCAGCACCTTCCCAACACGCTCCACTTCTCGATCCTGCCCGGTGAGGCGGCCGAAGCTGCTGATGGTCACAGGGACGCCGATGATCGCTGCCGCCACGAGGATAGATACGAGCAGCACCAGGAACAGCTTGGACGCGAGTCCCAGCCGCAGTCCCCTTCGGGCGCGAACGGTTCGGCGTGTTGTGTCCACTTGGCTTCCGCATCTTAATGCCGGCGCTCGTCCGGGGGTCAAGGCTTTGCAGTCGATTCCACAAAGTCTTCAATTTTCGCAACAGTTTCCCCGGAAGGTTATAAGCCCTGGATACGAAAGCCGCACGCGCTGCCAGGGGTGCCGCGCCGGCCGCCCGATTCCATGGTTTCTCCAATTTCTCTCCACATTCCGACCTTACCTTCCTCACTGCGATGCACGTATGGCGACTCGGCTGCGAAGCGCTGTTTGTCATTTGTTTGTCTGTAGCGGTAGAAGTGAAAGGCAACGACCTTGGGGGATAGTGTGATGCGGCGATTGGGCAGACAGAATCTGTGGCACTATTTGTCAGCGGGCGCACTCACGTTCGCGGCGAGTGTCAATCTCGCCAGCGCGCAAGCAGTCGATGTTGCGACTCCTGCAGCCGGTCGAACACGCGGAGGGGCACCCTTGCCGCCTCTTGGAGCTAAGGACGAGCAGCCCGTCCACGGGGAGGCGCCCGCAGTTCTCGAAGAAATCGTCGTGACGGCACAGAAGCGTGTCGAGCTGGCGCAAGATGTGCCGCTTACTGTCAATGAGATCAGCGGGGCGACGCTCGAAAAATTGAACGCCACGAGCCTGCTCGATTTCGCGGGCTACTTGCCGGGACTATCCATCAATCCCGGCGCCAACCCCGGCACCAATCAGTTGATCCTGCGCGGCTTGGATTTCCCCGACTCAGGTACGCCGCTGGTTGCGACCTACATCGACGATACGCCGACTAGCGCCAGCCATGGAAATCCATTCATAGTCGGCGCTGGCGCGATCGAGGTCTTCCCCTACGACCTCGATCGTGTCGAAGTCGTGAGCGGGCCGCAAGGGACTCTCTACGGCGCCAACTCGATGGGCGGCGTAGTCAAGTACGTCACCCGTAGCCCTGACCTCGATCATTTCAGCGGCCGTGTCGGTATCGACGGGACGACAGTGGCCTCGGGTGGTAACGGGGGCGACCTCCGTGGCTCGGTCAACATTCCGATCGTCGACGGCAAATTCGCCGTCCGCGGCGGCTTCGCGTACGACTACACGCCCGGTTATATCGACTATCCCCATCTGAACGGACGGGACGGAAACTGGGGTAGCGAAAAATCAGGTCGCATCGCGGCGTTGATAAAGCCCGCAGACAACCTGTCGATTCAGATCTCGACCATACAGCAATGGATGCACTCTCCTAACTCCGGCTTCGTGACCTTGCGCACCATCCCGGGCTCGCCGCCGCCCGGTGGGAGTCCGCCACCGGGTGGGAGTCCGCCACCGGGTGGGAGTCCGCCGCCGGGCGGACCTCAGGGGACATCGCCCACGCCTACCCTGATACCGGACCTGGCCGACTATTCCAACAGTATGACGGTACTGTCGCCGACCTCGACCCGTCTGCAATTCTATGACGCCACGGTCAACTACCAACTCGGTTGGGGCGCTCTGACCTCCTCCACGTCCTACATGGACAACAGCTCGAACTCGCTCGCCGGTGGTGCCGGCAACGGGGGATCCTCCATTGGTGGCGGTACTCCCCCGCCCGGGAGTGGGGGGGCGGTAGGCGCTGAAGTGAGCAACGACGCGGAGCTGAAGAAGTTTACCGAGGAGGTTCGCCTGGCATCTGCGAGCAGCGACCGATTCGAATGGCTCGTCGGGGCCTTTTACACTCAGGAGAACGCGCCTTACACGGCCTACAACTATGAATTGAGCGCCCTATATCCCCCGGTGATTCAGTCGACATCGGGCTTCACCAAGCTTGTCAGCAATGTCTTCAAGGAGGTCGCGCTCTTTACGAACGAGACTTACAAGATCACGGACGTGTGGGATGTGAGCGTCGGAGTGCGTGCCGGCGAGAACTGGCAACACTTCTCCACCGCAGAGTCCGGTCCATCGGGCAACGTCATCCCGTCTGACTGCGCCGTCACGGGCACGGGAGCGAGCCTACAGCAGGACTGTCATGGTAGCGCGAAGGAGCACTACGCTACCTACTCCGTCGACTCGAGCTACCATTTCACCGACGCCGCGATGCTTTATGGCCGGATTGCCTCCGGCTATCGACCGGGTGCTCCTAACATACCGGCGGCGAATGCGGTGTTCGCAGCTCCCCAGTCGGTAGGCCCCGATAACGTGACTCAATACGAGCTCGGGGTTAAAACCGACTGGCTCGACCACCGGGTGCGAGCCAACATAGCGGTCTATCAAATCAACTGGAACAAGATACAACTCGCAGGCCAGGAGTCCCAGTTCTACCCTGGAACGCAAAATCCCATACCGGGAACAATAGTCAGTTATTCGGTCAACGGCAACGGCGCGCGGGTGCGCGGGACCGAGCTGTCGCTCGGCTATGCGCCCATCCAGAGCCTGCATCTTGGGGCGAACGTTTCTTATACCCACGCCTATCTCACTGAACCCACGCCGCCCTCTTCGGGCCAAGTCGTTGGCGAGCCCGGGGATTCGCTGCCGATGAGCCCGTTGTGGAGCGGCTCGGCGACCGCGGACTATTTCCACGCGGTGTTCGGCGGTTGGAAGGGCGATATCGGCATGGGGTGGCGTTACACGGGCAAGCGATATACGACTATCGACGACAATGCCAATTGCGCGCTGGGCGGTCTCCAGTGCTTTGGATTCAATACCGTTCCGGTCCTACAGGGCTATGGCGTCCTTGACGCTCACATGGGGTTGTCGAACGACCGGTGGAGCTTGCGCCTCACGGGGCGCAACCTCGCCAACAAGTACGTATTTATCGGCTTGGGCGAGGGTGTTGCCGTGCCTTTACAGCCGCGCTTTTTCGCTTTCAACATCGAGCGCAGCTTCTAGGAGATCCTAACTTTGTTATTGGAGAGAACATTGCGAGAGAGAAGTATGCGCAAGCTGGGGAAGGGCGCGCGGTCGTGCATCGCGGCCGTGGCAGTGTGGATGGCGATATCCGGTGGCGATGCCTTGGCAAAGAGCGCTGTCGAGAGCCCACTGCCGGCGCTCACCGGGCCTGATAGGGTGGGGAGGACGCTGCTCTATTGGACCGATGAGTCTCGAGCGGATGCCGATAGTCCGAACGGGCATCGCGAGGTCGCCGTATGGTTCTGGTACCCGGCCTTGCCGAAGCAGGGCGCGACGCCGGCGCAGTGGCTTCCCGGAAAGTGGGCGGACGCTTTTTGGTCCCTCTTCTTGAAGAGGTTTCCGAGCGCGGAGGAATACGGGCGGAAACATCCCGTGCGCGACATTGTCACTCGCTCCTATCCGGACGCACCGATCGAATCCGGCTCGCAGACCTATCCGGTAGTGCTGTTCGCGCCGGGTTTCGGTGAGAACGTGCTGCATTACGCGACGCTGTTGGAAGATCTGGCGAGCCACGGTTATGTCGTGGTCGGAGTCGATCCTACCCACTACACCGGCTTTGGTGTGCTCTCGGACGGGCGCGTACCGCAGGATCAAACCGAAGTCTCGGGGCACGGCTCTGACGATCCGATTCGTCACTTGATCGAGTCCCACGCGGTGATTCTTGGCGATGAGAAGTTCGTGCTGCAGCAGCTGGAGAAGCTGAATGTGAATGCGGGACCGTTCAAGGGTCGGCTCGACCTTGCCCATGTTGGCTCGATCGGGCATTCGATCGGGGCCTCGGTCGCGACTCACATCGCCGCGGAGGATTCGCACGTGGTGGCCGCGGTGAATATCGACGGCACGATTGCCCCTGGCGGAAGCTATCCCACCAAGCCGCTACTCATTCTGGGCGAGTCGGGTATTCCGCTGGAGCAGAGTTTCTATCGCGCCGTTCAAGCCGCCAAGCCTGGATATCTGTTGGTCATGGCGGGAACGAGCCACAATTTCTCCACCGATATGGGCCTGATGCCGTTCTTACCACCTGAGGCGCGCAAATCGCAGCCGCACGGAAATTTTCCGCCGCCGGGTCCGATGCCGGGAAGTGAGGGAGCCAGACCGCCGCCGGGAAGTTCAGAACCTGGCGGTGGCCCAGCGGCCGGTGCGATGCCCGGAGGTAACGGGGTTCCGATCGCTATGGGCGCGGCGCCTGACAGTGGTGGTCCGGGATCTGGTGGCCCGATGCCTGGAGGTGGGGGTATACCGCTACCTGCCGGGGCGGTACCTAACGGTGGCGGCCCGGCGCCTGGTGGCCCGCAAGCTGCCGGCCCGATGCCGGGAAATGGCGGTGGGCCTGCGGGCGCCGTGCCATTTGGCACTCCCGGCATGACGCCGTCGTCCGGTGGTAAGAGCCACGTCATGGGCTTCCCGACGGCGACTGTAGGGTCGCAACATCCTGAGCGCACTCTTGCCGACACCCGCGCTTATGTCGAGGCTTTTTTCGACGAATATCTGAAGGGCAAGCGCACTACGCTCCTGGACGGTCCGTCGCCGAACTATCCGGACGTCAGCTTCAAGTACTGAACACGCGAGTGCGCGGCAATTCGCGGAGAACTGACATGACAACGACGAGAGAACTAACATGACAACGACGAGATGGGCCAGAGAAGGCCGTGCTTTTGTCGGCGCCATTGTGGCGCTGATGATCAACGTGACTGCCACGGCGCAAACGCCAGTCAACGCCGGACCCGGCGGACCCGGCGGACCGGGCGGTCCGGGCGCTCCCCGGGGTCCTGGCGGTCCGGAGCTGACCATCGACACCAGGGAAAGGGCGGCAGTGCTCGACGACCTGGTCAAGGATATGCAGACGTATTACGTCTTCCCAGACATCGGGGACAAGGTCGCGAAGATGCTCCGGCAGCGCCAGGCGCACGGCGAGTACGATTCGATTACGAGCTCACAAGCCTTCAGCAGTCTTCTGAGCAAACAAATGGAGGAAGTCGCCCACGATCACCATCTGGGTATCATGGGGCTGCCTCCCGGAAGGCATCTGTCGAAGCCGGGTGAGCCGGAAACCCCGCACCCGGTGCCGGAATTTTTCGGAAAAAAAGGCAATTACGGCTTCGAAAAGGTAGAGCACCTCAATGGCAACATCGGCTACCTCAAGCTGAATATATTTGTGAGCGGCGACGACGGCGCCGGCGGCGACATCGCCGCGGGAGCCATGGCCTTCCTCGCGAACTCGGACGCGCTCATCATCGATTTGCGCGACAACGGCGGTGGCGAAACCAACATGGTAGCGCTGCTCTCGTCTTACTTGTTCAATGGCGATCCTGTGCACCTGGGCGACATGGACAACCGTGTACCCGGAACCAAGGAGGTCGGCGTCAAGCAAACCTGGACACAGCCGTACGTGCCCGGCCCGCGATATGTCGACAAAGAGGTCTATATCCTCACCAGCCACCATACGTTCTCCGCGGCTGAGGCATTCACCTATCCCCTGCAGGCGCTGAAACGCGCGATTGTCGTCGGGGAAACCACGGGAGGGGGAGGGCACATAGCGGAGCCAATGCCGCTGGGAGAGCACTTTGCCGTCAACATGCCCACGGGGTCTGCGGTAAATCCCATCACGAAAACCAACTGGGAAGGAGTTGGGGTCAAGCCTGACATCGAAGTGCCGGCGAGCGATGCTTTGAAGACGGCGCAGAGGGCCGCGCTCAAGCATCTGCTGGCCAAGGCAGGCGATCCCGACGCGACAGTCAGGCTGAAGATGGCTCTCAACAGCCTTGCGAACGGCTCCGCAGCGGGGCCTGGAGGCCCCGGTGGACCGGGTCCCGGGGGTCCGGGAGGTCCCGCTGCAGCCCGCCCTGTGCCGGGTGGTCCGGGTGTCCTTGTCACCGAGGGCTCTCCACCCCCGCAACAAACCGCCGTGCAGCAATAACACGCCAGCCAAAGACGGTAATTGCTTGAATCGAATGTTGATATTGATCGGGCTCACGTTGGCGGGATGCGGCGGAGCGCTCCCGCCTCCTTCGACGGTGCCGAAGGCAGCGTTCGGCTCCTGGGGCGTGGACCTCAGCGGCATCGACCCGAGCGTCAAGCCCGGCACGAATTTCTTTATGTATGTCAACGGCGCCTGGTACAGAACCGCGACCATACCCGCCGATCGCATGAACACCGGTACGTTTTATAACCTGCAAACTCTTACCGAAAAGCGCATGCGCGTCATAGTTGACGCGCTGGAAGCGCAGCCGCCTCAGACGTTGAGCCTCGACGAGCGCAAACTGCGCGACCTATACGACGCGTTTGTCGACCAGCGGCGGATCGACTCGCGCGGGCTCGAGCCGGTAAAGGCCGATCTCGAGTACATCGCCCATCTCGAGACGACGACCGATGTGGCCCGCGCCATGGGTTCGGTGAAGCTCGGCACGGTGGGTGTGTTCGACGTGGGTGTTGGCATCGATCCCCAAAATGCGCGCGCCTACTCGGTGAACCTCTCGCAGTCCGGTCTGGGCCTGCCCGACCGTGACTACTATCTGCGTGACGACCCGGCGCTCGCGGCGACGCGCGAAGCCTACAAGAGGTTTCTAACCGACCTGTTGGCGCTGGCCGGCTTCGAGAACGCCGCCGCCCGTGCCGCCGACGTCTACGCGGTCGAGGCCCGGATCGCCCAAGTCTCCTGGGCCCGCGCCGAGCGCCGCGACGAAAATAACACCTATAATCCCATGTCCTTGGAGGAGCTCCAGAAGCTCGCGCCGCAATTCCCATGGAACGCGTTCTTCGCGGCGGCCAACATCCCGACGAGCGGACGACAGCTGATTGTCAGGGAGAAATCCGCGTTCCCTCAGATTGCAGCCCTTTTCGGCCAGACGCCGATCCCAGTGTGGCGGGATTATCTCACCGTGCACTACCTGCACACCTACGCCGCCTACCTGCCGAAGGCATTCGACGACAGGAATTTCGCCTTCTACGCGACGGTGTTGGGCGGCCGCACGGCGCAACTCGACCGCCGGACACGCGGCCTCCATGTCCTCGATGAGCAGTTGGGCGAAGCGCTCGGCAAGCTCTACGTCGCAAAGTACTTTCCTCCCGAGGCCAGGACCAAGGCGCTGCGGTTGGTTAACTACCTGCTGCAGGCTTATGAGGCCGAGATCCGGGCGCTCACCTGGATGTCGCCCGAAACCAAGGCGAAGGCGCTCGAAAAGCTGCACCGTTATAGGCTCAAGATCGGCTATCCGGAACAATGGCGTGACTATTCCGCTTATGAAGTTGCGCGCGATGACCTGATCGGAGACATCCAGCGCGGCCGAGAGTTCGAGTGGAACCGTGAGCTACAGCGGCTCGACTCGCCGGTCGACACCAGCGAATGGCGCACGCCACCGCAGACCATCAACGCCTACTACAATCCGTCCTTCAACGAGATTGGCTTCCCGGCGGCGATTCTGCAGCCGCCTTTCTTCGATCCTAGCGCCGACGACGCGGTGAACTATGGGGCCATTGGCACAGTGATCGGCCACGAGATCAGCCATGGCTTCGACGACCAGGGCTCGAAGTACACCGGTGATGGCGTCCTGCAGAACTGGTGGACGGAGCAGGATCGCAAGAACTTCGATATACGGATTGCCGAGCTGGCGGCCCAGTACGACACATATCAGCCGCTACCGGGCTTGCATATCGTCGGTAATAATGTGTTGGGAGAAGCCATCGCAGACCTTGCGGGTCTGTCGGTGTCGCTCAAAGCCTATCACCTTTCGCTCGAGAACAAACCCGCGCCGGTACTCGACGGCTACACCGGCGAGCAGCGTTTCTTTCTCTCCTATGGTCAGATCTCGCGCGTCAAAGCGCGCGATAGCGCGCTGCGTGCAGCAACGTTGTCCGACGAGCACGCCGTCTCGGAATACCGCGTGATCGGCGCGACACGCAATGTCGACGGCTGGTACTCCGCATTCGATGTCAAGCCAGGTGATATCTACTACCTGCCGAAAGAGCGGCGCGTGCGCGTGTGGTGATTTCGGCGGCGACGGCAGAAGTTGCGAACGAAATAGAGGAAACACGGACATGAGAAGACCCGTAAACAACGCACTCGTCCTCGGAGTGCTCCTCGCGACGGTTGGTGTCGGACAGCCGACTTTCGCGCAAATGGTCATGGCAGGCGGCCCCGATATGACCGTCGATGCCGCCGCGAAGACAGAGTTGATTCAGTCACTGGTGAAGGGCCTGAGGGAAGCGTACGTGTTCCCCGATGTGGGGGAAAAGCTTGCCCATATGCTCCTGAATCGGCAGGTGCACGGCGAGTACGATTCGATCACCAGCGCGAAAGCTCTCAGCGAGCTGCTGACGAAGCAACTGTACGAGGTCGCTCATGACAAGCACCTCGCCGTCAACTATCACTCCCAAACGATTCCTCCGATGCCCGCAGGACTGCCGCAGGGCATCAGTCCGACCTTCCTGCGCATGCTGAAGAAGGGCAATTTCGGCTTTGAAAAGGTGGAACGGCTCAGCGGCAACATCGGTTATTTGCAGGTCAAGGGATTCATCGGATCCGAGGTGGGCGGTGCCGTGGTGGAAGGCGCCATGAGGTTCCTGGCCAACACCGATGCTCTCATCGTCGACCTGCGCGACAACCATGGCGGTGAACCACAGATGGTGGGATTGCTGGCATCGTATTTTTTCTCCGGGGACCCCGTGCACCTGAACGATCTGGCCTACCGTAGGAAAGGGACCCGCGAGTACGACATCAACCAATCATGGACTCAGCCCTACGTGCCCGGCCTTCGTTACGCGGACAAGGAGATCTACATCCTGACCAGCAATCAGACTTTTTCCGCCGCCGAGGAGTTTGCCTACGACCTGCAGGCGCTGAAGCGCGCCACCGTGGTGGGAGAGACGACGGGCGGTGGCGCCAATCCCGGAGATCCGTATCGGCTGACAGCGCATTTCGCATCTTTCATTCCGAACGGGTACGCGTCGAATCCTGTCACCAAGACCAATTGGGAAGGCGTGGGCGTCAAGCCGGATATCGCCGTGTCCCAAGCGGATGCTCTGAAAACGGCCCGGAAGGCGGCGCTCGAGCACCTGATGGCAAGGACGACCGATCCCGATCAGCGGGCGCAACTGAAGATGGCCCTCAACGGCGTGGGCACGAGTGACGAAGCGATCGATTGATACTTGCTCAAGCACAAGCCGACGACGCTCCTGGACGGTCCGTCGCCACGGAGATCAGCTTCAACACCTACAAAACGCCTTGACCGCGAGATGGCGCGCGAATACGCGTCCCTCACAAAAATCGAATCCCACTTGAACCAAAGAGCCACCCAATGAAACGACAGCATGTTTTCCTCGCGATGGCGGCTTGCGCAATCGCTGCGGCTGGAGCCGCCGATGATCGCTCTGCATCGTTCGATCCAGCCTCCTGGGTCAATCCGTTCATCGGCACGGCAAATGGTGGCAACACCTATCCTGGCGCAACATTGCCCTTCGGCATGGTGGCCTTTAGCCCGGAGGAGGAGCGGTCCTCTGACACGCCATTCGCGCCTTTGGCAAGCGGCTACGATTGGCAATTGACGCGCTTGCACGGGTTCAGCCTCACGCACATCTCGGGAGCCGGCTGTGCGGGCGGTGGTGATATTCCCATCATGCCCGTGACCGACGAGGTTTCGAACACCCCGCGCAAGGCAGGCTCCGCCTATTCGACAGATTTTTCGCATCAGCAGGAACATGCCTCACCCGGTTTCTACGCGGTGCAACTCAACAATGGCGTCGGCGTCGAGTTGAGCGCCACCGCACGCACCGGTGTTGCGCGCCTTTCCTTTCCAACTGACCGTCCGGCCCGGTTGCTGTTCCGCGTCTCCGACTCCGAGAGCGGCAGCGAGCACGCCACCATAAAAATCGACCAGACGCGGTACATGGTGGCTGGCTCCGTCACCAGCGGCGGCTTCTGTGGCGCCGACAGCCATTCCTACTACACGCTCTATTTCGTCGCCAGAATCGATCAGCCGTTTCAAACAGGCGGAACGTGGACCGAGGACGACCTCCAGCCGGGACACACGCAAGCCGAGCTTGCCGCGAGCCATAGTCAGGAGTCGCCTTCGTCGGCCCCGAACGGCGCGATGCCGGCACCGCCAGGCGCAAACGGTGGTCAAGCCATTCAACCTGTGAATGGCCAGAGGTTTCCGGTGCCCGCCGACGGCAACGGCGCGATGTCGGCGCCGCCAGGTGCAAACGGCGGTCAAGCCATTCAACCGATGTCTGCGGCGCCCGGCTCGAAACCGGCTCCCGCGGGTGGAGATGGTCCAAAGCCGGGCAGTGGCGGCATGCGCCTCCCGCCTGGCGTGGTTCCTCACGCCATCATGATCGGTGGTACAGGAGGTGCGCGCCCCATGAGCTTGGGCGGCTGGCTGAATTTCGATTCGCATAAATCCTCCGTGGTGACCCTACAAATCGGCGTCTCTTACGTGAGCGAGGCGGCCGCGCGTGCCAATCTCGAAGCCGAACAGCCGCGCGGCAGTACCTTCGAATCCGTGCGCGAGGCAGCACATCGCACCTGGAATCGCGGTCTCAGCCAAATCCAGATTCAGGGTGGGACTCAGGAACAGCGCACGACTTTCTATACCGCGCTGTATCACGCGCTACTCGCACCCAATCTCTTCAGTGACGTCGACGGCCATTACCGCGGCTTCGACGGCCAAATCCACAAAGTATCGCCGGGTCAAACCGCGCAATACTCCAACTTCTCCCTTTGGGACGTGTACAGATCCCAACTCCAACTCGTCGCCTGGCTCGATCCGCTAGTCGGTAGCGACCTCGCGCAATCCATGTTCAACCAGGCGGAACAGAGCGGCGGTGTATGGAATCGCTGGACGCATCTGACGGGCGCGAGCGACGTGATGAACGGCGATCCGTCTGCAGCCGCCGTTGCCAGCATCGCCGCATTTGGCGGGCGGCATTTCGACCTTGCCGGCGCCTACGCTTCGCTGTTGAAAGCGGCCACCGTTCCCACGGCCGCCGACGAAAGCGCGAAAGGCTGCCCATTTGCCTGCAAAGGCGAGCGGCCGGGCCTGACCGAAGAGCTCAAGCTACATTACATACCGGTCGGTGCGCCGAGCGGTGGCTCTGCGGCCGATACGCTCGAGATGGCCACGGCGGATTTCGCGCTTTCCGAGCTTGCTCGCCGCGCAGGCGACGAGGCGAACGCGCGCGCGTTGCGGGAACGCAGCGGCTGGTGGCGCAATCTGTACAACTCGCATGCCACTCCTAACGGTGGTTATATTCAACCGCGCAATGCCGACGGCAGTTGGCCGTCCGTCGATCCCTCCTCGGTGGAGGGATTTGTGGAGGGCAGCGCCGCACAGTATGTGTGGATGGTGCCGTTCGATCCGCGGGGCTTGTTCGAGGCCATGGGCGGCACAGCAGCGGCGCAAACGCGACTGGATCATTTCTTTCAGGGCACTGATCGCAGCTGGGCATTTCGCAGCGCCGGGCCGCTGTATGCTGATTTAAGCAACGAGCCCACGATTGAGACGCCCTGGCTGTATGACTTTGCGGGCCAGCCGTCGAAGACGCAGGCTCTGGTTCGGGCAGCCTTGACGCAGCTCTGGCCGGCAACCCCGTCCGGCATTCCCGGCAATGACGATCTCGGCGAGATGTCGTCGTGGTACGTGTGGGCCGCGATGGGACTCTATCCGATGTATCCGGGCCGGGCGGAGTTGGTGTTGGGGAGTCCGCTCTTTCCGGAAATTGCTGTGCATCGTCCCGGCGGCGCGGTGACGATCCATGCGCCCCAGGCCGCTGCCGATGCGCCATATGTCGCTGGATTGGCGGTCGACGGGCAGCGTTCGTCACGGCCGTGGCTGCCGGCCTCGTTTGCCGAAAGAGGCGGTGTCCTGGATTTCGAGCTGAGTGCGACACCGGATCGGAATTGGGGAACGGCGCAAGCGGACGCGCCGCCGTCTTTCGGGGCAACACCTTGACCGTCTGAATACCTCAAGGATATATGCTATGAGCAGCAGGCATTCTCGTGCACTCTCACTGGCCGCATTTCTGGCAACGTGCGCACTCTGCGCGGACACCATGGCTGGAAGTGCGGTCGACAGTCCGCTACCCGCGCCGACCGGGTCCGACAAAGTGGGGCGGAGGCTCTTGTACTGGACTGACGAATCTCGTGCGGATCCAGGCAGTCCTAACGGACATCGAGAGTTGGCCGTATGGATTTACTATCCGGCCTCTCCAAAAAAAGGGGCGCCGCCTGCGCAGCGGCTTCCCGGAAAATGGGCCGACGCTTTCTGGTCGAGCTTCGTCACAAGTTATCCGGACGCGGTGCAGAACGGGAAAACATATCCCGGTCGGGACATCGCCACACATGCTTACGCGGATGCTCCCCTGAAGTCCGGTTTGCAGTCCTATCCGGTTGTACTGTTCGCCCCCGGCTCGGCGATGAATGTGCTCCAGTATGCATCGCTGCTCGAGGATTTAGCGAGCCGTGGCTATATCGTGGTCGCAGTGGATCCCACTTACTATACGGGTTTCGGTGTTCTTTCAGACGGACGCGTGCCGGAGGACCGCATCGCTCCCACGGCAGTGAATGGCGCCAACGGCATGGATCGAGTGGTGCAAGCTCGCAGCATAATCGTCGACGATCTCAACTTCACGTTGCGACAATTGGCAAAGCTGGCTGCCGATGCAGGGCCTTTCCGAGGCCGGCTGGAGCTCCAACATGTAGGGGTTCTCGGACATTCCATTGGAGGCTCAGTGGCGGTTCACCTCGCTGAGGAGAACTCGTCGGTTGCGGTCGCGGTGGACATCGAGGGCACTCCTGCCCCTTGGGAACCATTCCCGGCCAAGCCCCTGCTCATTTTGAATTCGGCAAGCGGTGTCCTCACTGCGGGAAGTAGTTTCGCGCTTGCCGCTCGCGCAGCCAAACCCGGCTACCAAATGGTCGTTGGAGAAACGACGCATAATTTTCCCGCCGATATGGGGTTCATGCCCTTTCTGCCGGCCAGTGCAAGAAACCTAGTCCAGGAACAGTTGAAGGTACCGGACGACGTATCCGGGCCTGGGAGTAACAGCGGGCCGATGGCAGGGAGTCCAATGTCTGGGAGCAACGGTGTGCCAGTGCCGGCCGGCACGCCGCAGGACAGTAATCACCCCGCACCTACGGGCATCACTCAAGGCAGGATGCTGGCGCCTGCGGGTGCGGACGGTCGCCCGCATGGCCAATCGTTCGCAGTTCGAACACCGGCTGTCGGATCCGCTCATCCCGCGCGCTCGCTGGCTGTCTCGGAGGCTTATATCGAGGCCTTTTTTGACGAATATCTCAAGAGCAAGCCGACGACGCTCTTTGACAGCCCGTCGCCAAACTATCCGGAGATGAGCTTTTATGAAGCGCCTTGAATGAAACGCTCTCGCGCAAGGACGAGCGACCCGCACGAACATCGAATCCCATTGAAAGTTCGAAGCCAAAGAGAACGCGGAGTTGTTTATGGTGAAACGACGAGATTTTCTTTCGCACACCGGAGGAGCGGCCACATTGGCTGCGTCAGCCGCGGTCTGCTCTTCGAGGGCTGCTGCGCAGACCTCGCCTTCTACGCCGGGCGAATTCGGTACAGCCAGGAACGTCGATTCGCATGGCGCGGCGCCGTGAACGCGGTCCCAGAGAACTGCTCGGCGTATAGCCTGTACGGGCATCTTTGCGGTGAGTTTTGCCCACGCGGCAAAGCACCGGGAAGCGCTTCCGTTGCAAATTCATTCCCGAAACCGGTCTGGTACTCGAGGTCCATGGAACGCTTATGGCTTCCCGTCGGTTCGGAGAAGAGAATTTCGCACGAGCTATTTTTCCACAAATGCGCGCTCAATAACATAGTCGGCGGGGATGCCGGTGTGCGGCGATACCCTGAAGCCGAGCGAATCGAGTATACCGCGAGTATCTTTGAGCATAGAGGGGCTTCCGCAGATCATCACTCGATCGCGAAGCGGATCCAGCGGTGGGAGGCCAAGATCCGAAAGCAGCCGCCCGCTTTCCAGTAAAGTCGTCACGCGCCCCCGATGGTGAAAGGGCTCGCGCGTGACCGTTGGGTAATAGTGTAGCTTTGTTCGAATCTGCTCTCCGAGGTACTCGTGAGCGGGCAGCTCATGGGTAATAAAATCAGCGTAGGCCAACTCGCGCGCATAACGTACGCCGTGCACTAATACTATTTTCTCGAAGCGCTCATAAGTGAGGGGATCCTGGATGATGCTCATAAAGGGTGCAAGCCCGGTGCCGGTGCAGAGCAAAAAAAGAGTGCTCCCGGGCAGTAAGTCATGCAAGACCAGCGTGCCGGTCGGTTTTTTACTCACGAGCACGGTGTCGCCCTCCTTCAAATGCTGAAGTCGGGACCGAACACCGACATCGCAGAATTCAGCGCAGAACCGGTGCAGCTCGCGGCGGCCCCCATCCTGATCGTGACCGAGACTGCGCCGCCCGACGGAATCTCAAAAGCCTACGGCGATGGCTACGCGCAAATCGGGAAATTCATGGCGAAGAACAAGCTTCACCAGACGGGAGCGCCGTTGGGAATCGATGGCGAGATGACGCCGGGCAGCTACAAATTCGACGCCGGCATCCCGGTGGATCGCGCCGATGTCGTGAGCGCCGACGGTGTACGCGCGAGTCAAAGCTACGCGGGCAAGGCGCTCAAGGCCACGCACGTGGGTGCGTACGAGAGCTTATCGAAGACTCACGATCAATTGCTGGCCTACATTGCGGTGCAT
>WNFI01306190.1_pt1 | contig 21198 bp, 5 predicted proteins | sample 5400471 | NCBI WGS metagenome assembly WNFI01 (sample SAMN13153348, study PRJNA577476) | soil metagenome | isolation source: 100 cm saprolite on Douglas fir-dominated hillslope | place: USA:California | collected 2013-09-17
CGATGGTTCCAGGCGCGCCGTCGAGATACATTCTCCAGAAGGCGATGTCGTCCGCAAGGCGCTCACCGGTGAGCGTCGAACGCTCCCATGCCGCAAAGTCCGCGAGCTGAATGGCAAGCGGCGGCGGTGCGAACGTGCGACGGCTCAGTGCCGCGTCATAGGCCTCGCCGAGCTCGCGCAGCATCACGCTGATGGACGCGCCGTCGAAGACGATGTGGTGCACGACGAGCAGCAGCAGCCACTCGCTCTCCCGCACCTGCACCAGCAGCGACCGCAGGAGCGGTGCGCTCGTGAGATCGAAGGGCTCGCTGGCCGTCGCGCGCAGTAGTTGCTCCGCCGCCTGGTCGCGATCCTTCTCACCCAGATGCGTAAGGTCGGACCGGCGCATTGCGACCGACGCATCGCGCGATACCACCTGCCCCACCGATCCGGCGGCCTCGAGAACAGACGTGCGCAGCGCATCGTGACGGGCAATCACTTGATTCAACGCGCGCTCGAGCGCGTCCGCATCCACTCGTCCGTGAAGACGGCGAGCAACGGGCACGTTGTACGCCGACGTGCCGGGATGCATCTGCTCGAACAGCCAGAGCGTTTCCTGCGCCTGGGAGAGTGGCGCCGGTCCATCGGCCACGCGGGGCTCGATCGCGTCGGACGCCACTCCATGGTCTTCTGCGAGCGTTCGATCGATGAGCGCCGCCAGACCAGCCACCGTCCGACCCTCGAACAACGTGCCGATGGTCAGGCGCACGGGCACTGACGTCGCCAGGCGCGCGATGACGCGCATCGCGAGCAGCGAATGGCCGCCGAGGGCGAAAAAGTCATCCTCCACGCCAACGCGCTTCATGCTGAGGACGTCGGCCCACACAGCCGCGATCTGTTCCTCGAGCGGCGTGCGTGGCGCAACGTAGGCCGAGCCCTGTTCATCCGAGGCTTCAGGGCGCGGCAATGCGCGGCGATCGAGTTTGCCGTTCTCGTTCATGGGCAGCGCGTCGAGGAACACGATCGCCGACGGAACCATGAACTCCGGCAAGTGCGACTTCACGAGAGACCGCAGCTCCGCCGCGTCGGGCCGCGCCGTGCCAACGGCCACCACATAGGCGACGAGGCGTTTGTCTCCCGGCTCGTCCTCACGGACGATGGCCACCGCACCCTGCACACCGGCGTGCTTCGCGAGCACGGTCTCGATCTCGCCGAGCTCGATGCGGAAACCGCGGAGCTTCACCTGGTGGTCGCGTCGTCCGATGTACTCGAGGGACCCGTCGCGCCGCCAGCGAGCGAGATCTCCGGTGCGATACATGGTGCCGCCCGCAAACGGATTCGGAACAAATTTCTCCGCCGTCAGCTCGGGCTGTCCGAGATAGCCGCGCGCAACACCTCGCCCGGCGATGCACAGCTCGCCCGGCACGCCGATTGGCACCGGCTCGTCGTGGCCGTCGAGCACATACACCTGCGTATTCGCAATCGGGCGCCCGATCGGCGCGGAACCGTCGAAATGCTCGCGGTCGAGCGCCCAATGCGTGCTATAGACCGTCGTCTCGGTCGGCCCATAGAGATTCACCACACCGACGGCGGGCATCGCCACGGCGAGGCGCGCGAGAAGCTCAGACGGAAGCGCTTCACCACCGCAGAAGATCCGCCGCAACGTGGCGCACGCCGCGAAGGCAGGCGTCTCCAACATCATCTGGAGCTGCGACGGTACGAGCTGGAGGACCGTGATGCCGAACCGATTCACGGCATCCGCGATGTACGAGGGATCCTGCTGCGCGTTCGGGCGCGCGAGCACGAGACGCGCGCCGGTGGTGAGCGGCACGAAGAATTCCCAGATGCAGGCGTCGAAGCTTGCGGGCGCCTTTTGGAGAATTGCATCGCGGCCGCCGACGGGATACGCGTCGGCCATCCAGCGCACGTAGTTCACCACGGCACGGTGCGGAATCATCACGCCCTTCGGGCGCCCCGTGGAGCCGGACGTATAGATCACGTACGCGAGATCTTCCGCGTCCACTTCGGCTGGAGCAACGGCAAGTGGCACGTAATGACCGCCGGCGACGAGCGTTCCCAGCATGGCGACGACGAGATCACAGGATCGGTCGATGCAAACGCCGACGCCCACTCCTGGCTTCACGCCGTGCTGCCGCAGCAGTCCAGCCACCGCGCTTGCGCGCGCCACGAGCTCCGCGAATGTCAGACGCGTGACGTATCCAGTCGCGTCGTCCGACTCCACGGCGACGGCGTCTGGTGTTCTCCGGGCCTGCTCGAGGATCAGCGCATGCAGACTCGACACGGGCATGCGCGTCGCCGTCGCATTCCAATCCTCCAGCAGCAACACACGCTCGGCGACGTCCATCAGCGCCAGCCGCGAAATCGGCGTGGAGGGATCGCGGAGAATGCTGCCGAGCAGCACCACGTAGTGGCCGAGGAGGCGGTCGATGGTGGACTCGTGGAACAGGTCGCTGTTGAACTCGCACACGGCTCGAAGCGCGCCGTCGGGCGCCGCATTGAGCATGAGCGTCAGCTCGAACTTCGTCGTGTCCTTCACGCCGGCGACGCGCGTCACCCTGAGTCCCGGTAGCGTCAGCTCGCGCGACACGTTCTCGAGCAGTTGAAACGCCGCCTGGAAGATCGGGCTGCGGCTGCGATCGCGAACGGGCTGCACCGCCTCCACGACCTGTTCGAACGGCACGTCCTCGTTCGCGTACGCCTCGAGGGCGCGTTCGCTTACATGACGCATCACATCGGTAAACGCGGGATCGCCATCGAGCGACATGCGGATGGCGAGCGTATTCACGAAGAGCCCGATGAGCGGCTCGAGTTCGGCCCTGCGTCGCCCGGACGTGATGGAGCCGACGACGATGTCCTCCTGGCTCGTGTAGCGCCGAAGCAGCGTGACGAATGCCGCGAGGAATGCCATGTACGGCGTCGCACGTTCGCGGCGCGCGAGTGCGCGCATACCTTCGACGAGCTCTTTGGACACGAGCAGCTCGCGCTTCCCACCGCTGGACGTCTGCACCGCCGGCCGTACGTAGTCCGTTTGCAGCTCCAACGTGGGGAGATCCTGCAAACGCTTCTTCCAGTACGCGATCTGCCTCTGGGCGGCACCGCCCTGCATCGCTCCGCGCTGCCACACGGCATAGTCCGGATACTGGAGCGGGAGCTCCTTCAGCCCCGGGCTCTCGCCTCCCCAGATTGCGGCGTACGCGCGCTCCAACTCGTCGAACAGCACGCCGACCGACCACCCATCGGAGACGATGTGATGCATCGCGAAAAGCAACACATGCTCGCGCTCACCCAATCGGAGCAGCCGCGCGCGCACCAAGGGTCCCGCGGCGAGATCGAACGGTGCATTGGCGTTAGCCTGTGCGCCGAGATAGACGGCCTCATCTCGCGACGCGGCATCGAGCACACGCAGGTCTTCGGTGGCGAGCGGAAACTGCATCGCCGGCAGGACGATCTGCATGAGATCGTCGCCCTCGAGGGCAAAGACGGTGCGGAGGGCTTCGTGACGCTGGACGATGAGATCGAGCGCCTGCTGAAACGCCTCGACGTCCAGGTCACCGGCGAGTCGGAGCGCGAGCGGGATCGTGTACGCCCCTGCTTCGCCCTCGATCTGATCGAGCACCCAGAAGCGCTGCTGCGCGAAGGACACAGGCATCACCTGCACTTCGCCGTGCTGTGCCGTCAACGACGTGATCGTTGGCGCGCTCACGTCGCGGGCTCCTTCGCGGCCCGGCGGAACTTGTCCCGCGAGACCGGCACGAGCGCAATCTCATCCTCGAGCTCGGGCGCCGCGCGGCGCGCGGCGTCCACGAGTGCCGCGAACTGCGCGACGGAATCTCCGCGGAGGAGCGAGTCGAGAGGAACCGTCACGCCGAACTCGCCGCGCACCCGTCCGAGGATGCGCATCGCCAGGAGTGAATGTCCGCCGAGCTCCAGGAAGCCGTCGGCGGTGCCGACGCGCTCGATTCGCAGCACGTCCGCCCACAGCGCCGCGACGAAGGCCTGCGTCTCGGTCTGTGGCGCCACGAATCGCCGCTCGGATCGCTGCACGGCAGGGGGCCGCAACGCCTTGCGATCCGCCTTGCCGCTCGGCGTAAGAGGCAGTACGTCGAGACGCACGAACGTCGACGGAATCATGTAATCCGGAAGCGTCCGCGCGAGGTGCGTACGCAGACGCGCGACCTCGTCCAGCGTGAACGCCTCGGCAGCGGCCTGGTGGGCGAACTCGGCCCACGGCCGTTCGACCTCCTGCGCTGCCATCGGCGGCACTGGCTGCGGGCGGGCAGTGCCTTTCTTCCTGAGTATCGCGTCGAAGCGGCCCGGCGTGTTCGTCTGCGGCCACAGCAACGTGACGGCATAGCGCTCGTCGATCGTCGCCAGCGTCTCCGGATCGATTGCACCAAGCAGCGGCGTCGCCAACGCCGCGCGCAGATCGCGAACGGTGCTCTGGCCCGGTGCGTTCGCGAGCAGATCGCGAGCTCGTTCGTCGCGTGCGATACGCGAGTCGACGAGATCAGCGAGATGCAGCGTTTCGGGACTGGCGCCGAGCAACGAGCGAACGGCATCGATCGACGCGGCACGCACGTTTCCGGACGCGGGCGGCGTCGCCGCGCGAACGCGCAACACCACGTCGCCGCGGAACTTCGACAGCTCGTTCGCCGCGCGTCCGCGCTTGATCATCGTCTCCACCTGCCCGATCTCCCCGAGATGCTGCCGCAAGTGATCGAAGATGGCCGGGTCGAGCACGAGCTCCGTCTCGTTCCACATCCGCTGCTGCACGCGCGCCCGCAGGTCCGCGATCGACATCGCGTCGGGCGCATCGTGGAGCGCGACAGATGTATGCAACGTTTCCAGCAGAGGACGCAGCCGGATGTCGCCGAGGAAGATCGTTCCGCCAGGCGCGACCAGTCGGATCGCGTCCTCCAGCACGCGAACGAGGTACTCCGCGCTCGGGAAGTACTGAACGACCGAGTTCACGACGACGGTATCGAACGAGCCGGCCGGGAGACGCGAGATTTCATCGGCACGTGCAAGCTCGAGCGTCACGCGATCGGCGAGGTGTTCGAAGGCGGGATCGTTTCGGATTCCCTCGAGCCCGCTCGCCGCGATGTCGATGCCGTGGTAGTGCTCAACGTGTGGCGCAACGCGGAAGAGTAGCAGGCCGGTACCGCATCCAATCTCGAGCACGCGTCGCGGACGCAGATCCAGAATGCGGTCAACGGTGCGGTCCACCCACTCGTGCATCTCGGCGGCGGGGATGGGCCGCTTGTCGTAGCTGCTCACCCAACCGGCGATGTTGAAGCCCGATTCCACCGCGTCGCCCGTTTCGTCGGCGTGCGTGTAGGCGCGGTCGAATACGTCTGTCCACCGCTCGACCACTTCACTCTCGGTGGACTCTGCCGCGTTCGTGCTCGGAACGACGTACGCCACGAGGCGGCTGTCGCCCGCATCGTCGTTGTGCGCCATCACTACCGCGTCGTGCACAGCGGGATGCCGCGCGATGTTTGTCTCGATCTCACCGAGCTCGATGCGGAACCCTCGGACCTTCACCTGGAAGTCGAGGCGACCGAGGTATTCCACCGTGCCGTCGGAGCGCCACCGCGCCTTGTCTCCGGTGCGATACATGCGTTCCCCGGAGACGAACGGGTCGGGGAGAAAGCGCTCGCGCGTGAGCTCCGGCCGGCCATGGTATCCCTGACCGACCTGGGCTCCGGCGAGATACAGCTCGCCGGGAACACCGACCGGCGCCGGCGCGCCGGAGGGCTCCAGCACATAGAGTCTCGTGTTCGCAACCGGTCGGCCGATGGGCACCACGGCGGGCGCTTCAGTATCACGCGGACACGGCCAGTAACTCACGTCCACGGCACATTCGGTCGGGCCGTAGAGGTTGTGAAGGCGCGTCAGCGGCAACGTGCGATTGAACTGCGCCACCAGATCCGGAGCGAGTGCTTCGCCGCTGGCCATGACGTCGCGCAAGGACGTGCACTGCGCGGCGGCTGGATCGGCGAGAAACGCGCGCAGCATGGATGGAACGAAGTGGCAGACGGTGATGCCGTTGGTCAGCGCGCGCGCGAGATACGCGGTATCGCGGTGTCCGCCGGGACGCGCCATCTCGAGTGTTGCACCGGTGATGAGCGGCCAGAAGAACTCCCACACCGATACGTCGAAGCTGAACGGTGTCTTCTGTAGCACGACATCGGCCGGGCCGAGGTCGTACTGCGACTGCATCCACAAAAGACGATTGACGATGCCGCGGTGCGCATTGACGGCGCCCTTTGGCTTTCCGGTCGAGCCGGACGTGTAGATCATGTATGCGGGATCGTCCGGCCGCGGTGTGTCGAGCGGGATGTCCTCCGCGACATCAGCCCCGTCATCGATCACGAGTACCGGACACGCAGACGACGCGAGGAGGGAGCCCGCGGCTTGCACCTGCTGCGAGGCCAACAGCGCCCCGACACCGGAATCCTCGAGCATGAACGCAAGCCGATCAGCGGGATACTCGGGATCGAGGGGCACGTATGCGCCGCCCGCCTTCAGTACTGCGACGAGCGCGACGACGAGTGACGCCGAGCGCTCCGCACAAACTCCAACGAGCGATCCGCGCTGCACCCCAGCCACACGCAAGCGTCGGGCGAGCTTCGACGATTCCGCGTCGAGCGCCGCATAGGTCAGCGTGCGCCGCTCGTCCCGGACCGCCGTTGCCGCGGGAGTGCGCGCCACCTGCTCCGCCAGCAAGCTCGCCAACGTGGCGTCGGCCGGCATGGGCGTCACCGTGTCGTTCCACGTGCGTAAGACGGTCTCACGCTCCCGAGTGCCAAGCAGCTCGAACTGTGAGATGCGCCGCGTCGGATCGGCCACGATGGACGCAAGCAGCGTCTCGACGTGTTCGCCGAAGCGCTCGATCGTCTCCGCGTCGAACAGCTCGGTCCGATACTCGAGGGTGAGCTGCAAGCCTTCGTCCAGCTCGCGGCCGCCGAGCAGGATGTCGAACTTCGCGGTTCCAAAATCGGTGAGCTGCGGCTCCGCAGTCGCGCTGCCGAGCGTCAGACGCTCCGACTGCTGCGCCTGCATGAGGAACCAGACGTTGAACAGTGGATCCTGCCCGAGCTGTTTGGCGTCACGCAGCTCGAGCGCGAGCTGTTCGAGCGGGACATCCTTGTGCTCGAACGCGACGAGACACATTTCCCGCGTGCGGCGGAGCAGATCGCTGAACGAAGGATCACCCTCGAGCCGCGAGCGCATCACGAGCGCGTTGGGGAAGTAGCCGATGAGTCCCTCCAGCTCGGGCAAGCGGCGCGAGGAGATCGGCGTTCCAATGGCGATGTCGTCTTGCCCGCTGTGACGTCCCAGCACGACCGAGAATGCAGCGAGCAGCAAGGTGTACAGCGACGTCTCGTGCGAGCGCGCGATCTCACGCATCGCGTCCAGCGTCGCACGGGGCACCATGCGACGCAACCGCGCGCCCTCGAAGCTCGGCACGGCTCCGCGCGGGCGATCGGTCGGCAGGTCGAGCGTCGCCATGCCGGCGAGCTGCTTCCGCCAGTATGCGAGCTGCTCGGCGAGTGCACCGGTCCGCGCCGCATCGCGCTCCCAAACGGCATAATCGGCGTACTGGATCGGCAGTGGCGCGAGAGCGGGCGCGCGGCCCGTCTCGAAGCCATCATACAACTCGGTCAGCTCCCGCAGCGTGACGTCGCGCGACCACTCATCGCACACGATGTGGTGCGACACCAGCGCGAGCACATGATCGTCCTCGGCCAGCGTGACGAGCATCGAGCGCAGGAGCTGTCCGCGTGCAAGGTCGAAGGACTCGCGTGTTTTGCGAACGACTTCGCACTCCGCCTCCGCAATGCGATCTTCCGCCGACCTCGCGCGGAGATCGATCCGCTCGAGAGGAACGCGGTACGCCGCACCGACGATCTGACGCGGGCCCTCGGACGTCGGAACGAAGCTGGTGCGGAGCGCCTCGTGTCGCTCGACGAGCGCGTCGAGTGCCCGCTGCCATAGGTCGGTGTCGATGCGTCCCGTAACCCGGAAGACACGGGGAACGTTGTAAGCGACGAGACCGCCGAGCGCGCGATCGAGCGCCCAGAGAAGCTCCTGACCGGCGGTCAGCGGGACGGGTCCATCGCCGACGCGGCGTGGTATCGTTTCGGCGGCAGGCGCAGCGGTGCCTCCTGCGTCACGGAGCGCGCGATCGAGCAGCGCACGACGCTCCGGAGAGAGCCGCGCCAGTCGTGCCTGAAGGTCCGTCAGCGTCGGATCACCCGGCATCAGTCGCCGCCTTCCCGCTCGGTTGCCAGCCGCTCCGCCACCTCTGCGTCCGACATGCTCTCCACGGCGGCCAGCGCTTCCCGCAGCGCCGCCTCTTCCGCGCGCGAGCGAATCTCGGTGTCGATGAGCGCGGCTACGCGCTCCACCGTCGGCGTCTCGAAGAGCGTGCGCAGAGGCAGTCGGACTCCGAGCTCCTTGCTGATGCGCCCGAGCACACGGATGGCGAGCAGAGAATGTCCGCCGATGTCGAGGAAGCTCTCGGTCACACCGATGTCATCACGCTTGAGCACCTCCGACCAGATGCGGGCGACAGACATCTCCGTTGGCGTGCGCGGTTCAACGCGAGTCCGCGCCGCGCGTTCGGTCGCCGCGGACATCGCCGCCAGCGCGGCACGATCCACCTTGCCATTGGCTGTGAGTGGCAGCGTCTCCAGCAGCACCACCTCCGCCGGCACCATGTAGGATGGCAGCTGTGTGCCGAGCCAGTTTGTCAGCGCCGTTGGCGTGGGACGGTCGCTGTGGCTCACCGCATAACCCGACTGTTTCGGAACGACGTAGGCGACGAGCGTGGTGTCGCCTGCGGCGTCGGTGCGGGGCAGCACGGCCCCGGATTCGACGCCAGGATGCGCGCGCAATGCCGACTCCACCTCGCCGGGCTCCACGCGATAACCGCGCACCTTTACCTGGTCATCGGCGCGGCCGAGGAACTCCACTGCTCCGTCCTCGAGACGGCGCACGCGATCGCCGGTTCGGTACACGCGCTCGCTCCGATACTCCACGAAGCGCTCGGCCGTCAGTTCGTCGCGATTGAAATAGCCCTTCGCGACGCCGGTGCCACCGATCCAGAGCTCGCCCGGAACGGCGATCGGCTGCTCGTTGCCGAGCGCGTCGACGACGTAAGCGCGTGTGTTCGCGAGCGGACGTCCAACAGGAACTGTCTGCGCACCCAGCAGGTCGAGCGCCGCGACGGACTCACTGGTGACGACAAACGTCATCGCGCCGACCGTCGTCTCGGTAGGTCCGTAGTGATTCAGCAAGCGCCCCTTGTCCGCCGCAAGCAATGTGCGCGCGACCTCGCGACGAAGAGCTTCTCCGCCGGTGACGAGCCAACGGGCCGGCATCACTGCCGCAAGCTCCGCACCTCGGCGCGAGCCTGCCAACGCCATGAAGTGATTCGGCGTGATCTTGAGGACGTCGAGCGGATACTCGGCAAGCCGCGAAGCGAAGCGCTCCGAATCAGTCGTCACCTCTGACGACAGCACGTGCAGCGTGCCGCCGCCGAGCAGTGCCGGATACAGGCTGGTGTTGCCAAGATCCGCCGCCAACGTCGACGCCATGCCGAACTGCCAACCCCCGAGTGCGTCGAGCGCCGTTGCGGCGGATTGCCCCGTGAGGACGGACGCAATCGCGCGCGCGTAATGCACGACATTGGCGTGCGTAACCGCCACACCCTTTGGCACACCGGTCGATCCGCTCGTGTAGAGCACGTATGCGATCGAGTCTGGCATCACGCGCACCTGCGGCGAGCCCTCCGATTGCTCATCGATTGCCGGCGACGCCTGGCCGAGAACTATCGCCGTGCTTCCGGCCGGCAGGCGATCGAGATGTTCGTCGGCAGTGAGAATGAGCGACGCACCGCTCTCGCGCATCTGCACCTGGAGTCGCGCGGGTGGTGCATCGACGGAGAGCGGCATGTAGGCGCAGCCCGCCTTCAGCACGGCGACGAGGGCCACGATGGCTTCGGCCGAACGGTCCATGAGCACACCCACGGTGTGTCCAGGCCGCGCACCGCGCACGATGAGATGATGCGCGAGCTGGTTTGCGCGTGACTCGAGGTGCCGGCGTGTGAACGTACTACCGCTCACCAGCGCGACGCTGTCGGGTGCGCGCGACGCCTGTCTCTCGAGCAGCGCGACAATGGTCGCTGGCTCACCCTCGTCGGCGGCCGTGTCGTTCCACCCATGCAATGCGGCGCGTTCTCCGGGCGTCAGCAGCGGAAGCTGCCAAATACGCACGTCGGCGTCGCCAACCGCAGCCTCGAGCACCGAGCGGACGTGGCCCAGAAAGCGCGTCGCGTACGCGTCGGTGAACAGATCGGTGCGATGCCACAGCGTCAACCGCAGCCCATCCGGTTGCTCGGCGAAGAGGAGCGTGAGGTCGAACTTCGCCTGGCCGTAGTCCACGAGTATGGGTTGCACGCTCGCATCGCCGAGCACGAGCTCGTCGGGAATCGTGTCCTCCATCGTGAGCACGCAGCGGAAGAGCGGCGCATGCCCGGGCGTCTCGTGAGCGTCGCGCAGATCCAGCACGAGCTTCTCGAAGGGGACGTCCTGGTGCTCATACGCCTCTATCGCGTACTCCGAGATGCGCTCCAGCAGCTCGCCGAACGTCGGATCGCCCGCGAAGCTCGTGCGCATCGCCAGCGTATTCGCGAAGTAGCCGATCAGCCCCTCGACCTCCGGCCGGTCGCGGCCCGCGATCGGTGAGCCCGTCAGGACGTCATCCTGACCGCTGTAGCGGTGAAGCACCGTCTGATACGCGGCCAGAAGCACCATGTAGAGCGTCGCGCCACGGTCAATGCCGAGCGCGCGGAGCTGTGTCACGAGCGACGACGGCAGCGTCAGCGTCGAGCGCGAGCCTTCGAACGACTGCGTGGCGGGCCGCGGAAATACCGTCGGCAGATCGAGCACCGGCAGCGGTGCACCGAGGCGCTCGCGCCAGAAGCCGAGATGGGCTTCGTGGTCCGCGTCGCGCATCGTGTCGCGCTGCCACGTGGAGAAGTCCGCGTACTGCACCACGAGCGGCGGCAGCGACTGCGCGCGACCCTCGGCGCGCGCGCCATAAGCCGCGCTCAGCTCGCGATAGAGGATTCCCTTCGACCATCCGTCCGACGCGATGTGGTGCGACGCAAGCATGAGCACGTGATCGTCATCGGCAAGCCTCAGGAGCGCCGTACGCAACAGGCGGTCGCGCGAAAGATCGAACGGCGTGCGCGCCTCGGCGAGCACGACGCGCTCGATCGCGCCATCGCGCGCGTTGGCAGACTCCCCCGACAGGTCGACGACACGCAGCGGCACCGCGATGTGCGGCTGCACGTGTTGCACGGGTCCTTCCGGGCCGGCCGCGTACGTGGTGCGCAGGATCTCATGCCTCGCCACGACGTCTTCGATGGCCTGCTCGAGCGCCGCGACATTCAGTGCTCCGCGAATGCGGATGGCACGAGGGACGTTGTACGCGGTAATTCCTGGCGTCGCCCGATCGAGCAGCCAGAGCAGTTCCTGCGCGTACGACATCGGCGCGACGTCACCAGTCGCGCGGCGCGGAATGTCCAAGTCTCTCTGCTCCGTCACTGTCCTTGCGCCCTCATGCCTTTGCGCGCTCGATTGCACTCGCCAGTCCTTCCACCGTCGCATTCTCGAACAGCAGTCGCAGCGGCAGACGCACGCCGAAGGACTTGCTGATCTTTCCGAGCATGCGGATGGCGAGCAGCGAGTGTCCGCCGAGCGCGAGGAAATTGTCCGTCAACCCGACTCGATCGCGCCGCAGCACGTCGGCCCAGATGGCGGCAAGCTGCAGCTCGGTGGCCGAGCGCGGCGCGACGTATCCGTCGCTCGCCGCGTTCGCGTCAGGGGACGGCAGCTTCGACCGGTCCACCTTGCCATTCGACGTCAGCGGCAATGCGTCGAGCAGCACCACGGAGCGAGGAACCATGTACTCCGGCAGTTGCGCCGTGAGATGTGCCTGAAGGTTCTCTACCGTCGGCCGATCGCCGTGGCTCACGGCGTAACCGGCCGCTTTCGGAACGGCGTACGCGACCAACTCGTCGTTCACCGCCACGACCGCCGCCTGCGCCACGCCGGGATGCGCGCACAACGCGTGCACCACGTCGCCCGGCTCCACGCGATGACCGCGCACCTTCACCTGATCGTCGGTGCGGCCGAGAAACTCGATGGCGCCGCCGGGCAAGCGACGTGTGCGATCGCCCGTGCGGTAGACTCGATCTTCACGGTTCTTCTCGCGCCACATGACGAACCGCTCGGCTGTGAGCTCGGGGCGACGGAAGTACCCTGCCGCCACACCAGCGCCGCCGATGAGCAGCTCGCCTGGAATCTCCGATGGCTGCTCATTGCCGTAGACGTCCGCGACGTGCGCGTGCACGTTCGCCAGCGGGCGGCCGACCGGAACCGTTGCGGCACCCACGCGTCGTACGGCATCGAGTGAATCAGGCGTGACCTCGAAGGTGCACGCACCCACCGTGGTCTCCGTTGGCCCATAGTGATTCAGCACGCGGCACTTGCTGGCGCCGAGCAGCGTCGCAGCAAGGTCGAGGCGCAAAGCTTCACCGCCGGTCACCAGCCAGCGCGCTGGCAACAGCGGCGCGAGGTCGTTGCCCTGCCGTCCCGCGGCGAGTGCCGCGAAGTGGTTCGGCGTGATCTTGAGCACGTCGAGCGGGTGCTGTCGAACGTAATCCGCAAAGCGCGCCGGCTCACTCGCGTGATCGCGGCCGAGCACATGTAGCGTGCCTCCACCGAGCAGGGACGGCAGCAGGCTCGTATTACCGAGGTCCGCCGCGAGCGTAGACACCATGCCGAAATGCCATCCGTCCACCGCGGTGAGTGCGTCCTCTCCCCCAAGCACGCGACTCACTGCTCGCGCGTAATTCACCGCGTTGGCATTCGTCACCGCGACGCCCTTGGGCATACCGGTGCTGCCTCCACGGAGAGAGGTACATACGCTCCACCCGCCTCGAGAATGCCGAGCAGGCCTGCTATCGCGTCCGAAGAGCGATCGAGCAGAAGCCCCACCGGTGCATTGCCCTGGAGTCCGAGCGCCACCAACCGGTGCGCGATACGGTTGGCCTGCACGCGCAGCGACTCGAAGCTCGTCTCATTTATACTACCGTCCGCCGCCGTTGCCACGACGGCACTCCGCGTGGGCACACGGCTCGTCTGGCGCGCGAACAGCTCCGCGAGCGTGGCCGCCTCTCCGAGCTCTTCACGCGTTGCGGTCGCGCGCCCGATCTCGGCGCTCTCCTCGGCGGTGAGCAGCGAGATGCGCGATACGGCGCGTGCGGAATCCTCCACCATCTGCTCGAGCACGCGACGCAAATGCGCGAGGAAGCGCTCGGCGTAGCGCGCAGAGAACAGATCGGTGCGATACCAGAGCGACAGCTCGATGCCACGCGGGCCATCCGACGCGAGCAGCGTGAGGTCGAACTTCGTTCCGCTCGTCTCCAGCTCGACCGGTGTGATCTGGGCCTCGCCCAGACGCAGGTCGGCCGCGCCTGCATCCTGCATTGTCAGAACGGCACGGAATAGCGGCGCGTGACTTGGCGTTCCGGCCTCGCGCTGAAGGTCGAGGATAAGGGACTCGATCGGGACGTCCTGATGGTCAAAGGCATTCAGGACCGTCGCGGACACGTTGCGAAGAAGCGTCCCAACGCTCATGTCCGGCGCGAACCGAACGCGCATGGGCAGCGCCTGGGAGAAGTAGCCGATCATCTGCTCCATCTCCTGCCGCGTGCGTCCGGCAACCGCGGAGCCGACGACCACGTCCTCCTGTCCCGCGTAGCGCGACAGAACCGTCGCGTATGCGGACAGCAGCATCATGTAAAGCGTGACGCCCTCGCGCTGCGCGATTTCCTTTACAGCCGTCGAGAGCGCCGAGGAGAGCACCGTCTCGCCGCGCGCGCCACCGAACTGCTGTTGCGCGGCCGCACGAGGACGCTCCGTCGGAAGGTCGAGCACCGGCAGGCCGGCCAGTTGCTCGCGCCAGTATCCCAGTCGCTCCGCCAGCCGCTCACCTTGAAGCGTCTCGCGCTGCCAGGCGGCGTAGTCGCCGAACTGCAGCGTGGGTGTGGACAGGCGCGGAGATGCGTCACGCTCGGTGCGGGCGTACAGACTCGACAGCTCGCTGAAGATCAATCCGTAGGACCATGCATCGGAGACGATATGATGCGTGAGGAGCAGCACGATGTGATCGTTAGGCGCGATTCGCGCGACCGCCACACGGAAGGCCGGCTCGCGCGCGAGGTCGAACGGTGTCTCGGCGATGACGCGCAGAGCCTCGATGGCGCTGGACTCACGCTCGGCGTCGATCCGGGCGACCGTCACCGGCGTTGGCTCGAGCACAGTCTGAACCGTGCCTTCATCGCGCGTCTCGAAGATCGTGCGCAATGACTCGTGACGCGCGACCAAAGCATTCACGGCCCGTTCGAACGCATCCACGTCCAGCGGCCCGCGGATGCGGCGCGCGATCGGAGAATTGTATGCGGTCAGTCCCGGCGTAGCGCGATCGAGCAGCCAGAGGACTTCCTGCGCAAACGTCACCGGTGCGGGACGCGAGCGATCGCGCGGCACGACGGGCTGCGAGCGCGCTTCATCGCCGCTCAGCCCCTCTGCCGCCAACAGCTCGTCGAGGAGCCGCTGTCGCTCGTTTTCCAGCTCCGTTCCGGATCCCGTCGTCCCGCCAGTCATCGCATCCGCGCTCAGGTCAGTGCCGCGCCGGCAGTACTTGCACGGCGCACTTCGTCCAACGTCATCGACTGCACTCGCTTTACGACGCCCGCGATCTTCTCGAGCTGTCCGGACACCGCCTCACGCGCTGCGAGCGCACCGGCCAGGCCTTCCACCGTCGGATTCGCGAACACCAGCCTCACGGGAACCTCCACACGCAGAGTATCGCGCACGCGCGATGCGAGCTGCGTCGCCACGAGGGAGTTGCCACCGATCGCGAAGAAATTGTCGGTGATCCCCACGTCCTCGATCTCCAGCAGATCGCCCAGCAGTCGCGCCAGCACGGACTCCGTCGCCGTGCGCGCCGGAACATGTGCGAGCGCCAGGTCGGTGGGGCGCATCTGCGCTGACGCCACCGGTTCCGGCAGCGCTGCGAGTGCGGCACTCACCGTGTCGAACGTCGTCAACGCCTGTAACGCGTCCGCCAATCCCTGACCCGCGCGCGCCGCCTGGGCCGCATTGAGCTGCGCCGCATCCCAGCTCACGCGAACCGCAAGCTCCTTCGAGCCGCCAATCACGATGGACAGGGGATAGGCGGTATGCGTCGCTACCGGCACCGGAGACAGCGAGACGTCTGCACCTAACCACGAGGCGTTCGTCTCGTCCGCTCCCGCATGCTGGAACACGAGGATGCTGTCGAATAACCGCAGCCGCCACGGCACGCCACTCCAGCCATGCACACGCTCCAGCGGCGTATGCGCGTAGTGTGCGACGTCCGCCTGTCCGCGCTGCACGTCGAGCAGCCAATCGCCGACCGGCATTCTCGCGGCGAGCCGCACGCGCAACGGAAGGTTGTTGATCGTCACGCCGACCATGCGATCCACGCCGGCGATGTCCGCGGGGCGCCCCGCCACTGACAGTCCGAGCACCACGTCCTCGGTGCGGAGCTGCCGTGCCAGCCACAGTGCCCACGCCGCGGTGACGACGGTGTTGACTGACACTCCATGCGCGGCTGCAAACGAGTGCAGCGCGCGAGTTCGCTCCGCGCCGAGACGGAGGATCATGTCGCCCGCCGCGTCGAGCTCCGGGGGTGCTGTGGCGCCCTCCTTCGACACGTAACCAGCCAGCGCGCCAGTCGGCGCGTAGTTCGCAAAGATCCTCCGCCAGAACGTCTCCGCCTCGTCGCCGCGCCCGGCGAGCCACGCGACGTAGTCTCTGAAGGGCACAACCGGCTCGAAGGCCGGCGTCGCACGGCGCCGCACCGCGTCGTACGCGATGCGTACGTCGCGCAGCACCAACGGAAACGACCAGCGATCGAGCAGCAGATGGTGATGGGACCACACGATCTCGTAGCGTGTTGCGCCGAGGCGAATCACGTGCAACCGCAGGAGAGGCGCGCGCGTGAAGTCGAAGCCACGCGAGCGATCCGCCTCGAGCAGGTCGCGCACCTGCACCGCCTGCTCCTCGGTGCTGCTCGAGCGCCAGTCATGCTGCTCGACCGCAACCTTGGCGGCACGGCGGACGACCTGCATGGGCTCCGCCAGGCCTTCCGTGACGAAGGACGTGCGGAGTATCGCATGCCGATCCACCACGAGCTGCCACGCGTTGCACAGCGCGTCCACATCCAACGCGCCGCTCATGCGATAGCGCCACTGCTCGAATCCCGGATCGTCGCCCGGGTCGGCAAAGCCGTGATACAGGCGCTGAATCGGCGCGAGCGGATAGATGTCCTCCACGTCTCGAGCGGCACCGATGACACGATCGAGCTGCTCCTGCGTGAGCGCCGCGAGCGGGAAGTCCGACGGACTATACCCGCCGACACCCTCGGTGAGACAGTGCGCCACGATTGCCCGCAGGTGCGTCAGATAGGTGCTCGCGAGCGTCGCTACGGTCCCCTGATCATGACGGAGACGGCTGAACGACCACTCGAACGTCAGCCGGCCCCGCATCACCATGGCGTTGATCTCGACGGCATGGCGGCGACGTGCGCGCGCGCCCAGCCACGCACCTGTCGACTCGCTGGCGAACGAGAACAGCGACGACCCCGCCAGCACTTGATCCATCTGCCCGAGGTAGTTGAACGACACCTGCGGTGTGGGCTGCGCTCGGAGCGATTGTACACCCGCCGAATACCGCAACAGCCCATAGCCGATACCGCGTCGCGGAATCGCACGCAGCCGCTCCTTCATTGCAAGGAGGGAAGCGCCGATCGGTCCGCGTGACGCGGGGAGACGCACCGGGAAGATGCTCGTGAACCAGCCAATGGTGCGCGATACGTCCAGACCGACAAAGAGGTCCTCTCTGCCGTGGCTCTCGAGATCGATCATCACCTCGCCGTCACCGCTGACGTCGAGTGTCCGCGCCAGCGCGGAGAGCAATACGTCGTTGATCTGCGTGCGATACGCGGCGGGGACGCGCTGAAGCAACGCGCGCGTTTCCTCTTCGTCGAGCTGCACCGAGACGACATCCGCGTTGGCCACGACATCGTCCGCCGCGTCGATCGCACGATCGCTCGGCAACGGTGCAGCGGGCGCGCCCGCCTGTTCCCAGTACGACAGCTCGCCAGCCACGTCCGCGCTACGGGCGTAGTCCGCAATGCGCGCGGCCCAACGCGAAAACCGTCCAGCCGCGGTAGGTACCGAGGAATCCGTCGCCCGACGGTACTCCGCCTCGAGCTCGCTCAGCAGCACGCCCCAGGACACGCCGTCCACTGCCAGGTGATGGGCGGCCACGAATAACCGGCCCTGCCGCTCGGCGCCCAAATCGAGGTAGACAGTGCCGATCAGCGGCCCGCGGCGGACGTCGAACGACGCATGTACGTCGCGGCTTGCACGCGCAATCGCGTCCGCATGCTCGTCCTCCGGGAGGTCACTCAGATCGACGCGACGAACGAACCGACTGGCCGCAGAGTCGCTTCGCTCCACGCGTTGCGTCCAGCCGGAAGCATGCTCGTCGAAGCGCAGCCGGAATGCCTCATGACGATTCACCACCGCGCGCATTGCGATATCGATCGCGTCAACATCGAACGCCGGCGGCACCGTGAGGAGGAACGCCTGATTCCAATGATTCAGCTCGACATGCTCACCCTCGAAGAACCACCGCTGCACGGGCGTCAGGGGCACATTGCGCTCGAGCTCGTGGTCGATCGCGTCCGTCTCCTCCGCCGCCGGCTGCGACGCCGCAATGAATGCTGCCAGCGTGGCGATCGTGGGATTCGCATAGACGTCGCGCGGCGAGATGCGGAATCCCGCGTCGCGTGCGCGAGCAATCGCGCGAATCATGAGAATCGAGTCACCACCCAGCGCAAAGAAATCGTCCTCCACACCGATACGCTCGGTCGGCAGGACCGCGGCCCATGTGGCGTGAAGCAACGCCTCGAGGTGCGTGCGTGGCGCCACGAGCGGACGCGCGCGCGCCTGCTCCGGCTCCGGAGCGGGGAGTCGCTTACGATCCACTTTACCACTGCTCGTCAGCGGAAGCGTGTCGAGCGTCACGAAGCTCGCCGGCATCATGTACGGTGGAAGCGTCCGCGCGATGTGCTCGCGTAGCTCCAGAATTGCCGACGCCGGTGTCGGCGGGCTCTCGGGCAGGACCACGTACGCGACGAGCCGCTTGTCAGCTCCCGCGTCGGTGCGCCCGACCACGACGCACTCGCGCACCATCCCCGTGGCGAGCAACGCCGCTTCGATCTCACCCGGCTCGATGCGGAAGCCACGAATCTTCAACTGCTCGTCCGCGCGGCCGAGAAATTCGATCGTGCCATCGTTGCGCCAGCGGGCGAGGTCACCGGTGTCGTACATCCGCGCGTTCGCCAACGTCGAGAACGGGTCGGTCAGAAACCGCTCGGCGGTGAGCTCCGGCCGCCCGAGGTATCCGCGCGCCAACCCGTCACCGCCTGTGAACAGGCGGCCGGCCACGCCGACAGGCACCGGCCTGCACGCGTCATCGAGCAGATACACCGTCGTATTCGACACCGGCTTGCCGATCGAGACGGTGCTTCCTACCTCGTCTGGCGACGGCACGGTGTAGCAGCACGTGAACGTGGTGTTCTCCGTCGGCCCGTAGCCGTTGATCAGACGCAGGTGAGGAAGCTCCGTTCGCACGCGCACCACGTGCGGGACGGAGAGAACGTCTCCGCCGGCCAGGAGCTGGCGTAACGGACGCAAACCCTCGAGATGCGCGTCCACGAATTGATGGAACAGCGCCGCCGTGAGCCACAGGGTCGTCACGCCATACCGTTCGATTACGGAGGCCAGCTCCTCGAGCGACGGCGCATGCGTGGGGTGTATTACGAGGCGTGCTCCGTTCAGCAGCGCACCCCACAGCTCCAGCGTCGACGCATCGAAGTTGAGTGGCGCGAACGAGAGCAGCACCTCGTCCGGCCCCAGGTGCGCGAAGTCGCTGTTGCACACGAGGCGCATCACGCCGCGATGGGCCGCCGCGACACCTTTCGGCACTCCCGTGGAGCCGGACGTGAAGATCACGTAGGCCAGGCCCTCGGCGTCCGTCAGCTCCGCCGGCGCGTGCGCTGGCTCTTGGGCAATCGTGGACCAGTCTGCGTCGATGCGGATGACCTGTAGCTCCTCAGCGCCCGTACGCTCGCCGGGAATACGGTCGTACAGCACATCCTGCGTCACCACCACGCGCGCTCCGCTGTCCTGGAGCATGAAGGCGAGACGCTCACGGGGGTAATCGGGATCGAGCGTGACGTAGCCTCCCCCCGCCTTCAGAATGGCGAGCGCGGCGACGACCATGTCCGCAGACCGTGCGACGCAGAGCCCGACGGGCGTATCACGGCCAACACCCAGGCGACGGAGCCGATGTGCGAGACGATTGGATCGAATGTCCAGCTCCGCGTACGTGAGCGTCGTCGAGCCATGCACCACCGCCACGGCGTCCGGCGCGCGCTGCACCATCTCCGCGAACCGTTGTGCGATCGTGCTGTCACGCGGATAGGGACGTGTCGTGGCATTCCACTGCTCGATGACGAGCTGCCGTTCGCCCTCATCGATCCAGGGAAGGCTGGCCAACGTCGCATCGGCGTCGGCAGCCATTCCCTCGAGCAGCGTGCAGAGCTGGCGGAGGACGGATGCAGCAGTCGCGTCCGAGATGCGTGTGGCATCGAAGTCCAGCTTCACCGTCAGCTCGTCACCGCCATAGACGGCCACCGTGATCGGATAGTTGGTCTGCTCGAACAGGTGCACGCGGCGGCCGGCCCAATCGCCACCGGCTCCGCGCAACGACGTCTCGAGGAGGTAATTCTCGAACACCACCAACGTGTTGAAGAGCGGCGTGCCCGGAGGCACGTCGCTCCACTCCTGCACGCGAGCCAGCGGCGTGTGCTCCACCTCGCGCAGCGCGTTCCACTCGGCGCGGATCGTTCGCAGCCACTCCCCAAGGCGCGCACGGCCGTCCACGCGAACACGCACGGGCACGGTGTTGATGAACAGCCCCACCATGGTCTCGGCGCCCGGCATCGCGGAGCGACGGCATGCACGCGTAGCGCCGAACACGACGTCGTCCTGCCCGGCGTGTCGCGCGAGAAGAATGGCCCACGCGCCGTGCACCACCGTGTTCATCGTTACGCCCGCGGCCGTTGCGAGTGCGTCCAGCGCGGCGGTGACGTCGCGCGACAGCCGCCGCTCACAATCGCCCTGTCGTGGCGACGCCGACAGCGCGCGCGCCGGAACTGCGTCCACGTTGGCCGGAAGCGGCGTCGGCGCGTTGAATCCTTTCAGGCGATCGCGCCAGAACGGAGCGCTCGCGTCGAAGTCTCGCGCGAGCAACCATTCAACGAACTCCGAGTACGGGCGCGGCGGGGCGAGCGCGCGCTCCTCTCCCCGTCGGAGCGCCGCATACGTGTCGAACACCTCGCGCAGCACGATGGGAAAGGAACGTCCGTCCAGGATCGCGTGGTGAAACGTCCACACGAGCCGCCACTCGGCATCCCCGACACGAATCAGCGCGAACCGCTGAAGCGGCGCCACGGACAGATCGAAGCCGCGACGCCGGTCGGCCGCCAGGAAATCCCGGAGGCGCGACGCGTGCGCGTCCAACCGCTCGTCGCGCCAATCATGCTCGTCCCACAGCAACGGCGGGTGCGCGTACACGTCCTGCACGGGCTGCTCGACGCCCTGCCAGCGAATGGCCGTGCGCAACACGTCGTGACGCAACGAGACACGCGCCCACGCATCACGGAGCGCGCGCTCGTCCACGGTCTCCAGCAGAGTGCAGACCAACTGCTCGATGTCCACCCCGCCCGCTGGATCGAGCAGATGGTGAAACAACATTCCCTGCTGAAGCGGCGTGAGACCGTAGGTCGCCGCTGGATTCATGACGATCCGGACGTGATCCGGCTCAAGCCGGCAGATCCGCGGCGTTGATCATGTTGCCCATGGCCACCACGATGTGCCGCGCACCCTCGAACGTGTCGCGCGCATGCGTGACGAGCATGTTGTCCAGCATGATCATGTCG
>WNFI01695927.1_pt2 | contig 21195 bp, 23 predicted proteins | sample 5400471 | NCBI WGS metagenome assembly WNFI01 (sample SAMN13153348, study PRJNA577476) | soil metagenome | isolation source: 100 cm saprolite on Douglas fir-dominated hillslope | place: USA:California | collected 2013-09-17
GGCGGGCGCAGCGTCACCCGCGCGCCCTGCAGCGTTGTCACCTTGGCCTACCCTGTGCGCTGTGCGAATCGATTCGATGGCGAGCGCGAGGTGGTTGCGCGCGCAAAAGCTGAGCACGTGGCGGCGGCGGCCGCCGCTGAACATAGTGATGGCGTATGCCGCGAGTCATGCGTCCGATCATGCCGCGGGACTGGCGTTCAACGCGTTCCTGTCGATGTTTCCGCTGGTCCTCGGACTCATCGCGCTGGTCGGTCTGTTTCCGCAATCGGACGAGATCAAAGGCGCGGTCGAGAAGGTGCTCGTGGTCGCGTTTCCACCGAGCGAGCAAGCAGGAATCCTGAAGAGCTTCCAGCACGCGAGGTCCTCAGCCGGCACGTTGGCAGTCGCGTCTGTTCTGGCGTTGGTGTGGAGCGGGACCAACCTCTTTGCGTCCATGGAGTTCGCGCTGAACCAGATCTACCTCTCCGCCACGCGGTCATTCTGGCGAAACCGATTGATGGGGCTGGCGATGCTGGGTGTCTTTCTGGTCGCGGTCGGGGTGTCGGTCGGAGCAAGCACTGCGATCGCCGCTGCGCCAGAACGCACGATCGTCGGTTTCATCATCGGCGCGCTTGTCATGGCGGTGGTGCTGCTGATCATCTACCGGTACGTTCCAAACCGAAAGAGCCGCTTCTCGGAGCTGTGGCCGGGAGCGCTGACGGCAGGCGTTTGCATCGAGCTGCTCAACTTCGCGTTTCCGACCTATGTCCAGCTGACTCATGGGGTGGCGACATACGGACGGAGCTTCGGATTCCTTTTCATCCTGGGCACGTGGACCTACTTCCTGAGCATGTTTCTCTTGTTCGGGGCGGTCATGAACAGGATGCGCCTCGACAAGAGTCGACTGCAGAGCAAGGACCAGTAGGCCGCGCCTGGCGCGTCAGGTCAACCGTCGCAGTTGTCGTCTCCCTCGCCGTCACCCTGTGCCTCGCAGGAAGGCTCGAAGTCGTAAGTCTTCGTTCCGTGACCATGGACTCTGATCATGAAGGCGTCTACGTTTCCCTTCCACGCGTTCCAGCCGCCTCCGGCCTTGAAGAGGAGAGTCCCGTTGATGGACGCGTCGGGCCAGTTGGTCATCACCTGGTTCCAGGTGCACGGGTGGCTCTGATCGCACAAACCGCCCGAGCTTGTGGGTTTGCTGGCCCACCACTTTCCGCGCATGGGGCTCCATTGCTGCCAGCTCCTGCTCGCTGGTGCGGGGTTGCCGTTGCCTGGTTCGAAAACGAGGCGTCCTTGCCAGCCGGTGTCGGTAGGGTGGTAGCGCACGTTCAGCTGGAAGGGCATCGCGTGGCTGGAGTCGGTCTCGTAGGTCCAGTAGCTGAGGTGCGTGATGGCAGCCAGCTTGGTTCCGTTGAAGGTATTCGTGCCGAGCGCCTGGCGATCATCGGCGTTGGCGACACCGATCTCTGCGCTGCCCGAGCCCAGAGGCGGGCGGCCGGGGCCCGAGACCATGTGACCCGTACCAGGTCCGTTGGTGTTGTCGTTGAAAAAGAACCAGCCATGCATGTGGTTCGGGCTCACGACGACGGCCTCGCTCGCAGAAGCCGGAATGGCGAGCGCGACCGACAACCCGACGGCGGCCCAAATGGCAAAAAGGGTACGCAGGCGCATGAGTCCACACCCCCGTTTCATCGACTTACCCCCAGACGAGCCGGATGCTCAGCGCTTGAATATTAGGGCGGGCCGGGTGAAATGGAAAGCGCCTGACTTGACAAATACCGCGGCGGTCCAGGCGATCCATGTGATCTCGAGAACCACTCGAATCCAGACAGGTCCGACCGGAAGAGGCAGGAGGACGACGCGGGTGTCGACGGCCTCGAGGAGTGCGGCGACCCCGAGCAGAACGGTGAACATGGCGAGCCGCCTGGTCGGCATCAGCGGAACGGCTGCAAGCCAGCCGATCCCCAGCATCGCGACGCCGGGCGCGGCGATGTAGTAGAACTGCTCGACTGCGGCAAGCAGGAGAAGGATTGAGCCCAACGCCGGGGCAGCGACCGCCGCAAGTGCGAGCGGTCCGCGCCGGTCTCTCAGGCGACTTAGCCAGGCAAATAGAAATACCAGCAGGGCAAGCTGAAGGGCGGGAGCGAGCAGCTGGACGGTGATCGAGGCCGCGGCGGCACCGGGGCGTTGAGGCGTGTCAAACCAATCGCATCCCGCCGGCAGGGTCGATGTTGGAAGGTCGTAGCCGGCACAGTCGACGAAGAGGACCAGTTTGTTGGGGTCGGCGATCAGGCGGTGCGGGCTTCCGTCGGGGCAGGCGGGGAAGGCCAGCGGTTCGACCGCGTCGCCTGGGGCGATCTGCCAGCAGTTGCCCTCTCCCTGGCCATCCCAGAAAAAGTCCAGCCCGTTCGGCAGGCGCTCGCCGTTAGCGCTGGTGCCCATGTGGTTGCCGAGGTAGGTGTTGAAATGGGACGTCTCTCCCTGCGAGGACCACGTGAAGTCGTTGCGGACCAGACCCGGAACCCAGGTCTGAACAAAACCGATCTTCCAGTTGTCGTAAATCCAGTTCTCCCGGAAGAGGTTGTAGTTGCCTCCGATGACGAGAATCCCGGAGTTGTTGCTGTGGATGAGGTTGTGCTCGAACAGAGCATGGTTCTGGGGGAGGCCGGGATGGTTTGGGAAAAGGCTGTCCATCGATGCGCCGCCTGTGTTGTGGTCGAACTCGTTGTCGTGGACCCAGACCGAGTCACCCCCGGTCCCCGAGTACCCGAGGAGGTTGTCGTGACTGTGGCAGCCGGTCACCTCGATCGCGTATCGCAGCACGTTGGAGCCACGTCCGCGGTTGATGTCGGACGTGCCGCCCGGGTAGATACCTGAATCGCCGTTGCCGTAGGCCTCGCATCGGGTGAAGAGGCCGTGGTCGGCGGCAAAGGATAGGAAGCCGTACTCGGTGTTCCAGCGTCCAACGACTCGGTCGAGGACGAATCCGTCCGATTCGAGGACGTAGATGGCGTTGAAGGTCGACCGCTGTGCGGTGAAGTTCCGCAGGTAGAGGCCGTTCGTCCGATCGCCTCGAATCACGTTGAGTTTGCGGAACTGAGCGTCGAAGACGACATCCGAAGGCGTTGCGCCAGTGCCCTCGATCTGGAGATCGGTGCGACCGAAGATTCCGACCAGGTTCTGCTGATGGGGACAGGCCTTCTGCTGCTCGTAACTCAAAATCTGGTAGCTGGACTTTCGCGGTGCGGGCAAGTGGGAGCAGGAGTCCGGTTGTGGCGCAAGACTGGGTTCTTCCAAGTAGACGCCGGGCAGGACGAGAATCGTCATTCCGGGACCGCCGACGTGGTCCACGGCTGCCTGGAGGTCGCGATACCCGCTCGCGAGGCACTCCGCATACAGCGTGCGGTTGTAGTCCCGGAGTTGGGTCGGGAAGGCGGCGATCCGCCTTTCGAAGTCGGCAGCGTCGTCCTTACAGATGACGAGATGGGCACTGGAAACGCGATAGGCGGGGACGCTCCCTGTTCCGTCCGGAGGATTGGTGGGTCGTTCGTAGTGGGCCTCGGTGGCGCCCGGCCACAACGAAAGAGCTGTAGCTGCAAGGAGACTGAGCAGAACGCTCGAGGCGCGACGGCGCAGCACGCCCGCACTATCGCATGGGCGGATGAGATTGACTACGGCGGCAAACAAGGAGTGAGACGCGTCTTCCGTCGCGCGGGCGTTCGAAAAACTATGGTGCTCGCGCAGGGAATTGAACACCTGAACCTTGGGATTAAGAGGCGATTGACTGTCACAGAGCGCCCGGAAGTGTTACAGCCTGCACCGGGTAAGCGGTCAAAACTCGCCGGGCCAATTCGCACACTGCTCCAGACGTCAGCGCAGCAGGCCCTTCGACTCCGGCGATCCAAGTGGCTCAGCCAGGACTGAGCTACGGGGGCCCTGGCGCCTAGGTACCCGGTTAGGACGGGCGCTTTTCCTTCACCACCGGCTTCAGATTGCCTTTCAGCGCATCCTCATACGCGGCCCACAGCACCCCGTACGCCGCCACCAGGCCTTCGGGTCGGGGCTGGCTCAGTGCAACTTCGAAGCGCTTCGCATACGCGTGGTCGCCCAGTTCATCTCGCAGCAAGGCTTGAGTCTGCGCCTCCCATTTCGACGCCGACGCGAGGTCCTTGCGCTTCTCAATCATCAGCCGGCCCCGGCTCATCATTTCCTCCAGGCGCGCGACGAAACCGTGCCGGTCGAAATCCTTCGGCGCGCGGGGCGGGCCCTCGCGGCTTACCGCCCTCCATTGGACCGGGCGGCCATATGACGGGGCCGAAGCGGATGGGCGCCAGCCAACAGCTGCCCGCTGTCGGTCGTATGTCGCGCGTTTGGTGCTGTTGGTCAGAACGTCGTGCGCCAAGTTGATCAACTTCGCATGCTCGAGCGCGTCCGGATGGTTGCCTCGGTCAGGGTGCCAGTACTTGAGCTGCCGCCGCCAGGCGGCGTGCAACTCCGTCTCCGTTGCGTCAGGCGGGACGCCGAGCACGAAGTAGTAGTCGGCTAAGGGACGGCGGTCGTTAGGCGAGGCCGCACCTCCTTCGTCTCACCCGAAGAACCGGGCTTTGGAAGCGCAGTCTCGCACGGCGGCCGAGGCTTGTGGCAAGCCCAACGCCGCGGGGATAATAGTTATCCAGACAGCCGCGCTAGCCAGACGTGCATCGTGTGCCGGCTGACTCCCAAATCCCGTTGCCACCTCGGTCACCGTGCGACTGGTCGCGATTACAGCCAGGACCGCCTTGTACCTCTGCTCAGCCGCGCTCATTTCCCTCATGGCCGGGGAGTGTCGCGAAGGTTCCGAAGTAGCTGTAGCGAATCAGCCGAAGGTCTGTAGCACAGCCCGAAGGCGTTTTGTCGCCTAGCAGCCGAACTTGCACATTTTCTAGTGGTGCTCGCGCAGGGAATCGAACCCTGAACCTTGGGATTAAGAGTCCCCTGCTCTGCCAGTTGAGCTACGCGAGCACGATGAGATGAGAGCCGAGAGTCGATTCTAAGGAACGCGGGCCATTAACAACCTGGGTTTCTGTGGTCGGGCGCCCAGGCTATGTTGCCTCACGTGGCTGCGCGGGTTCCGCTCGATGTCGACCTCGAGGACAGGTTGCTATACGGTTTGACACCCACGCGATTGGCGTACCTGGTCGTCGCACTGGTCTCCGGATTTACGCTTTGGTCGTCGCCGTGGGCGCCCACAGTGGTGCGCGGGGGCGCTGCGTTGCTGGCCATTGGGATCGGCGGCGTCGCCTCTTGGGGGCGCTGGAAAGGCCGATCGGCGGACCTCTGGTTGGTCGATATCGTGCTCTTCGTCGCTAGATCACATCAAGTGACGTGGAATACGTCATGGCTGCGAACGCCTCGACGAAAAGCCTCTCGGCAGCCGTCATCAGGCCATCCCACGGAGACTCTCGCCGCCGCAACGTGATCCCAGACGTGAATCTCGGATTGTTCAGAGTCCTTTCTCGTCCACCGTCAGTGCTGTGGAAGGGACCGCCCACGAAGACGCTCCTCAAAACCGGGTCGCTCGGTTTTGCCGGGGCTGCGGACGCCGATCGTATGCGTTGGATCAACTCGTTTCGCCACATGCTCGACGGACTGGACGGTCCAATGCAGGTTCTAATCGAAGCCGTTCCAGGTTCCGGCACGGAAAGTTCCGCTCAAGCATCGCCGATCGACTTCGATGAAATGCGCGGAGCAGACGTGGCGTTCGTCGATCAGGTAGCGCAGTCACCCTCTTCGCATCGATTTGAGACGGCGCTGATCACCTCAGAGGCGCAGGCCAAGCGTCTGGAACTGGTGCTTCGTGAGATCGATGTGCCGTTCGACGTCTCCGCACCCAACATCCAAACTTGCTTTGGCAAGGAGCTTGCCAACCGCTTTCAGCACCCTCGCGGCCACAGTCGAACCTGGTATGTGGAACGCCTGCCCGGCACGGAGCTCGAGGCCGGTTGGCTTTTCCGGCTCATCCCTCCCGGCTTGAATGTGCGGCTGGCCTGGCACGTCAATCCGCTACCAGTCGCCTGGATCGTCGAGTATCTGCAGCGCCAACTCATAAACATGAGGGCCACGCGTCTGATCAACCACGACGCGGGGTCGCCTGATCCACTTCTTGCGGGCGCCCTCCCGAACGCCGAGGATCTTCAGCGCCGGTTGGCCTCGAGCCAGGACAAGGCCTTCCACGTTGCTGTCTACCTAACTTTGACAACCGCGACGCTGGACGAGCTGGAGACCGGAACCATCAGGGTGGAGTCCGCAGCTCGGGCAGTTCTCTGCCAGCTCCAACCCTGCAGTTTCCGCATGTTCGACGGCTACCTCGCCACCCAGCCACTGGGCTTAGATCGCCTGGAGCGCAAGCGTGTGCTGGATACGAGCGCACTCGTCACCTTCTTTCCCTGGCTCGAGCCCGAACTGCAACAGCCCAGCGGGTTCGTGATCGGCCGCAACCTTGCGACGGGAGCACCTGTGCTGGTCGACCCGTTCGACCAGCGACGCTATGCGAACGCAAACATCGGAGTGTTCGGACATTCCGGTGCCGGCAAGACCTACCTACTGTCAGCGCTCGCGCTCGGCGCTCTTGGCCGAGGCATTCAGGTGTACGTCATCGACCCGGAGCACGAGTACGGCGAGATGGCCAGAACGCTCGGCGGTGTTGACGTGGAGCTCGCCCTCGGTTCGGGACACGCGCTCAACGTCCTTGACCTGCGGCCCTCCGACAACCGAGACGAGGCGTGGCTCGGACCAGCCGCCGCCGACGCGGTCGACCTTTGCTCGACCATCTGCGGAGGACTTGACGAGGCAGAACGGGCTTTGCTGGAAAGCGCCGTCCGCGCAACCTACGGCCAACTCGATCAACCGGTATTGCGCGACGTAGCCGACCGGCTGCCAAAACGCTCGCGCGTGGCCACGATCCTAAATCGTTGGGTTCACGGGAGCCTCGGCCAGATGTTCAGCGCGCCGACCAACGTCGATCTCGAAGCACCGATCGTCACCTTCGGAATGCGCGAGCTCCGCGACGAGATGATCGCTCCGGTGCACTTCCTGCTGGCCGAAGCGCTGTGGTCACGAATCAAGCGCAAGTATCACCGCCGGATGCTCATCATCGACGAGCTCGGACTTCTATTCGAAGATCAGACCATCCGCCGATTCGTCGTCAACCTCGCGCGAAGAATCCGGAAGTACGACGGCTCGTTGGTCTTCGCGACCCAGAACCCAGGCGATCTTCTGAGCTCAGATCAAGGAACGGTAGTGGCCACGAATCCGGCCGTCGTTTTCTTCGGGGCACAACGGCCGGGCGAGGCAGCCAAGCTGCAGGAGACATTTCATCTGAGCGTGCGACAGCGGGCATACCTCGAAGCCGCTCAGCGCGGTGACTTCCTGCTCGCAGCGGGCCCCGAACGACTGGCGGTCCAGGTGAAGGCGCCGCCCTGGCAGGAAGAGACCATGCGTCGTGGGCGTGCGAAGGTTCGATCCCCAGCCTGAACGGGTAGGCTTATTTCCGACCGTGCCGCGAGTTCTTCACTACCGATTGAACAGGCTTCCCGAGCAGCGCCTCGAACGCGTCCACGCCCAGTTCGAGTCTCTTGCCGCGGCACGCACATGGCGCTGCAATCCGCCGTGGGTGGCGAGCTCGCAGTCACGCGGTTTTTTTGAGATGGAGTACTTCCGCCACCTTCGAAACCACGAGCCAGAGGTCAGTGCCGCCGGCTTCGTGAAGATGGCCGGTGACGAGACCGACGCGCTGATGATCGCCATCTTCATGAGGGACCTCAGCGCCGAGTACGGAATCAATACGTCTATTAGAGACGAGGATCACCCGCTCGCCAAGCTCCGACGCCTCGAATTCCAATCCGGCCGCTTGCCAGACGGTCAGGCACTCGAAGACGTGCTCGCCAAACGACCCGTGATCAAGAAGATTCTGGGCGAGCGCATCTTTTTCTATCCACCGACGTTTCGACTTCACTCCCAGGCCCCGCCAAGTCCGGAGTGGGCCTACTCGCTGTGCGGCATCCGCGCCTACGCCCCGACGCTCATGGAGGCTGAGCAAGAAGCGCTCAAGATCCTCAGAGGCTTAGGGCACCTTGGCAGCTGAGAGCCCGCCGGCAATCGCAGGGACAGTCGTCTCGGCAGACGGGACAAAGCTCGCTTTCCGGGCCTGGCCAAAGCCTGGCGCCGACGTCACTTTCGCCGTGGTGCATGGCTTCGGCGAGCATTCCGGCCGCTACGAGCGATTCGCTACAGGGATGGCCGCGCACGGCATGAGCACGTACGCGGTGGACCTGAGGGGCCACGGCAATAGTCCCGGCCAGCGCGGCTACGTTGATTCGTGGTCCCAGTGGACCGACGATGCGTCCGCCTTCGCCAAGCAGATCGAGGCGATCGCCGGCACCGAAGTTGTTCCCCTCGGCCACTCTTTTGGGGGCGCGACCGTGCTCAGCGCGGTGCTAGCTGGAAAGCTGCCCAAGAGCAAACGCTTCATCGTCTCCTCCCCTGCGCTCAAGGTGAAGGTCGCCGTGCCCGGCTGGAAGATCACGCTCGGGAACGCAATGTCAAAGGTGATGCCGAGGTTCGCGCTGGACGCCCCCGCGCACGGCTCGCTCCTCTCTCGGATTCCCGAGGTGGCCGAGGCCTACAACCATGACCCGTTGGTCCATGGCAAGATGTCCAGCCGCCTGTACACCGAGTGGCAACAGGCCACCAGGGACATCGTCGCCGGAGCCGGCCAGGTCAAGATCCCATTCCTGATCCTCGCGGGGTCTGATGACAATCTAATCGACCCCGCCGGCAGCCGCGACCTGCACGCACAAGCGCGGTCGATGAGCGAGTTGCGGGTTTTCGAAGGAAGATTGCATGAACCGTTCAACGACCTGGGCAGCGAGGAGGTCTTCCAGGTGATCGCGGACTGGTTGCGCAAGAAGTGACCCTCGATCCCGGATCGTGGATCTCCTGGATCATCGTCGGCCTCATCGCCGGCGCAATCGCAGCGAGGGTGGTGGCCGGCCGTGGATTTGGCTGCATCGCTGACATCGTCGTGGGTGTGGCCGGCGCCCTGATCGGTGGTTTCCTCCTGGGGGCGATCTTCCACGTCACAGGGACCGTGGGTTTCTGGGGAAGCATCATCGTGGCGTTCATCGGCGCCGCGGTGTTGTTATCCGTTCTGAAGCTTATTTCGGGCGGTCGCCTCTAGCTCGCGGCCGCGGCTTTCCCAGCGGCAGGCTCGCTTTGCTCGACTTCAACTGGCCGCGCACGTCGCTTGATCAACAACGCTGAGAACGCAGTCAGGGCCAGAACGGCGATCGGCAAAACCAACGTTTGCTTGAGCGCATCGATGTAGCCGCTGACGAACACCTGGTGGGCGAGCGAGGTCAGCTGCGCCGCCACGGCTGGCGGCAGTCCCGACGGCAGCGCCGCACCGTTCTGGCCGGTCCCGATCTGGAAACCATTGGCGGCCACCGAGCTGAAGGCCTTTACGAACTGGTCGCGGTAGGCAGCCGGCAGCGCAGCCGCGTGACTCACCGCCTGGTCGTGCAGCGTGACCGCGAGCCGGTTCTGGAGCAGAGCACCGACTACAGCGCTGCCCACCGCTGCACCCACCTGGCGGGTCGTGTTCAGGACGCCCGACGCCGCACCCGCCATCCGCGGCGAGATGTTGCGCATGGCAACGGTGGTCATCGGGGCGAAGGTCATGCCCATGCCTGCGCCCGCAACGATCGCAGGCACGAGGAAGTTGATCCACGTCGAGTCGGGCCCGGCCACGAACGTGATCGTTCCGAATCCGATGGCGAACACGAGAATCCCGGTCAGCAGGATGTACTTGCCGCCGATGCGGTCCGCCATCCGCCCCGCGACAGGAGCCACGAACATCGACGTCAGCGACATCGGCGCCAGCGTGAGTCCGGCGGTCAAAGCGGAAAAGTCGCGCACAGACTGCAGGTAAATGACGATGGGCAGGAACAGGCTCATCATTCCAAACGCGATCGCCGCGGCCATCCAGTTGGCCACTGCAAAGTTCCGCTCCTCAAAGAGCGATAGAGGAACTAGCGGTTCGGGCTGGTATCGCTCCCAGATCACAAACGCCACCAGGAGGACGACACCGGCGCCTATCACCTCGGGAATGGTGACCACGGTCGAGCCGATCTGACCCCAGTTGAAGCGCTCGCCCTCGATCAGCCCAAAGATGAGGCCGAACAGGCCGGCGGTCGCGAGGAAGGTGCCAACGATGTCCCAGCCGTGCCGGCGGCCGGGCCGCACGTCGGGGATGATCACAAAGGTCAAAACCAGCGCTGCGATTCCGATCGGAACATTGACAAAGAAGATCCAGCGCCAATCGATGTACGTGACGATGGCACCTCCGAGCGTCGGTCCAGCCAGCGTGGCCAGACCGGCGACGCCTGCCCAGATTCCAAATGCGGCGCCACGGCGCTCGGGCGGAAACAGTGTGGTGAGGATGGCGAGCGTCTGCGGCGTCAGCAGTGCGCCACCCACTCCTTGCAGGATGCGCGCCACGATCAGCTGATTCGCGTCCTGCGCAAAGCCGCACAGACCCGACGCGATCGTGAAGATGGCGAGACCGAGGGCAAACAGGCTCCGCTGTCCGTATAGGTCTCCGAGGCGCCCCGCCGTGATCAGAAGCACGGCGTACACCAGGATGTAGGAATTCAGCACCCACAGGATCTGGTCGAGCGTGGTCTTGAGGCCGGCGCTCATGGCCGGGATCGCCACGTTGACGATCGTGGTGTCCAGCATGATCATGAAAAACCCCGTGGTCAAAACCACGAGCACGAGCCACGGGTTAGTACGTGCTTGGGCCATCTCGCCTTAAAACGTTACGCGGTCAAGATTGATTCCCAGATTCACCGTCGAGATGCTTTTCAAACCACGCGACGTCCCAGTACCGCCCGAACTTGCGACCTTGCTCGGTGAAAAGGGCGATCCGCTTGAAACCGAAACGCTCGTGCAGGGCAACCGAGGCTGGATTCGGGAGCGTGATCCCCGCATTCGCGCGATGCACGTCCTCGCCTTCGAGGATCTTGAAGAGCTCTTGATATAGACGCGAGCCGGCGCCGCGGCCTACCGACTCGGGGTCGAGGTAGATGCTCGTCTCGACGGTGACGTCGTAAGCTGCCTTTGGCCGGTAGCGGCTGCTGCACGCATAACCGATCACCCGACCCTCGCCAACAGCGACCAGCAGCCGGTGGCGCCCGGTGGTGCTGTAGTGAGTGAACCATTCAATTGCGACATGGATCGCGTCCTTCTCGAGGGCATGTCATTTCAGGGCCGGCACGGCGTCCGGGCGGCCGAACGGGAAAAACCGCAGGAATTTCGGGTTGACGTCGAGGTCGACTGCGACCTGAGCCAGCCCGGACGTACCGATCGGATCGAAGACACGGTCGACTACACGCGGGTGCGGGCCATCGCCAAGGACGTCATCGAGGGCGAATCCCACAAGCTCCTCGAGTCACTGGCCGCGAAGATCGCGGAACGCGTGCTGCAGCTCCCGAAGGTTGACGCCGTCGCCGTCCGGGTCGCCAAGCGCCCCGAAAGCATGCTGCCGCTCGACGCGGCCGCTGTCCGCATTAATAGGACGCGCGCATGACAATCGCCTACTTCGACTGTTTCGCCGGCATCTCCGGTGACATGACCTTGGGCGCTCTGCTCGACTCAGGCGCCGACCGTGCTCTGCTGGACGCCGCGATCGAAGCACTCCGGCTCGGCGACGAGGTGAGCATCCAGGTGCGCCACGAGACTCGAGGCCACGTCGGCGGCAGTCGCGTCATCGTCGACACCGTCGATCGGGTCGAGCGGACTGTGCCAGCGTTGCGCGCGGTGATCGAGGAGGCCGACGCACCAGACAGTGTTAAAGCGCCGGTCCTCGACGCGATCAACCGCCTGGCACGCGCCGAGTCCCGCCTTCATGGCTTGCCGGAGAACGAGGTCCACTTGCACGAACTCGGCGGAGCGGACACCCTTGTCGACCTGATGGGGGCCTTCTGGCTGCTCCACAGCCTGGAGGTCAACCAGATTTTCTCGTCAGCTTTGCCGGTACCTCGCGGTCGCCTGGGCGCGATGCCGCTCCCCGCGCCCGCCAGCGTTCGCGTGCTCGAGGGCACCGGTGCGATTTTCGAAGCGACCGACGAGACCCGCGAGCTGGTGACTCCCACAGGAGCCGCCATCCTTGCCGCCGGCGCGAGATTCGAGCGCCCGGCGATGTCCCTCCGGTCGATCGGCTACGGGATCGGTTCCCGCGATACACCCGGCAACGCGCTAGCCGTCTGGATCGGCGAGAAGGTCGAAAGCGCAACGGGTGTCACGCTTATCGAGACGAACGTCGACGACATGGCGCCCAACCTAATCGCGGCGCTGTGCGAAGACCTCATGGAAGCGGGCGCGCTGGATGTGAGCGTTACGCCAGTGCTGATGAAAAAAGGTCGGGCCGGCCATCTCATCACGGTCATGTCCGCTCCGGAGCTCGTGGCGCGGCTCACGGAAAATCTCCTTGAACACTCCACAACGCTCGGCGTGCGCATGACCAACGCGCATCGCGTAACGGCGCAGCGGCGGATCATCGAAATCCAGACCCCGCTCGGAAGCGCCCGCGTGAAGGTCAAGGAGCTCGGCGGTAAGGCGGTTGATGTTGCACCGGAGTACGAAGACTGCCGCCTGATCTCGCGCCAGTCCGGCCGCGACCTCCGCGAGGTCATGCGTCTGGTCGCCGATGCGGCGCGCAAGGAGCTCGGTCTCGCGTGACGGCTCGCGTTCTGGATGGCCGAGCCGTGGCGAAGCAGATCTACCAGGAGATCGCGCAAGCGGTCGCTGCCCGCGTGTCTGCTGGCCGCCCGCGGCCGAAGCTAGCCACGGTGCTCGTCGGCGATGACCCTGCGTCTGCCCAGTACGTCGAGCTGAAGCAGAAGAACGCAAAGCAGGTCGGTATCGATTCCGAAGACCACCGTTTGCCCGCCAGTACGACGACCGACGAGCTGTTGAACCTGATCGCGCGTCTCAACTCGGACGAAAACGTCAGCGCGATCCTCGTCCAGCAGCCCATGCCCGCCCAGATCGACATGCCCCGAATCGTCCTGGCGCTCGATCCGGTGAAGGACGTCGATGGCTTCCATCCCGTCAACGTTGGCCTGGTGGCGCTCGGATTGCCTGGCGGGGTCCGACCGTGCACTCCGGCCGGAATCATCGAGCTGCTCGATCACGGAGGCGTCAAGATCGAAGGCGCGCATGCCGTTGTGGTCGGCCGGAGCAACCTCGTTGGGAAGCCCACAGCCATGCTGCTACTGAAGCGCAACGCGACTGTGACTGTCTGCCACACGCGGACCAGGGACCTCGCAAGCCACACCCGGACCGGCGACATCCTGGTCGCGGCAGCGGGAAAGGCAAGCCTGATTACCAAGGAAATGATCAAGCCGGGCGCAGCGGTCGTCGATGTCAGTACGAACTGGTCGGGCGGCCGGCAGGTCGGGGACCTCGGACCAGGCGTCGAGGAAGTGGCGGGCTGGCTCACGCCGAATCCAGGTGGCGTGGGTCCGATGACGCGCGCGATGCTGATCAAGAACACCTACGAGGCCGAGGTCCGCCGCCGGCCACTTTGACCTACGAGGAGGCCCTCTCCTACATTTCAAAGCACGGCCGCTTCGGCATGAAGTTGGGCACCGAGCGGACACGAGCGATCCTCGATCGCATCGGCAAGCCCGACCGCGGGTTGAAAGGCGCGCTGATCGCTGGAACTAACGGGAAGGGTTCGACCGGGGCGTGCCTGGCAGCCATCCTCAAAGCGGCCGGCCACCGGGTCGGCTTCATGCCCAAGCCTCACCTGATCTCGTACACCGAACGCATTGAGGTGAACAGCCGGCCAATCACCGAAGGACAGTTCGTCGAGACACTCGAAGCGTTGATGCCGGCCTTCGACTCGGTCGCTGATGAGATGGGGCAGGCCACCGAGTTCGAAATGCTGACCGCGATGGCGCTGGATTACCTCGCGCCGCGGATCGACCGGCTGGTCTGCGAGGTCGGGCTGGGCGGCCGTCTCGACGCCACGAATGCCCTGGACCTTGGAGTGGCGGTGATCACCAACGTCGACCTCGACCACCAGAAATACCTTGGGGACACGATCGAGAAGATCGCTCACGAGAAGGCGGCGATCATCAAACCGGGCGACCACGTCGTCACCGGATGCGAGGGCGCGGCACTTTCAATCGTCGAGGAGCATGCACGCGCCGCGGGCGCGCCGGTATGGAGCCTTGGTCGGGACATTCATGTCGAGTCCACATCGCGCGGATGGGGCGGGCATGACCTGCGCGTGACCGGCCCAGGCTTCGAGCACGTGAACCTCGAGTTGCCGCTGGTGGGGGACTATCAGCCTTCCAATGCCGCCCTCGCGGTCGCGGCTGCCCACCTCTTGGGCGAGGTCACCGACGATCAGGTCCGCGAGGGACTCCGGTCGACGCGCTGGCCAGGTCGTCTTCAGCTCGTCGCGGTCCAACCTCGAGTCATCCTGGACGGCGGCCACAATCCGGCCGCGATGGTGAAGGCTGGCGCAACTCTGCGCCGGCTCATCGGCACAGAGCGGTTGGTCGCGGTCTTCGCCATGCTCAGCGAGCGAGATCCAACGCAGCTGCTGGCTGCGCTGCGAACCGTGAAACCAGACGCGGCGGTGTTCACCGAACCGGCCAGCGCTGCGGGCCATGCGGTTTCCGCAGACCTCCTGGCTGAAACGTACGGCGAAGGCGGCCAAGCTGCCCGGCCGGCCGCAGCGGCCCTGGAGCGAGCGAGAGAGCTCGCCGGGCCGAAGGGCAACGTGCTGGTCTGCGGATCGCTTTATCTGGTGGGCGAGATCCTCGCGCTGAGTTCGTGACCTAGCGCGCGCGCAGGAATCGAATACACAGAACAGCGCTGCCCACGATCATCGGGAGCAGCACCACCACGCTCAAGGCGGCCCACTGCCAGCCTGCCGAAATCCCCCATCCGCCGATGAGGACCACGGCAATCCCAAGGCCGGCCACCCCGAGAGCGAAGTCCCTGGCGGATGGTGGCCGTGCCGGCGCTCGCGGCTGCGGCACGGAAGGCCTTGATGCGGGGCGGGCGCCTGCGAACAGCCCAAAGAACACCAGGGTCATCCCGGCCAGGCCTGCTAGCAGCGTGATGACCTCGGCGATGAGGCCCTCGCGCGTGTTGGCGACTCGAGTCGCTGCCCCAAAAGCGATGGCGATGAGGACGATGCCCGCGACTAAAGAGAGACGGCGCACTCAGCTGGAGGCGGAAATAATTTTGGCTCGAAGCCTCCGCATTCCTTTCAGCCAGCGGTCGTAATCGTCCGCTTTGCGACGAAAGTACTCGCCGACCTCAGGGTGCGGAAGGATGAGGAAGCGTTCGTCCCGCAGGCCCTGCAGGACTATTTCGGCGACTGCATCAGGCTCGAGTGCGCCCGCCGTTAGGAACTCGAGGCCCTCCCTTCGCTCAGCTGCGAGCATGTCGGTCTTCACGCCCTGCGGGCAGAGGCATGAAATCCGTATCCCCTGCTCGCCATGGGCGATCGAGAGCCATTCGAAGAGCGAAAGGGCCGCTGCCTTGGTCACGCCGTACGGGGCGGCAAAGACGTGGTTGAGCAGGCCGGCCGCGGAAACGGTGCCGAGGATGTACCCCTCGCCTCGCTGAAGCATTGCCGGCAGCGCATACCGCGCGACGAAGACGTGGCTCATGAGATTCACATCCCAGATTCGCTGCCACTGATCTGTTGGAGTCTCCGGACCACCGCCGACCGCGATCCCGGCGTTGGAGCAGAAGATGTCGATACGACCGTGCTCCGACTGCACCCGATCGATGAGCTGTTCGACCTCCGACTCGCGCGAAACATCGCAATGAATCGCCGAGCCGCCGATCTCCTCGGCGACCTCGGACGCACCGTCGAGGTCGACGTCGACCACTACCACGGCCTGTGCGCGCTCGCGGGCAAACCGGGTAGCCAGGGCACGACCGATGCCCCGAGCCCCGCCGGTGACCACGATTACTCGGCCTGCAGCGTCCATGGGTGACCACTATCCCAGACCGAAAAAATATCGACAAAAAAATTTCTTGTGGAAAACACCTGACCCTTGCTTTCGAAGAGCTCCGATAGCGCATAGAATCTCTCCCCATGGTCGGAGGGGGTCTCGACTACAGCGCATCCTTTCAGAAGGCTATCGAACTGATTGGTAAGCGCTGGACGGGAGCAGTCGTCAAAGCGCTGCTTCCAGGCCCCGCTCGTTTCAACCAGTTGCTCGCCGGCATACCGGGCATCAGCGATCGCGTTCTTACCGAGCGGCTGCGCGAGCTCGAGACCGAAAGCATCGTCGAAAGGCTGGTCGACCCGGGTCCGCCTGTGCGTGTGAGCTATCGACTGACATCCCGTGGGCGAGCCCTTGAGCCCGTGCTGGGCGCCGTGTCCGAGTGGGCGGAGAGCTGGCTGACAACCGCCGCAGCGGCGGTGGGCTGACCGAAACTCGCAGACCTCTGGCGGGCCCTCCCTTCTTTCCGGCCCCTCCCCCAACCGGCACTCCTGCACCAAAGCTAGTTCTCGAACGAATTGAGGTCAACCCTGGCTGTAAAGGGCCCGCAAGGCGCCGATTAACGTGACTGATAGGCTTTACCGAATGCCGATTGGCGACTTTCTCCGCCGCCGGCCGGAGGGGCAGACGTGCCAGGCTTGCGGTTCGCCACTGCCCCACGGCGCTGTGTTCTGCCCGTCCTGTGGCGTCAAGGTCGACGACCCGCAGGCGGAGCCGCTCCACATCGTCGATCGCACCACGGGCCTGTTCAACGATCGCTTCGTGCGTCCGGTGCTCGAGGACGAGCTCGCCCGCGCGCACCGCTATCAACGCAACCTTGGCGTCCTGCTGATCGAGGCCAATGGCGCGGGCTCCCCAGACGAAGCGCTGAAGCTCATGGCCGCGGCGCTTGCGGGAACCGTGAGAGATGTCGACACGCCCGGCGTGATCGGCCGAAATCCTCCGCAGCTCCTCGCCATCCTTCCCGACACCGATGTGGCCGGAACAGCGCACGCCGCCAACCGAGTGCTCTCGGCGGTGAACGAAGCGCTGAAGCAGCAGGGTGGGCAAGCGGCAGTCGGCCTTGTGTGCGTCAGGCCGGGTCAACGCGTCCGCGCCGGCGCCGTCATCGAGAGTGCCAGCCGATCGCTCCGCTCGGGCCGGCCCGAGATGATGGGCAAACCCGCCTGACGCTCGAGGTCTACCTCGTCCGCCACGGCGAGACCGAATGGAGCGCCAACGGACGCCACACCGGCAACACCGACTTACCTCTGACGCCGCGCGGCGAGGAGAAAGCGAAAGCCCTCCGCCCACGCCTCGCGTCGCTCACCTTCGACACCGTCTACTCGAGTCCGATGCAACGCGCGCGGCGAACGGCCGAGCTCGCGGGGTTCGCGAGTCCCCAGATCGCTGACCTCCTGCGAGAGGTGGACTACGGCGACTACGAAGGTCTGACCTCCAAGCAGATCCATGAAGCTAATCCCAGCTGGGAGCTCTACATGGACGGGTCCCCGGGCGGCGAAACTCCAACGCAGATATACGCGAGGGTGCAGGCGTTCATCGCCCTGGCGGGCAAGTCAGGCGGTCGCGTGCTCGCCTTCTCCCACGGGCACACGCTGCGCGCAACGGGCGCCGCGTGGATCCGCGCCGACCTCATCGTTGCGTCGGGCCTGATGCTCGACGTGGCCACGCTGAGCGTGCTTCGCGATGACGGCCATCGCCTTATCGCTCTGTGGAACTCGCCCTAGCAAACCCCACAGCAAGCAAAGCTCACTCCTTGCGCCGCAAGCTCCACGTCCGGCTCCGAACACCTGGGAGTCCGGCGAACACCAGATAGGCTGACGTCTCGATATCCGCCTGGTATGTGTGCCTCTCGCCCGGATTGATCAGGAGCATCTCGCCCGCGCCGACCTCGCCCGACTTGGCTCCATCGTCAAAGTGAAGACGCCCCTCGGTGACGATGACCGCGACCGGGATCGCGTTGCGATGCTCGGGCACTTTCTGACCCGGCTCGAGACGCAAACCGACGACGCGCATCGAACCGCAGTCCGCGATCTGCTCAAAGCCAAAAGGACGCCGCGGCTCATCCGGCGATGACACTTTCGCCCGATATCATGCTCGCGCCCTTCAATAGCCCTCACGATCTACGCGTGGAAGTCATCCACGTGACGGGCCTCGACGGCGCGCGACATGCACGCGGCATCGCAGTCGTCATCGATGTGCTCCGCTCCTTCACCGTCAGCGCGTACGCGCTCGCGGGCGGCGCCCGAGAATGCCGCTTGGTGACGGCTACCGATGAGGCCGTCGCCATGGCGGCCGGCATTCCCGGCGCGCTCATATCGGCTGAGGAGAACGGGCTGCCGATCCCCGGCATCGCCATCAGCAACTCGCCGACGCAGATCAAGGCGGCCGATCTGAAAGGCAGAGTCCTGGTCCAGCGCTCGTCGGCCGGGACACAGGTGGCTGCCGCAATCGCAGAAGGTATGGACATCTTTGCGGCCAGTCTCGTGGTGGCTCGCGCGACAGTACAAGCCTGCCTGTTAAGAGTCCCAACGCCGACACACCTCACCTTCATCGCGTCCGCCGACCATCCGGAGGACCATGCGTGCGCGCGCTACATGGAGGCGATCATCCGCGGCGACGAGCTCGACGAGCTCGAAGCCGAGCAGCTGCTGCAGCCCCTGAGAGACAGCGAGCGTTACGCCCGCTTGCTAAGTGGCGCCACCCCCGGCTTCCCACCCACCGACCTCGAGCTTGCCCTGACTGCCGACCTCTTCCACTTCGCGATGCCCGCCCAACGCGAGGCCGGCTACCTCAAGCTGACCCGAGCCGACCAGCCAAACCACACAAGCACAAATGGCTAAGATCTCAGCAGGGCACCAAGGGAATCCGGTACGAAGCCGGAGCTGTCGCGCAACTGTGAGCGGGGAGCCTTCGTCCAGACAACACCACTGAAGGTCCGACAAAAGGATTTTCGGGAAGGCGAGACGAAGGCGGCGATCCGCGAGCCAGGAGACCTGAACGCCTGCAAGGCAAACCCGTCCGCGCGAAACGGCACGGAAGCTCCTGGCGGTCGGCTTTCAAGCTTCGCGTTCGGGAAAGGCAGACCGCCTGGAGGAAACGCCGTGCGTAAGCACCTCTTCGGGTCCAGCGCGATACTGGCCCTCGTTCTAATCGCGTGCGGAGGCACGCCAACCAACAGCTCCGCAAGTCCGGCGACCTCATGTGTCAACGCAAGCGCCCTGCATCGCGCATACGTCGTGGTCCAGCACAGCTCGGGCACCACGCTGCAGAAGTGCGTCGGCTTTGCCGGCGACACTATCGACGGTCAATCTCTGATGGACCAATCCGGCATCACTTTTCAGACCCAGACCTTCAGCTTCGGCAAGGCCATCTGCTCGATCGACAACGAGCCCGCGCAGTACGACAAATGCTTTGCCACGAGCGGACCCAACTGGTCCATGTTCATCGAGGCCGCCGGGTCCTGGACCGTGGCCCAAACCGGTTATGCAGACCCGAAGGTGATGCTTCACGACAAGGACGCGCTGGGTTGGCGCTACATCGCCTACGAGCCCTCTCCGTCGCCGCCACCCCTGGCCAAGCCGTAATAAACAAGATGAACGCACGCTCCGTCGCCGCCTGGTCCGCAGCGTGCCTCTTCATAGTCCTGTTCACCACCAACCCCGCCTACAAGGTCCTGGTGCTGGCGGCGGCGATCGCATCGCTCGCCGCCGGCGCCGGCGTCCACCGCATGCGCGGCCTCTTCACCGCGATCGTCCTCATCGCCGCCTTCGCCACAGCCCTCAACTTTGTCTCTGCCCACCTCGGCACGACAACTCTCTTCCAACTGCCCGACCAGATCCCCGCGCTCGGCGGGCCCTACACGCTGGAAGCCCTGGCCGCCGGCGTCAATGGCGGCATCACCGTCTCGGCAGCCATCGCGGCCGCCGCGCCTTTCTCTTTGATGCTCGCCTCGCACGACGTCATGGACGCGCTCCCCTCCGCCCTCTCGCGCACCGGCGCGGCAATCGCCGCCTCGCTCAACCTCGTGCCCTCGGTCGCCTCATCCTTCGTCCAGGTCAGCGAAGCGCAGCGACTACGCGGCTGGCGACCAAGAGGCCCTCGCTCTTGGGCCGAGGTCGTCGTCCCGGTCGTGCTCACCAGCGTTGAAGGATCGATCCAGCTCGCGGAATCGATGGAGGCGCGCGGCTTCGGTTCCGGACCCCGCACCTCGCTCAGGGCAACACAGATGCGCAACACCGACTGGATCCTCGTCGCCACGTCGTCGGCCGCGGTCATCGCCTTCATCGCCGCAAGAGCAGCTGACTGGTATCCATACCCGACCCTCCACGCGCCCGCCATATCAATCGCTCCGCTCGCGGCCTGCCTCCTCCTTTTCACCCCTGTACTGACATGGCGATCGCGCGCATAACTCACCTCTCGTACTGGTACCCCGGCTCGACGAACCCGGCACTGACCAACGTGACAGAGGAATTCGAAGACGGCCTCACCGTCATCACCGGACCATCAGGTGGCGGCAAGTCGACGCTGCTGCGCGTACTCAACGGCCTCGTCCCACATTTCCACGGCGGCCGCATCGCGGGATCGATCGAGGTGCAAGGAATGGACGTCATCAAGACGCCCACTCGTCGCCTGGCCCGCACAGTAGGCTTCGTCTTCCAGGACCCCGAGCTGCAGACGGTTTATGACATGGTCGACCGCGAGGTCGCGTTTGGGCTCGAGAACATCGCCATGCCGCGCCCCGAGATGGTCGGCCGCGTCGAAGAAGCGCTTCACGCCGCCGGCATCTCGCACCTGGCCGGACGGCGCGTGAGAACCCTCAGCGGCGGTGAGCGCCAGCGCGTGGCACTTGCCTCGGCGCTCGCGATGCGGCCCCGCCTGGTGGTCCTCGACGAGCCCACGTCGCAGCTGGACCCGGAGGGAGCCGCGATGGTGCTCGACGCGACGATGCTCCTGGTCCAGCAGGGTCGAGCCGTGGTGATCGCCGAGCATCGCCTCGAGCGCCTCCTGCCAGAGGCCGCGGCGCTGGTCACCGTCGACAACGGGCGCGTGACCACCGGCCCGCCCACCCCGCCCACACACCACCCGATCGCACGACTAACTCCGTCGCAACCCGGTCCCGTCGCGTGGTCTCTCA
>WNFI01529675.1_pt1 | contig 21174 bp, 25 predicted proteins | sample 5400471 | NCBI WGS metagenome assembly WNFI01 (sample SAMN13153348, study PRJNA577476) | soil metagenome | isolation source: 100 cm saprolite on Douglas fir-dominated hillslope | place: USA:California | collected 2013-09-17
GCCGGCGGGCCGCCGTGCGCCTCGAAGAACCAGCCCTCCTGGAAATCCGAGAACCCCTCGTCGAGCCACCCCTCGCGCCATTCGTTGTTGGCGAGCTGGCCCATGACGTATTGATGCCCGGTTTCGTGCACGATGAGGCCGATGGACGCACTGCCGTCCATGATCATCATCGGGAACTCGGTCCCGCCGCCCTCGATGCGGTGCACGTTGGTGAGCTGGGGCCACTGGTACTTCCCGAACAACGAGTCGAGCCAGGCGAGCGCCACCACGGTGTTCTGGACGGCCTTCCCCTGGCCCCAGGTGGCGCGGTCGCCCGGCTGGTACAGTACGCGCACCACGGCTTCGCCGTAGCGGCCCTGCTCGTAGATGTAGTCCGGGTTGAGCGAGAACGCGAAGTGATGCACCTGCTCGGCCCGGAAGCGGACACATTTGCGCCCCGCGGCCACCGCCGGACACTGCGTGGAGCGTGGCGCGTGGTACCAGTCGCGTTGATAGTCGATTCTGAGTGCGGGGTCGGCCTTCGCTTTCTCCCAGCCCGGGTCGCCCTCCACCGGCACCCCCGTGGCGCCGATCACCTGGTCCTGCAGCAGATCGAGCGTAACGTCGTAGGCGGCGAACTCGCCATAAAACTCGCCGCCCGGATAAAGGGGGTGGTCCTCCCAGCCGTAGCGGTCGTATACCACCACCTTGGGATACCACTGCGCGAAGTCGAAGCGCCGGCCCTGGCGTCCCTGGCGTCGCGGCAGGGTGGATGGACGCGCCTGCCAGTCGATCTCGACCGCGAGCGAATCGCCCGGGGCGAGTGGCCGCGGCAGCGTCCAGTGCGCGATGGTCGAGTCGGGGGCATAGGGATAATCGGGTCGGAGCGCGCCGCCCATGACGGTCACGGCCGTGATCCGCTCGAAGGCGTAGTCCGGGTCCTTCATGTGCTGAAACCGCTCGCGCTGCTCGGCCGAGTCGGCGGCGGCCCAGCGGGAGCCGGGGCGGAACGCGTTCAGGTACTGATGGACGTAGAAGTCGCGCAGCGTGTCGGGGGAGCGGTTCACATAGCTGATGCGCACGTGCCCGGTGAGCACACCCGACGGCTCGTCCAGCGCCGCGGCGATCCGATACGCGACCTGCTGCTGCCAATAGCCGGTGGTATCGCCGGCTACAAAAAGCAAGAGGAAGGGGAGCATGGAGGTGGGGAAGCTACAGCGGGCCGGTGGAGATGGGGAGGCGGGCTCTAGCGGCGCCGACGGGTCTTCGCGCATGTTCCGATCGGCGCCCGGTGGTGCGATCACGAGCGCTGGGCTTTGTTGGTCGATGACTGCCGTGCTAGGGTGAGGAATGGCGTCCATGACCGCCGCTGAGTTTCGACGCATCGCGTTGAGTCTGCCGCAGGCCAGTGAAGCCGCGCACATGGGTCGCCCGGACTTTCGCGTGGCGGGCCGGATTTTTGCGACCCTGGGCCATCCGCGCACCGGCTGGGGCATGGTGAAGCTCACCCCCGAGCAGCAAGAGCTGTTCGTGCGAGCGCAGTCCGCGGCGTTCGCGCCGGTCAAGGGCGGGTGGGGTCGCGGCGGGGCGACCAACGTCCGGCTGCGGGCCGCCAGGAAGGGCGCGGTTCGCGAGGCACTGATCACCGCCTGGCGCAACCGGGCGCCGAAACGTCTGGCCGAGAGCATCCTCGACACATGACGGCCTCACCGGTCTTTTTCTACGGTCTGTTCATGGCCGCCGATCTCGTCACGCCGCCGTCGCCGGCCGAGGCGAATCGTGAGTACGCCGACCAGCTGCGGGGGCTGGCGCGCCGCCTGGGCTTACCGCCTGATTACGTTGCACGCATCCGCTGACGAATGAGAATCCTCCCCGTCTTGACCGTCGCAATCGCCGCTCTCCTTCAGTCGCCGCCGCTCGTCCCAAGACCGGTGCTCAAATTGATCGTCGAGCATCCTGCGCTCGCCCCGTACGTCCATCCCGAGATCGCAGGTCGGGTGCCGCTGGTGGTCTCAGACCACCTGCTGGAGCCGGGTGTCACGCCATCGCGGTTTGGTCAGCCCCTGCGCATCGTTCCCGATCGGGAGGTGGGTACAAAGCCGCACCTGCGCATCCTGAGCTTCGACGTGGACGGCTTCCGGGCGAAAGCCGTGGTCGAGTACAAGGTCGAGGGCGTGCTGGCAATCTTCGACTTGCGGCGTGATTCAAAGGGGTGGTGGACGGCCGTCGATGCCAAGGTTACTACGCACGGACGCAGTCCCCGAAAATGAGCACTCGTTTTCGTCCCTATGTGATCGGTGGCTGGGGGTCGAACTTCATGCCCATCACGGCGGAATGCGATTCTGAGGACTCGGAAGACCAGCGCCGTAGCAAGAGGAAACGCTTTTCCGCTCATCGGCTCTTCCATTCGGCGCTCCGACGTTGCATCGTGGGCACCGGTCCCTCTCACCCTTTCGGAGGTTGCTATGCGCGGTCTCGGCCTTTCGACGTGCCTCTTGCTGGCGATAGCCCCCGCAATTCACGCCCAGGCTGCACCGGCAGCAAAGAAGTGGGGTCCAGCCCCGGCAGCGCTTCCTCAGGGAGCGAGGATGGTGGTCGTGAGCGGTGACCCGAGCAAGGCGGAGATGTTTACGGCCGAGCTGGCGATGCCGAGCGGCTACAAGATCCCGCCCCACTTCCACCCCACCGACGAGGTCGTCGAAGTCAAGAAGGGCACGCTGCTCGTCGGCATGGGCGACAAGTTCGACGCATCCAAGGCGAAGCCTATGAAGGCCGGCGACAAGGGAACGGTGCCGGCGAAAGCACACCACTTCGCCGAGGCGCAGGGCGCCACTTTCATTTCCGTGACCGCGATGGGCCCGTTTGCCTTGACCTACGTCAATCCGGCGGACGATCCCCAGAAGCAGGTCGCCAAGCCGTAACGTCGGTCAGAAGCTCGGCGCGAGACTCACCAGCCACCGCAGCGCGAAGCGGGTGCTGTTGGCCGGGTAGTCGGCGGCTACATCCCAGCGGTTCACCGCGAGCGGCAGCTCGAAGCGCATGGTCCATTCCATGTCCTTCACCTGGTGCCGGGTAACGATGCCGAGGCCACCGTCGTACAGCGTGGTGTACCACCGGCCCGGCGACGACGACGGCGCGACTAGCGTGTCCGCGACGCCGAGGTCCACGAATGCCTCGAGCGCCGCCTCGCGCAGCAACCCTGCGGTCCGGCGCGCCACCGTGCGCGTGAGCTCCAGGTTCACGCCCACAGCCCAGCGTCCGCCGAGGTCGTTGCGGAACCCCCGCAGGTTTGGGCCCCCGGGCGCGTGGTAATGGAAGTCCGGCCGCACCAGCAGCGCGCCGCGACTGCGCAGGAACGGGTTCGCGAAGGTCGCGTACGGATCCGCCCCCGCGACGGCAATGCGGAGTTGGTGTACGGGGTTGGACGAACCCAGGTACGCGCCCGCGAACACGCGGGCGCCGAACGTGGTGCCGCGAGCCACCGGGGTGCGCACGCTCACCTCACCCGTCGTGCGGTTGAATCCGTGGTAGAGGTAGTGCCGCCCCGACGCCACCGCGGGCGTCGCGTGCTGATAGACTAGCCCGAGGCTGACCGCACCTCTGGCCCGCAGCACCGTCTCGCCATGGCGCACCATGGTGGAAATCCACGGGCCGACCTCGATCGAGCCGGCGTCATCCCAGAGGCGGGGGTCCAAGTAGCCGAGGTTGGTCGTCGCCATCCACAGCGCGACCACCCCGATATGACGATCGGCACCGATGTCGCCGCGTTGCTGCGAGCGATCGAACGAGATGGACGCGCCAGTCCGCCCTTCGACCGACCAGGCCGCCACGCTGGTCGCGACGCGCCGCGGGCCACGGGCGACATCATTGTTCCAGCGACCGTACAGGCTGATCGCGCTGCTGGCCCCGCTGCGAGTCGCCGCCGAGGCGGCGAGCACGCCGCGCTCCGCGGCATCGCCGCGCGCCAGCCGCCCGCGGAAGCCGCGTCCCGCCGAGTCCACCGTCTGGGACGGCCCGCTCACCGGCCATGCGCCCCCGGCACCGGAAGCGACGAGCGATAGCAGGAGTTGCAGCATGGGAACCGATGCTGTGTAAGCAAAGATCGCGCCGGAGCGGCGCGCCGCACGATTGCGATGCCGCCCGGCGACCCGGATGCTGCTCCGCTGCGACGACCCAACATCTCGAGTGGTGCGCGACTAGTTCGGAGTGATCTTGAGGTTGGCGAAATCGCCATCGGAGGTGTTCCCCACCCACCAGCCGACCCGGCCTTTCGTGCGGTCGCTCAGCTGATCGACGACCAGACTCGGCTGTTTCGCATCGCCCACGAAGACGCTCACCTTCGGGCTCGCGACCACCACGCGCACGTGGAACCACTGGTTCGGATCCGGCGCGGGACTCACGGGCTGCTCGAAGACTCCGGGCCGCTCGGTTCGCAGCCTCTGCCACGTATACGTCGGATGCGAGATGTACTGTACGGCGTGGCTGTGTCTCGCCGGGTCCGGCGTCCTGAAATTGAACGGGCGGAAGTAGATCGCATCGTACGTCGTGCTATCTACCCCATGAAAGGCGATACCGACAAAGCTCTGTCCCTGCACGTCCTTGCCTCTGACGTCGAACTCGATGGTGCCGTTACCGAACTCGACCCCGCGTAGGTACGCGACGCCGTCGCCAGCGTGTTCGCTCAGACGAAGACCTTGCTTGGTCCCGTCGCTGAGGCTACTCACGCTCCGGTTGAAGACTTCGACGTCCTTGGGCGCGATGGGTCGCTGTTGAGCGGCGAGGCTGGAAGCAGCAAACAGGACGGCAAGAGCAGCGCTGGTCATACGCCTCCTTTCCTTATTCGTACCGCAGTGATTCCACCGGATCCACCGCCGCGGCGCGCCGCGCCGGGAGGATCCCCGCCAGGAGACCCACGCCGATGAGGATGCCCACGCAGATGAGGGCGATGGGCCAGGACAGTCGCGGGCGCAGGATGTATTGCATGGCCGGGTTGTCTTCCGTCGGGATCGCATCCACGCCCAGCACGATGAGGGTCGCGACGGCGAGTCCCACCAGCCCTCCCGACAGAGCGATCGCCATGGCCTCGAACAGGAATTGCGCCATGATGTGCCGCCGCCGGGCGCCGAGCGCGCGCTTGATGCCGATCTCCTGGGTCCGCTCCTTCACCACGACGTACATGATATTCGCGACGCCGACACCCGCGATGAGCAGCGTGAAGGCGCCGACCAGCCCCATGAAGATCTGGATGCCGAGCCCGACGGCGTGGGTTTCCTTCTCGCTCTCGATGAAGTCCCACATGCCCAGGGCCCGCTCGTCGCTGGGGTCGAAGCTGTATTTCCTGCCCAGTACGCGGTACAGCTCCGCTTTCACGATCGGGCCCCGGGACGCATCGCGCGGCTGCACGATGAGGTGGTTCACGAACCGGTTACCGTATATGGTGCGAAACGTCGAGTAGGGAATCACACCGCGCGCGGCGTCCGGCCCGTTGTTGCTCGAGTCCTGGAACTTCTTCTTCAAGACGCCGACCACGGTGAACGGCAGGCCGTCCACGACCACGCTCTTAGCGACGGGATCGACGCCCTTGCCGAAGATGCGCTCCGCCAGCTCGGTGCCGAGGAACAGCACGCGCCGCTTCTGCGCGACGTCCGTGGGGTTGATGAAGCGCCCGCCCTGCGCCGGCTCCATGTGGCGGATCGTCTCATGCTCGAAGCCCACGCCCTCGAGAAACGCGTTGGTGCGGGTCTTGCCCCTCTGGAACGACGTCCCCCACCGCCCGTAGGAGACGCTGCCGCGGTCGACGTCCGGGATCGCGCTCCGGATGAGATCGAGATCCTCCTCCACGAGGCGGATGCGCCTTCCCTGCCCCAGGCCCGCAAACGCCTTGGTGGTCTCGCCGCCGTACACCATGAAGATCCGCTCCCCGGCCCCCAGCAGACCGTCCCGGACGGTGCGCTTCAGTCCCTCCCCGAATGCCAGCAGTAATACGACCGCGAGCGTCCCCCACGTCACCGCAAAGAACGTGAGGAACGCCCGGGTGCGTTGCGTCTTGAGGTCGGCGATGAATTCGCGCAGCAGGATGGAGAACATCAGGTGCGCAGCGCCTCCACCGGATCGAGCGCCGCCGCGCGCCGGGCAGGCAGCAAACCGGCCGCGAACGCGACGATGGCGAGCAAGGTCAACGTGGCGACGAGCACCGGCGCGGAAATGGTCGGAACGCCGACGAACTCTTTGATCGGCAATCCGCCCAGGGCGGTGACCAGCCCGAGCGAGAGCAGCAGTCCGAGCGCCGCGCCCATCGCCACGATCATCAACGCCTCGGCGAAGAATTGGCGCATGATGTCGGCGCGCGTGGCACCCACGGCGCGTCGCACGCCGATCTCGCGGGTCCGTTCCCGGACCACGATGTACATGATGTTCGCCACGCCGATGCCGCCCACGATCAGGGTGAAGGTGCCGACGATGGCGAAGAAGATGTTGAACGCGACGAACATGTTGCCGAACTTGGTTTCCCACTCGCTCGTGTCCCAGAACCCCAGCGCGTCCTTGTCCGTGGGATCGAACCGGTACTTGCGGCCCATCGTCTCGTACACCCGCCGCTCGGCCGGCTTGGTCAGCTCCGAGCTGCGGGCTCGGTACACGATGTTGTTGAGGAAGCGGTCGCCGAACAGGGCGTAGTGCGTGGTCGCGGGGATGAAAATCCGGTCCTGGTCGCGCTGCTGGTAGGAGGAGTTCTGCAGCTTGGGGCGCATCACTCCCACGACCGTGAACGGCGTGTCGCCCAGGAACACCTGCTGTCCGACGGGAGCCTCCTGCTCGAACAGCAGCTTGGCCAGCTCGTTGCCCAGCACGGCCACCCGCCGCCGCTCGGCGACGTCGCGGTCGTTGATGAAGCGGCCCCCCGCCTCGGCGATGATGTTTCGCATCAGGCCGTACGCGGGGACGATGCCGGTGACGGCGGGCTCGGCAGCCCGGACGCCGCGCCGTACCCGCGCGCTACGGGTGATGAACTCGGGACTGATGTACTCGATCTCGTGGACCTCGCCGGCGAGCAGCGGCACGTCGTCCGGCCGCAGCCGGATCGGGCGGCCGTCGCCGAACCCCGCGAACGGCTTGGTGGTGCGGCCGCCGAACAGGATCACGATCCGGTCGCCCAACCCGTGGAAGCGTTTGACGGTCTGGCGCTCCAGCCCGACGCCGAAGGCCAGCAGCACCACGACCGCCACGGTGCCCCACGCGATCCCGATGACGGTGAGGGAGGTGCGGAGCTTCTGCGCCCGCAGGTCGACCAGGAATTCACGCCACACGTCAGGTGATCTCGCGCGGCGGCCGCTCCACGAGCGAGTCCGTCACCTGCAAACCCTCCAGCACTTCGATGTTGATGGCATCCGACAGGCCGGTCTTGATGCGGCGCTCCTCGGTCTTGCCGGAGCCGGCGCGCACGGTGACGAAGCTCGAGTCGTGGCGCTGGGTGACGAGCCGCTCCGGGATGTACAGCACGCTGTCGCGGCGGGCGATGATCACCTCCGCGTTGGCCGAGTAGCCCGCGCGCAGCGTGGCCCCCTCCACCTCGGTCAGCGTGATCTCGATCGGGAAGACCGTCGCCTGCTCCTGCTTGTGCGCCTTGAGCCAGATCTTCTCGAGTCGGCCCTTCACGCTGGCGCCCGGGAGCGCGCCGATCTTGATGGTCACCGGCATGCCCTCCTTGAGCCGGCCCACGTCGATCTCGTCCACCGTGCCGCGAAAGATCAGGTCCCGCATCGCGGCCATCCGCATCAGCACGGTGCCCGCCTGGTACGGGGTGAGCGGCACCACCGGATCGCCGATCTCGATCGAGTCCTCGAGGATGTAGCCGTCGATGGGGGAACGGACCACCGTTTCCACCTGCTTCCCCCCGGTGAGCACCTTGCCGCCTTCCTGCAACGCGAGGCGCTCCTGCGCCAGCGAGAGCTGGTTACGGGATTCGTCCACGCGGCGTTGCGCGGTCTCGATGTCGGAGGGCGAAATCAGGTTGCGGTTGCGCAGCTCCTGCTGGCGGGCCAGCTCGCGCTCGAGATTTCTGAGCTCGATCTCGCGCAGCTCCACGTTGCGGCGCAGCTCCACCATCTCCAGCGGCGTCGGATTGGGGGAGATCTCGAGCAGCGGCTGACCCCGCTTGACGAAGTCGCCCACCGCCGCGAAGCGCTGCCGCACCACGCCGGCGAGAATGGATTTGACGCTGACTTCGACGCGGGGCTCGATGGTGCCGACGGCAAGGGCCTTGTCGACCAGGGTTCCACGGACGACCGCCACCGCTTTGGGACCGTCCGTCTTCTTGCCTCCGAGCTTTCCGGCGGCGGCCATGGCACCCAGGCTGAGGAGGGCGAACACGGCGGCGAGAATGATCGTGCGGCGCTTCATCTCAGGGCGGCTCCGAGCAGGCGCATAAGGATTAGACGGTCTATCCCGCCAATACGTTGCATCCCGTCGATTGTTTCCGGCCTGGCTGCGTGCGGAATTGAGATACCGCCCGCGCGATTCGGGCGCCAGTCGTCCTCCCACGACTCCTCATGTTGGGCGCTCAACCCCGACAAGGAGTCGGTATGTGCAGCTATACATCCCGCGCAGCGGCGCTCGCGCTGGTGGTGGGAGCGCTCGCCTGTTCCGACCGCCCGCCCGGCACCGCCCCCGATGCGGCTTCCGGCGAGCCGGCCATCCTGTCCGCGGCGGCCCGTCCCGAGCTGCTGGCGCGCTCCCTGGCGCTCGCGCTGGGCGACCCCGCGTTCCGGGCTCACGTGAAGGCTGAGCTCGATCGCTCCCCGTTCCGCGAGCACAAGCTGTCGTTCCAGCGCTTTCTGGCGGCCGAACGGGGCAGCGGGAGCGGTGCCCTGGCCGCCATGGCGCGAGGCACCGGTCTCGCGGCGGCGGACCTGGCCCGCACCGCCGAGCGCGCCATCCCGCTCGAGATGTACCTCCCCGTTCCGGAGCACCGCCGCGCCTGGACCGGCGACGCCAACGTGCTGGTGGCGACGGCGATCGCGGATCACGACCCCCCGGTGGCGTTCGACGTGCAGGGTAACCGGCACGTGCTCGACCCCGAGCGGCCGCCCGCGACCCCGGTGATCGCGGTGGTCCCGGTCGAGACGGACTTTACGACGGCCCCTGCGAAGATCGGCCTGTTTCCCTGGCCCCCATTCCCTCCGCCGGTGGTGCCGGGTCTGTACATGAGCAAAGCCCATTTCGTGGACGATTTTGAGGGTTGGTTGAAAGGCGGACCCGAATTTGAGGTCCATATCCTGGGCCAGAAGGGCCAGACGGATTCCCTGACGGACTACCAGTGCGCCGGCGAGAAGCAGCCGCTGCCCTACAACTTTGATCAGAACGCCCTCGACTGGAGCGGCAGCGTCATGCTGCTCAGCAAGGTCCAGCTGGACGCGTACAACGCGGCCCACCCGGGGCAGAACTTTCGCGTGTTCGTGGTTGAAGACGACGACACGGCATGCGAGATCAAGGCGAACCGCGACATCATGGGCAACCTGTTCAAGGCCGTGGACGGCGCGTACAAGGCGGTGACGGCGGGGAACGACTCGAGCAACGCCATTGCGAAGCTGTTCAAGCGCGCCAATGCCTTTCAGAAATTGTGGGCCGCCGTCGCGTCGTTCTTCAACACCAACGACGAGCTGGTGGGGACGGCCGTCGAAGACGCCGTGGTCGGCATTTCGTACCCCGGCTACAACTGGATCGTCAAAGGTGAGAACAACGCGACCAACGGTTGGCTGACCCTGGGTGTGAAGTGAACCTGAGCCCAGGAGGGCCGATGCGGAGCCTTACCGCCGCGCTCATCGTGGTCGCCGCCGCCCTGTTGTGGCGCCCGCTCGCGGCTCAGTTTGGCATTTCGGCCGAGATCGGCGTCGCGCGATTCGGCGGCACATCGCGCGACAGCGCCGGAGCCACGGTGGGGCCGTACCGGCCCACGACGTACGGCCTCCGGCTGGACCGGACCCTTGGGCGGGCACGCGTTGCGGTCGACCTCTTGTACGCAGCGACCGGGGTGGCGGGTGAAGGAAACGGCCTGGCGGTGGTGCAGTACGGCATCGGCACACTCTGGGAAATCGCTCCGGAGGTGTCGCTCCGGGTGGCCCGCTTCGGCGCGGGTGTCGAGGCGCGTATCGCCGCAGGCCCGGCCCTCGATTTGTGGGACTTCGACGGCGAGCAGCGCAACCGGGTGGGGGGCCGCGCGGCGGCAATCGTCGAGTGGCCGCTCGCCCGGGCCTTCACGGGATCGTTACGGGTGAGCGGTGTCGTGAGCGAATCGGTGTTCGATCCGGCGGACGCGCCCAGCGGCGTCGAGCGTCGCGCAACGCGACGACTCGGCGTCGCACTCGGTCTGCGATATCAGCCGTAACCCAGAATGAAACAGCGGCCCGGGTCCCAGCGGATCTGGGCCGCCGTTTTCCCTCCGAGCAGGGCCGCGTTGTTGCGACGCCGCGACAACGCTCGACGCCTCACGTGTGACGCAAGCACTCGCTGCTTGGGTATGACCAACGTCGCGGGCGGTCTCGCCCCGACGTCATCGCACAAGGAGGCGTCCTATGCATCGCAGCCTACCGTTCGTCTCGGCGCTGCTGCTCGGTGTGCTGATCGGTTGTCAGGACCAGAGTCTCTCACCCGCGCCACGCCAGGCCGGGCCGTCGTTCGCAACAGCGTCCGCGCAGGCGTGTCCCGCGAACCCCAGCGTCATCGTGACGGACGAGGCCGGGCTCCGGGCGGCGCTCGCCGCGGCCCACCCAGGCGATGTGATCGCCGTGAGCGGCACGATCGAGCTCACGACGGGCGATACCATCGCCACCGACGGCGTCACCCTCACGTGCGCGACCCCCGGCTCGGGACTCGTCGCCACGGACCTGAGCGTGCTCGACGTGGTGACGGTCACCGCTCGCGGCGTCACCGTGGATGGGTTGGTGCTGGACGGCAGTCGGGCGGGTGACTCGCCATTCTTTGCTCTCAACGACGGCGTCAGCTTCTTCGCGCAGGACGTGCGTTTCACGCACAATAGCGTCACGTGCACCGTCTTCGGATCGTGCGTCTTCATTGTGGGCGGCACCGGGGCGGTCGTGAGCGACAACTCGTTTCAAGCCACCGATGCCTTCACCGGCATTCATCTCCAGGCGAACGGCCCCGATCCGAACGTCGTTTTCCCGATCCGCATCGACGGCGCGCGGATCGAGCGCAACAGCCTCGTCGCGCTCACCCCGTCGCAAGGGTCCCGCTTCGGGGCCATTCGGCCGTTCGACGCGGACAGTCTCGTGATCGCCGACAACGTCATCACCGGCCCCTGGCGAAACGGGATCAGCCCGGCGCGTCTGACGCACAGCCAGATCCAGCACAATCAGATCAGCGGGCCCGTCGTGGACGGGATCCGCACCTCGTCGTTCGCGGGCGCATTGCGCGGAGTAACGCAAAACGTCCTTACCAGCAACCAGGTCAGCGGAGCCGGGCGGGCCGGGATATTCGCCGACCGGGCGTGCAGCAACCGGTTCGCGTCCAACGACCTGCGCGGCAATGCGGGCGACCTGGGGTTGTTTCTCACCGACACCACGGGCGCCAACGTCGTCGCGGGCGCGCAGAACGCCGTGGTCATCGACAACGGGGCGTTCGACTGCGACGGCGACGGCCGCATCGACCCGAACATCATCACCGGCGGCGTGACGCATCACCAGGCAGCGCCTCCCGACCCCGGCGGTGCGGCGCCGGCGCGGGCGGGTCATCGGGACCCGCAGCCACTCTGACGCATGATGCACTGGCGGCGCGGGACTCGACCATCGCACCGGGCGTGGCTAGGTTGGGTCCATGGCGCGCATCATCGTAATCGACGACAACGACGCGGCCCGGGGGACCATGCGCCGCGTCCTGGAGAAGGCGGGGCATGAGGTCCTGGAAGCGAGCGACGGCGATGCCGGCATGAAGTTGCTCGCCGAGACGGGCGTCCCCCTCGTCATCACCGACATCTTCATGCCGGGGCAGGACGGGATCGTCACGCTGCGGCGGATCAAAAAGGAATTCCCCGGCGTCCGGGTGATCGCCGTATCGGGCGGGGATGCGACCGGTCGGATCGATCTGCGGAAGGATGCCGAGCTGTTGGGAGCGGCGCGGACGCTGCGAAAACCGTTCTCGCCGGCGGAGCTGCGACGAGCCGTGGAGGAGACCCTGGCCCTCGATTCGAAAACGTCCTAGCTACTCCCCGCCCAAGAGCCGCCGCCGCAGCGCCGCCAGCTTGCGCCGCACCGAGCCGTCGTAGATCCGGTCGCCCACCCGCACCACCACGCCGCCCAGGATTCCCCGATCGGCACGGAAATGGGCCCGGACCTCTTTGCCGATCGCCCGGGTCAGGCGCTCGATCAGTTCCTTCTGGAGCCGCGCGTCCGGCTCCTCCAGCAGCGTGACCCCGGCATGGACCCGGTTGAGCTTCACGTCCACCAGGCCGTCGTACTGCTGCGCGATCTCCGCCAAGAGCCCCTGCCGGCCGCGCCGCACCACCGCCTGGAGGAACCGCACGAACTCGGGCGGCGCCAGGTCGCCCAGCGCGCGCTCGAGCAGCGCCGCCTTGACGGCCTTGGAGACGCGGGGCGACTCTAGCGCCACGCTGATGCGCTCGTCCGCCTGCACCGCGCCCGCCAGCGCTTCCATGAACCGCCCGTAGCGCTCGATCTCCGAGGTGCCGTGGGCTTCGGCCGCGAGCAGCAACGCCTCGGCGTAGTTGCGCGCGATGGTGCTGCTCTTCACTTGCCCTTCCCTCCGGCCTCGAGGCTCGCCAGGTACTCGAGCACCAGACGGCGGTTGGCCTCGGAGTCGAGATTCGCCTCGACGAGCTTGGACGCGGCGGCAATGGAGAGATCCACGGCTTCGCGCCGCAGCTCCAGGATCGCCTTCTCCTTCTCGCCCTCGATTTCCTTTCGGGCCCGCGCCAGCAGCTGCTCGTACTGCTCGCGCGCCTTGGCGAGCAGCGTCTCCCGCTCCTTCGCCGCGACCGATTTGGCCTTGGCCACGATCTCCTGCGCCTCGGCCCGCGCGCCGGCCATGGTCCGCTTGTGCTCCTCCAGCAGCCGGACCGCCTCGGCGCGGGCCCGCTCCGCCTCCTCCAGCTGCTGCTGGATGCGGCGCTCCCGCTCCTCCACGGACTTGAGCAGCGCCGGCAAGCCGAGTTTCCACAGCAGGACCAGCAGGATCCCGAAGACGACAATGGTCCCCTTCGATCAACGCCGCCGTCAGGATCATAGCGCCCCGGATATCGGCCGACGCCTCGGGCTGGCGGGCGATCGCCTCGACCGCCTGGCCGCCGATCCGGCCGATGCCGAGACCCACGCCGATCACCGCGAGCCCCAGCCCGAGACCGGCGCCGAGCAGCGCGTTGGCGTTCTTGGCCGCGGCGGCGATCTCCGCGCCGGTCGGCTGCGCACCCTGAACTAACGTCACGAGTTCTACCATGGTCTCCTCATCCTGGGTGTGTTAATGAGCATGTTGCATCATGCCGATGAATACCGACGTGAGCAGCGCAAAGATATAGGCCTGTAGGAACGCCACCAGCAGCTCGAGGGCCATCATGAACGTGACGAACGCGACCGATCCGACGGCCACGAGCCAGCTCCCGAAGATGAAGATCAGACCGAGCAGCGCCAGGATTACGAAGTGCCCCGCCGTCATGTTGGCGAACAACCGCAGCGTGAGCGCGAACGGCTTCACGATCTTTCCAATGATCTCGATCGGCGTCATGATCAACGCCATCGCCACGGCCCCGAGCCCGTGCATGCCGGGTGGCACGAACACGATCGTCTTGAGGTAGCCCCTGGGGCCGAGCGCCCTGAGCCCCGAGACCTCGATGGTGACGAAGGCGGTGAGCGCGAGCGTTCCCGTGACCGCCAGGTTGCCGGTCGGCGTCGCGCCCCACGGCAGGAGGCCGAGCAGGTTGCAGTAGAGAATGAAGAAGAACAACGTGAGGATATAAGGAGCGAACTTGGCGCCGTCGGGGCCGATATTCGCGATCGCCACGTCGTTCCGCACGAAGAGGACGATGGCCTCGACGGCGCCGCCGAACCCCGACGGGGCCTTCCCTTCCCGGTGGCGCCGCTCCACCTGGCGGCCCCCGTACCACACCGTCAGGAACACGAGGACGGCCGCGATCACCATGAACACCACGTGCTTGGTGGGCGACACATCCACACCGAACAGGTGCCAGCCGGTCGGCAGGTGCCACTCGCCCAGCCCGAACGGCAGCTCCACCACGTGACTGTCCGAGGTGTGCTCGAAGATCACCTTGCCGATGTCGGGCACCTGCATCATCGCAAGAATCTCGTCTCCAGGAAGAGCAGCGGCAGCAGCACGCCCAGGAAGCCGAACGCCACGGGCAGTGGAGGGAGGGCGGCGCGGTGCGTCGCCGCGATCGCCAGCACGGCGCCGAGCGCCAGCGCCCGTATCCCCATCCCGCCGAACCAGCGGGCCATGAAGAGCGGCTGGGGAGCGCGCATCGCCGGTCGCAACAGCGCCACCGCGCCGAGCTGCGCCGCCAGCGCCGCGACGCCGCCGATCGCCGCCGCGCGCCCGCCCCCGATCACCGCCGCCACCGCCACCAGCACCGCACCCAACCCCACCAGCAGGACGTACGATCTCACCCGTCCCGCCGCTCCGTGTCTTTCTTGACGCGGTAATAGATGCTCATGAACCCGCCAAAGCCACCGAGGCCGGCGCCCACCAATGCGAACAAGGGCCGGGTGCCGAGCCAGCCGTCCACCAGCCATCCCACGGCGCCGAACGCGAGGATCGCGAACGCGAACGCGAACCCGAGCGCGAAGTACGAGTAGCCCTCGCCGAAGCTCCGGCCGAAGCGATTCTTATCGTCGGAGGGCATGATGCGGACGGGAACATACCCGCTTGTGAAAACTTTCGCAAGCAAAGTCAGAACCGCGCAAACTTATGTGGCGCTTGGGAGTATGATGTTGTAACCTAGAGCCTGAATGGCAGCGAACCCGTCCCGCATTTCCCATCCGGCCTCCCCTCCCCAGGGCGACGTCGAGCTGCTCGAGCGCCTCACCCGCGCCCGCGCCGACCTGCTCGCCCAGGTGGGCCGCCGCATCGTGGGCCAGCACCAGGTGCTGGACGGCATCCTCACCGCCATCTTCTCGGGCGGCCACGCCCTGCTGCTGGGCGTGCCGGGGCTCGCGAAAACGCTCATGGTGCAGACGGTGGCGCAGACGCTAGAGCTTAAGTTCTCGCGCATCCAATTCACCCCCGATCTCATGCCCACCGACATCACCGGCACCGAGATCATCGAGGAAGACCAGGCCACCGGGAAACGCGCGTTCCGGTTCGTGCGTGGGCCGGTATTCGCGAATATCGTGCTGGCCGACGAGGTGAACCGGACGCCCCCCAAGACCCAGGCGGCGCTGCTGCAGGCGATGCAGGAGCACCAGGTGACGGCGGCGGGCCAGACCCATCCCCTGCCGGCGCCGTTCTTCGTGCTCGCCACCCAGAACCCGATCGAGCAAGAGGGGACCTATCCCCTGCCCGAGGCGCAGCTCGACCGCTTCATGTTCGAGTTGCGGGTGGCGTATCCCACCAAGGAAGAAGAAGAGACGATCGTCGAGGCGACGACGGGAGACCGCGCTACCGAGATCGCGCCGGTGTTGACGGCGGAAGACGTACTGGCGCTGCAGCACCTGGTGCGCCGTATCCCCGTGCCGAAGCCGCTGGTGCGGGCGGCGGTCACGCTGGTCCGCATGACGCGGCCCGGCGACGCCGAGGCGCCGGGGTTCGTGAAGCAATTCGTGTCGTGGGGAGCGGGGCCGCGGGCGTCCCAGTACCTGATTTTGGGGGCCAAGGCGCGGGCGGCGCTGGACGGCCGGCCCATGCCGGACGAGGACGATCTGCGGACGGTGGCGCCGACGGTGCTCACGCACCGGCTGGTGATCAATTTCGCGGCGGAGGCAGCGGGCCGGAGCGCGCCGGACCTGGTGGAAGAGCTGCTGGTGACGCGGGGCTGGGTGCAGGGGTAGACGGTAGGGAGGTACTCCGATGAACAAGGCCGTCCTGGCTGGTCTGGCGCTGGCCCTGCTGAGCGCCTGCGGGGGTGGGGTCGCGGGCTCGCCGTCGCTCGCGCTGATCAACGCGCAGCTCCTGGGAACGTGGGGCGGAAACAACGCCGTATTGATGGCGCTCGACACGACCGCTCACGTCCACATCGGCTGCACCGCGGGGGATACGAAGCAGGCGATCGTGACGGACGATCAGGGCCGGTTCGACGTGGCGGGTCGCTACAACATCACGCTCTATCCGGTGGCGCGCGGTCCCGACCATCCGGCGCGGTTCACCGGCTCGACCGATGGGGTGGTGATGACGCTCAGCGTGACGCTCACGGACACCGCCGTCACCCTCGGCCCCGTAACGTTGGTGCTCGGACAGGAGCCGCGAATGGGGCCGTGCCCGATCTGCCGGAAACCGGCTCGGCGTCGCGTCCGGTGAGCGCAGTTCATCATCTTCCCCCGCTAGCGCGAACGGTCGACGAGGGACATCCAATGGCCTTACCAGCGTGGATCCGCCCGCTCGGGCTCGCCGAGCACCTCATCGTGGGTGGGGTGCTCGCCGCTCTCCTCGCAGTCCTCGGAACTCCCGCTGCGGCTCGAGTGGTGGCCGTCGCGGCGGTCGGCATCGCGCACGAGCTGGGCGACGGGGATTTCACCAAGGCCGAGGGCGCTCCCTGGAACGGCATCATTGATGTGCTGGCGTTTCTCCCCGTGCCCCTGGTGTGGTGGGTGCTGTGATAGAGGCGCTCGCCGATCCCGTCGCAACAGTGAACGTACCCACGCTCCTGGGACGTCGGCGTGTAGATTGCGCCGGCATGAGCATCGCCCACCAAAACGTCGCCCGTGCCGTTCAAAAGGCGAGAGACGAAGCCAAGGCGATTCTCAACCGGCTCGAACTCCAGGGGCACCCACAGACGAGCCAGTCCAGCGCGCTCTACTTGGCGCTCGTCATGATCCAGAAGCGCTTGCTGGCGGTCGATCCGCCTCCCCCACCACTCGCCCAGGTCATTCCCGAGCTTACGCAACTGGCGAGCCAGTGTGAGGGTACGCTCGCCTCCATCAAACCGCTGATCGACCAGGCGCTTCGCGTCGCCCGCGCTGGATAGAAACGACTTGCCAGACTGGACCGTGCCGCCGAGCGTTTCGCGCGGGAGATCGGATGCGCCAGCTCACCTTTTCCACGACAGTTGTCGCAGCAGTCGCGAGCATCGGCCTTCACAGCTGGCGCCGGTGCGCGGCCGCAAGGTCACCGCGAATCTGGTGCGCGGAACTCACCTGTCACCTCGATCGCGACGGGGGAGTCGGACAGAGTGGGGGAATGCTCGCGGCAAGCACGCTCCGCGATGAGAATGGTCAAGAGCAGGAGTCCGCCCCAGGTGTAGGTGGCGTTCCGGATGAACCATAGGAACGGCGGATACGCACTAAAGGTCAGCGCACCGGAAGTGAGGATACCGGCCAGGATGAGGGTTGCGACTCTCAGATACCGTGCCCGAGGGCTGCGGGGCGCAGGGCGTGTAAGGACGCCGACCCACGCGGGGAAGGCGAGAGCATAGTAATACAGCCAGGCGATGGGCGAGAGGAGCACCGCGAGGAGCGTAGCCAAGCCAACCTCGTAGACGGGGTCGCTCTCTCGGGCGGTCCGATGGAGCGCGACCCAAACCCCGCACAGGCACGCGACCGCAGCCAGCCATATGGCTGAAGAGGGCCATCCGAGGAGGAAAGCGAACCCCCAGAGCGACTGGCTGCCAAGCCGTGCGAACATGTGCCCTTGGCCGCTGAGCCGCAGCCAGTCGCCCACTGCGCTGACTGCGTCGACGGGGCCGTAGGGCAGCATGGCGCCGACTGTGAGCCCGCCCGCTACGGCGATCCCCGTCGCGACGCCCCGCCAGCGTCGGCGGTAGGCGAGGTACAAAAGCAGCAGGGCCGGAAATCCCTTGATCGCCGTCGCGAGGCCGATCCAGGCTCCAGCGCGCGAACGGGAGTCCAACCGGTCGCCCAGCCACGCGCGCGCCCGACGCTCCACCCCAGGCAGGCGACGTTCAACGTTGCCCAGCATGCCTGGGACAGCGCCAGGCTCCAGCGCGCGACCAGCGCGAAGGGGACAAGCCCGAGCGTTGTGAAGGGCGGCCACCAGATGCCTCTTGGGGGGTTGGCGACATAGAGGGGGAGCCCGTGGAGCAACCGTTCGCTCTGGCGCAGCTCCTGGATGAAATCACTGCCTTTGTGGATGCCGATCGGGATCACGGCCGCAGCATAAAGCACGGTCACGACGAGGAGCGCCCGCTTGGCTCCCGGACTCAGCTCCGAGCCCGGAGTCTCACGGTCGCTCATAGCGATACAACGACGGAACCTTGAGGGCCTGGAAGATTATCGGGTTTGTCTGCGCGCCCAAATTCAGCACGCCCTGCCAGACCGGCGTTCCGTTCGGATCGACCTCCACAATCAGGTTCGCGGTGCTGAAGGCAACGAACGTATTGCCGTTTTCGTATCGCTGGACAGATCCCAGAAAGGGGGTGAGTACCGGAGCGGGGCGCCGGTACTGCCACACCATCGTCGCGGTCTTCATCCCGGCATCCAAGCGGTATTCGACCGCGCGGCTCTCTGGCGGAGTGTGTCGCAGGCCGTTGTCGTACACGAGCAGATTCCCATTCTCGAGGACTCGGACGCTATGCTGACCGCTGAACCCCCCCAATGGATCGTTGAGGAACGTAAACTGATTATTGCGTCCTCCCAAACGCCAGACGATGGTGCCAGTCCGACGGTCGATCTTGGTGATCTCGCCCATGTGGCGGAAGGACACGACGTAGCTACCGTCGACATCGAAGTCCAATGAATTCGGATGATCGAAGTCGAGAGGAGGATTGACTCCGGTCGGCTCGATCCAGTCCGCCAGGACAAAGTGATCCCAAGCGTTCCACAGGAATTCCACTTGCCCGGTGACCGACTGCCGCTCGATCACGTGGCCGGCAACAAGCGCGTCGACCGGGCCGCCCCTGGCGCTGAGATCTACCTGACGGAGCTCGTACCCGAAGAGATGGACCGTGGCGACGGTATCGCCGATCCCGGACAGCAAGATCTCATGGTTATCGGTATAGAAGGGAGGACTGGCCGCATAACTCCGGACGATCTCACCGCTCGGCATGAACTCTACGTATCGCCCGTAGGTCGGCTGCCAACCCTGGCTCAATCCCAAGAAAATGGTGAAGTCTCCGTTCGGCTGCTGCTTGGTCTCGCCGGCCGGCACGCCCTCGTTAAAGGCACGATACCATCGAATCTGGCCGGATGCATCGAAGGCCAGGGCATACGCCACGGTGTCCGCCCCGAAGAATGTGACGGGCGTCAGGACATACCCACCCGTCGGAAGGCCCGTCACGTCGAGATGCACGCTCTGGAGGCTCTGCGGAACGTCGCCTGTGGCGAGGGGCAGCGTGTCCGAGGCAACGCGGACGTCGGAGCCCACAGCTTCAACCGTGTGATAGTAGGTGGTGCGTGGGCGGAGGCCCAGCGTGGCAATCCTGGCCGTGTCGCCCCGCAGCCGGTAGTACGGTGTCGCCAGTGGCGGCTCGCCGCCGGCCCAGTACACCACTCGAACGGAGTCGGCGCGAGTGGCCGTGAAGGACACGACCGTGGAGAGTGCATTGTAAGGGCTTGCCGCCACTGCCACGTTGGAGATCGCGGGACGGTCTACTCCCGTTGGGCCGATCCCGTGGTCCGAACAGCTCGTCCCTAACCCTACGAAGGACAGCAGGACTGCGACGAGGCGCGGCGAATACGCCGCGGGCTCCTCGTGGACGCGATTGTGGATCACCGCTACGGCTGGCCGAGGACTCGTACAGGCACCACGCTGTTGGTCATCGAGCCGTTTCCGAGCTCGCCGTATGAGTTGTCGCCCCAGCAGTACACGGTGCCGCCAGTGGTGCGACCGCAGGTGTGACTGCCTCCCGCGCTCAGCGACGCGAAGCTGAGGCTGCCAGACACCGCTGCAGGCACGAAGCTCGTGTTCGTCGAGCCGGTGCCGAGTTGGCCGCTGGAGCTGGCTCCCCAGCAATACCCGGCGGCGGCGGTCGTAACCCCGCATGTGTAACTGCCCCCGGCGGTCGCGACCTGGAACGTGAGAGCGCCTACGACGGCCCCGGGCGTGCGGCTGTCTATGGTCGTGCCGTCGCCGAGTTCGCCCGCGTCGTTCGTCCCCCAGCAGTACGCCGCGCCGCTCGTCGTGACGGCACACGTGTGGACGAACCCGGCGCTCACTACCGCGAACGTGAGGCCGCCCGCGACGGCCACAGGGGTCGAGCGGTTGGTCCCCGTGCCGTCGCCGAGCTGGGCGCTGCGGTTGGCCCCCCAGCAGTACGCGGCGCTGCCGGTCGTGACGGCGCACGCGTGAGAATCGCCGGCGCTGACCGCCGCGAGCGTGAGCCCGCCCGCGACGGCGACCGGAGTCGAGCTGCTGGTCGTGGTCCCGTTGCCGAGCTCGCCCACGCCGTTATAGCCCCAGCAGTACGCGGCGCTGCTGGTCGTCAAGCCGCAGGTGAACGAATTGCCTGCACTCACCGCGGCGAAGGTGAGCCCGCCCACGACGGCCACGGGTGTCCCGCTGCCGGTGGTCGTGCCGTTGCCAAGCTGGCCCTGCGCGTTGTCTCCCCAGCAGTACGCCGCGCCCGTCGTCGTGAGCCCGCACGTGTGGAGGTTGCCCGCGCTCACCGCTGCGAAGGTAAGCGCCCCTGCAACGGCCACCGGAGTCATGCTGCAGGGGGTACCGCTGTAGTAGCCAACCTGACACTGATCGCTTGCGGGTCCGCCGAGCTGGCCGTTGCTGGCAATGCCCCAGCAGAACGCGGCGCCGTTCGTCGTGACGCCACAGGAGTGAAGACCGCCAGCGCTCACCGCGGTGAAACCCACCACCGCAATCGCCGCCGTCCCGCTCTGCCCCTCGCTCGTCGCCGTGATGGTCGCCTGGCCCTGAGCCACCCCTGTCACCAGCCCCGTCGCGCTCACCGTCGCCGCCGCCGTGTTGCCGCTGGCCCAGGTCACCACGCGCCCTGTAAGCACGTTCTGGTTCGCATCCTTGGTCGTCGCCGTCAGCTGCACGGTCTGACCGATCACGACGCTCGCCGTCGGCGGCGCCACCGTCACCGACGCCACCGCC
>WNFI01027132.1_pt1 | contig 21171 bp, 19 predicted proteins | sample 5400471 | NCBI WGS metagenome assembly WNFI01 (sample SAMN13153348, study PRJNA577476) | soil metagenome | isolation source: 100 cm saprolite on Douglas fir-dominated hillslope | place: USA:California | collected 2013-09-17
CAACAACTGTCGGTACAACTCCACGCTTTCCATCGCACGCTCCCATTACAAAACGTGCCAGAAAGCCTACTACCGACCCACACAATTGTCCGAAGGACCAAAAATATGAAAGACCCCTAATCGTTTGGAGAAAAAAACGCTATTTCCATGCGGGACAACTCAAATCGCCTTCTTGGCAATTAGCAAGCGTTTGCAGTTCTTTGAGACGGACACGAGTTTTCTCGATGAGACACGACTGCATAACGAAAGGATATGCGCTACCGCCAGCGACACCAGAACTGTCAAATTTGCAAGCGAGGTCCCGAAATTTTATCCACGCTAATTGAATTTCCTTTAGTTGTTGTTTTTGAGGTTCGTTTAGACGACCGCGATATTCTGTGTAAAGTTTGTTGATCTCTTTGGTGACCTGCTCTAAGTCCTGCGCTGCGCATTGATTCATCTCTGTTTGATTCTGCGGATTGCGGCAGTCGGCGGCAAGTACGATTGGGGTCGAAAGCAAAGCAAGAACGAACGCGATATAGTCGATCCTAAGTCGGGTCATTTCTAGCACCTCTTCCATGAAGAATTCCCCTAAGCGAAGCGGCCTCGCTGCTGTACTTTCAATTTTCTCGTCTGCTCAGTTCTTTCTTCGCCGCGTCGACATTGTCGAACGATGTCGGGTTGGCAACGATTGCATTTAGCGCAGTGGTGGTCATATTTGGATACAACACAGTATTCCAACGTTGGATTAGTGCATCTGACGATTGAATGGCAGCCTGAATGTTCCTGATTCGTTGGACCGATAAAGCGTGAGTATCACCCGCGGAAATCATTTGTGCGACTTCCGCCCGCGTATCTCTTTCCGCGTACCATTGCATCCATTCGTAGAGGGCCTGCTTTCCCCTGTCTCCAGCGCGAAGAAGCCTAACTACTGCAAACTGGTCAGCGTCGTCTTCGTTCCCGTAGTTTGGATACCCCCACAGATTTAAAAGAGTATGGCCAAGTTCATGGAGAATTACGGCATTCAACGCTCCTTTTCGCTCTGCCATTTCATGCATCAGTTCGCTACAGATTGTGACGTCTCCGGTCTCTGTGGTAGAGAAGGCATTCGATTGCCCGCACGATTTAATATGAATATTGAAATCTTTGAAATTAAATGTGGACTTAAGACCGACATAAAGCTTGTCAAAGTCGGCTTTGATGGAGGCGCGTTGATCGTCCGCAAGTTTCACCAGATACCCAGTCTGAAATACCACCCTCTTCTCGATTACGTTAGCGAATCGGTTGTCGAGTATCAGATAATGAGGGCCACTAACTTGAGCCTTTGTCATGAAGCGGAACGGCGAAATTTTTCTCGTTACCCCTGCCAGGGGTTCGAATCTAAGTTTTTGCCGCGCGAGCGCTGCATTGGGAGCGTCGACAATGTATGCGCTTAGGTCCTTATAAACATCATTGAGAACCTGCACGTCTACAGCGATTGGGTCTTCGGTTTCGAAGTTTGCGATTTCGAGAATCGCGAAGTCTTGAGGCTTTATGTTTATTGCTCGTTTTGGCGTGACCCGTATCATCGTGGGGTCCACCATAACTTCGGCTGATGCAACAGATAATGAGAAGATTGCGAGGAGCAGCGCTTCTGTGCCGAAGTAAAGCAATTGTTTTGTCATGGCGTTGTGCCTCTCGTCAATACAGAAAATTGCGGTTACTGCGACAAGGTTACCTCTTCGGATGGTGCAAGCGGATTTGAGTCCGCGACGGTGAAATTGTCCGCGGCTCGCGTTCGCGACGACAACCAGCTCTGATAGCGATACCCTTTCCTGGTCCGCCCCCGTTTGGGTAACACGGGGGCTTAAGAATACACACCCAATCCGGAACCGGGTTAGTTCCTTTTTTTGATCTAAACGATAGTACGCCGCCATATCGCACCCATCAAATCAAGCTGAGACACTACCCGCCGCCGGCAACGCCGGCTTCAGCTCCAGTCAGGCTTCGATCCCAGAGTCTTTTGCGGGACCAGTTGCACCGAATCGCGCTCGTCCGCCACCCATACCTGTCCATCCTGGATGGTGACTTGCAATTGCATGTTGCGGGTGGTGAGTCTGGCCAGGGCCTGCGTGCCCGCCTGCGGGAGATTGATGACCGTGAGATTGTGCGACCGCGCAAGTTTATCGCCGACCCGCTGCCACAAGAACTGCGCGGCGTGGCCGCTGTCGCCCAATGCTATCCATGCCCTTTCTCGCTGCTCCGCGAGGAGCCCACATCAATAGGGAGTTCTGCAAGGCACGACGTGCCGGCTGTGGCGACGATACACGTGGAAGTCCCTATCGGTGCTGAGAATGATCGGATCGGGTAGTGTTTCCGTCATCCTCACCAGGCAAGCGTCCGCGATGCTCATGGGGACGCTCGAGTACTTTTGCATCAGAGTCAGGACTCTGTCGAGTTCGCCACCAAGATCAAACGTCGGGACTACCGCGCCTCGCCGGAGAAGCGCGGCCAAGCTACTCCAACCGCGTGCTCCGAGCAGGTGAAAGGCTTCCGAAAGAACAGCGTCGCAAGTCAACCATGGCAAGGGAAAATTGGGCGATTCAGCCACTGCCCAGGCGTTGTGGGTATCGCGGCGGCTCAGTAGGGCGATGAGGAAGCCGGCATCAACGATTACGTTTGCGGCCATAATCCGTGCTCTTCAAATACGCCTTCTTCCGGCCGCTCAAGTCCGCCGGCAATGCGGACACCGAACCGACCAGGTCGGCTATCGAGTCAGGCAATCGCGTTTTTGACCGCGGTTTCTCTGCACGGGTCAGGCGTTCGCGAATCACGTCGGACTTGGAGCGCCGGCGTTCACGAGACTCCGCCTCAATCTCAGCCGCCAACGCCTCGGGAAGTCGCACAGTAAGAGTTTTCATCCAACTATTGTATTACGCTCCTGGCAGCGATGCACGACAACCTCGGGAAGGCGAACACGTTGGGCATCAGGGCTTTAACTATTATGATCTGCCTGCTGGCGGCAACCCCGGCCTCAGCTCCACTCGGGTTTTGCCGCCAGAATCGTTTTCGGATCCAGTTGCACCGATTCGCGCTCGTCCGCCACCCATACCTGTCCATCCTGGATGGTGTATTGCAGTTGCATGTTGCGGGCGGCGAGAGCGGCCAGGGCGCGCGTGCCGGCCTGCGGAAGATCAATGACAGTGAGCTTGTGCGACCGCGAAACTTTGTCACCAACCTGTTGCCACCACAGTTGCGCGGCGTGGCCGCCGTAGCTGTAGACGAACACCTCGTCGGCTCGACCGCAGGCCTTGCGGATGCGTTTCTCGTCCGGTAGGCCGACGTCGATCCAGGTTTCGATGCTGCCGGTCAGGTCCTTGCGCCACAGGTCCGGTTCGTCGTCGGTGCTCAGCCCCGCGCCAAACGCCAGCGTTGCGTCGGCGTTCAGCGCAAAGGCCAGAAGCCGCACCATCATGCGTTCATCGGTTTCCGACGGATGGCGGGCGACGGTAAGCGAGTGGTCCTGGTAGTAGCCGCGCTCCATATCGGCAATGTGCAGTTCGGCTTTGAAAATGGTTGCCTTGAGGGCCATGGGTTTGCCTGGTTGATTGCGATTGCCCGAAGGGTCGGTACTGTCTCAGAAAGCGGCGTCGGAGTCGAATTCTCTGCCGCTTGCACTGTCCGCCTCGCTCATGAAATAGTGTCAAAGGACATAAGAACAACTCTCACTGCGGAGGACGCAGAGGACGCGGAGGAAGGGCGGGAGAGAAAAAGTTACGATGGCCAAAATCTCTAATCGGTGGTCACTTTGGCACCGTGGCCGAATTTGGCTACACCATAGTTTTTCCTCCGCGTCCTCTGCGTCCTCCGCGGTTAAGGAGTTTTTAGTTCTTGTCCCATGGAGGAGGTCGGCATGAATCCTATGCTTAGAATCCTGGTTGGCATCGTTCTGGTGGCTTCTGCGAGCGCCGGCGTGTGCGCGGATGAAAAAGCCGCCGCGGACGCGCAGCTGGCAAAACTGCGCGAGGAGATCACGGCGCTGATCGGGCCGGCGACCTGCGCGAACCTGGTGAACTGCCGGGTCGCTGCGCTTGGCATCGACCCCTGTGGCGGCCCGCTCGAGTATGTCGCCTATTCCTGGCTCTCCACGGAAAAGGCGGCGTTGGAGACGAAGATCGCCGAATACAACTTCGTGCAGGAAGACGCGCAGAAGAAGAGCCCGGCCGTGGGCGCCTGCGTGATGAAGCCGGAACCGGTTGCGGCCTGCGTCAATCGGCGATGCGTGGTAAAGCCGTGACGAGAAAGAAACGGTGCTGAGTGCTGCGTAAAAGCCGTAAGACCTAGAGCGTTTGCCTTTTCCCCCATGAGGCGCGCCGAGCAGCTCGACTCGACAAGGGGGTGTCGGCGAGGACTGTTCGAGTCCCGCAGTGAGGCGCGTTGTGTGCGCCTCGCCAGGTCGAGTTCCGCAGCCGCCTTGTCGAGTCAGGCAGCGCAGGGGCACCCCGTGAATACGGGGCGCGACTTCTGGGGCGGCCTTCTTTGGGTTACCTTTCTTGGCCGCGCAAGAAAGGTGACCAGCCGCCGGGCTGCCCCCGGCAGATTTTCATGCATGACAAAATCAAAGGCAAAAAAAATCCCGCAGGGCTTGCGCGCCGCGGGATTTTCTTTTGACTCGCTGTTGCGCTTACAGCAGTGGCACCAGCAGCAGCGCAACGATGTTGATGATCTTGATCAACGGATTCACCGCGGGCCCGGCCGTGTCCTTGTAGGGGTCGCCCACGGTGTCGCCGGTCACCGCTGCTTTGTGCGCATCGGAACCCTTGCCACCGTAGTGACCGTCTTCGATGTATTTCTTGGCGTTGTCCCATGCGCCGCCGCCAGTCGTCATCGAGATGGCGACGAACAGGCCGGTGACAATGGTACCGATCAGCAGGCCGCCGAGCGCGCGGATTCCGGCACCCGGACCCATCAGAAAGTTCATGCCGAAGGCCACCACGACCGGAACCAGGACGGGCAGCAACGAGGGAATCAGCATTTCCTTGATGGCGGCCTTGGTTAGCATGTCCACTGCGCGCGAATAGTCCGGCTTCGCAGTGCCTTCCATGATGCCCTTGATCTCGCGGAACTGGCGGCGCACTTCGTTCACCACCGCACCGGCGGCGCGGCCGACGGCTTCCATCGCCATGGCACCGAACAGGTAAGGCACCAGTCCGCCGATGAAGAGGCCAATGATCACCGCCGGGTCGGAAAGCTCGAAGCCCTTGACCAACGTGTGGGGGCCGAGCTTGTGCAGGGCTTCCAGGTTATGCGTGTAGTCGGCGAACAGCACCAATGCGGCGAGGCCGGCAGAGCCGATCGCATAACCCTTGGTCACGGCCTTGGTGGTATTGCCCACGGCGTCCAGCGGATCGGTGATGTCGCGGATCTTCGCGGGCAGTCCGGCCATTTCGGCGATGCCGCCGGCATTGTCGGTGATCGGGCCATAGGCATCGAGTGCTACGATCATGCCGGTCATCGACAGCATGGCGGTGGCAGCAATGGCGATGCCGTACAGCCCCGCGAACGAGTAAGCAGCCCAAATCGCGGCGCACACGGCGAGAACCGGCAGCGCGGTGGACTTCATGGATACGCCCAGGCCGGCGATGATGTTGGTTGCGTGGCCGGTCTGCGAGGCGGCGGCGACGTGGCGTACCGGCGCATATTCGGTGGCGGTGTAGTACTCGGTGATGACCACCATCAACGCGGTGAGGATGAGGCCGACCAGCGATGCGTAAAACAGATGCATCGCACCCAGCGGGCTGTCGCCCATCATCCGGTTGGTAATGAAATAAAACGCGATTGCCGCGAGCACGCCCGACACGATCACGCCCTTGTAGAGCGCGTTCATTATCTTGCCGCCCTCCTTCGCCTTGACGAAGAACGTACCGATGATTGAAGCGATGATCGACGCACCGCCCAGGACCAACGGGTAGAGCACGGCATTGGGACCCACCTTGCCGAGCATCAGCCCGCCCAGCAGCATCGTGGCGACAATGGTGACCGCGTAGGTTTCGAACAGATCCGCCGCCATGCCGGCGCAGTCACCGACGTTGTCGCCGACGTTGTCCGCTATCACCGCCGGATTGCGCGGATCGTCCTCAGGAATGCCGGCTTCCACCTTGCCCACGAGATCGGCGCCGACGTCCGCGCCCTTGGTGAAGATACCGCCGCCAAGACGCGCGAAAATAGAAATCAGCGACGAACCGAAAGCCAGGCCGACCAGCGAGTGCAGAGCCTTGTCGGGCGCAATCATGGTCAGCAGGATGCCGTAGTAGCCGGCCACGCCGAGCAGGCCGAGCCCGACCACGAGCATGCCGGTGATCGCGCCGCCGCGGAACGCAACCTGGAGGGCAGCATTGATGCCGTTGTTGGCCGCTTCGGCGGTGCGAACGTTGGCGCGCACGGAAACATTCATGCCGATGAACCCAGTCAATCCCGACAGCACTGCGCCGATCAGGAAGCCGACCGCGGAGTACCAGTCGAGCCCGAAACCGAGCACTACAAACAGGACGCCGCCGACAATGGCGATGGTCGTGTACTGCCGGTTCAGGTAGGCCTGCGCCCCTTGTTGGATGGCAGCCGCGATTTCCTGCATGCGTGCATTACCGGCGGGTCGGCCGATAATCCACTGGATGGAAATCGCCCCGTAGGCAATCCCGATGATCGCGCAGACGAGCGCGAAGATCAGCGCTGAAGACATGAATCCCCCTTTATCGATATCAATTCAATACAGAGCCGAAAATGGGCCGGCCCCTGAACCCTGGAGTAAGAATCCGTCCCGGAAGCGCGAACCCCGGGCTGGATCCTGCCGGCGCGCATGGACAGCCGCCGCGCCGGCAAGTTAGCGCGCGATTTTAACCGACTTCACGCCGGAAAGCCGGATTGTGCCTAAAGCTTGAATTCCGGCAGTTTCCGCGCGACTGCGGCGTTCTTGAGCGTCACGTACTGGGGCAGCCCGTTCTTGAACGGGGGAGAGTCCTCGCCCAGGATCAGAGGGGCCAGGTAGTGGCGGCATTTCGCGGTGATGCCGTAGCCGTCGTCGGTAATGAAATCGCGCGGCAGTTTTTTCTCGACATTGGCGACGTCGTCCAGGTTCGCCACGCCGACGGTCCATTTGTAGGGTTTGTTCGACTTGCGCACGATGGTCGGCATCACTGCATTACGGCCTTTGAGTGCCAGCTCGACTGCGGCCTTGCCGACCGCATACGCCTGGGCGACATCCGTTTTCGACGCGATATGCCTTGCCGAGCGCTGCAGATAGTCGGCCACGGCCCAGTGAACTTTGAGTTTGAGGCCTTCCTTGACCACCGCCGCGACCACCGGCGCGACGCCACCGAGTTGTGCATGACCGAACGCATCACGCAGCCCCTGATCGGCCAGGAATGAGCCTGCGGCATCGCGCACGCCCTCGGAGACGACAATCGAGCAGTACCCGTAGCGCTTCACCAGCGCTTCGACGCGAACGAGAAACGGTGTCTTGTCGAAGCGGATTTCCGGGAACAGGATCATGATCGGCAGGTCGCCGGGCTTGTCGGCTGCGAGGCCGCCCGCGGCCGCAATCCACCCGGCGTGGCGCCCCATGACTTCCAGGATGAAGACTTTGGTCGAGGTCTTCGCCATCGAGGAGACATCGAAGCTCGCCTCGCGCGTGGACACCGCGATGTACTTCGCCACCGAGCCGAAGCCCGGGCAGCAATCGGTGATCGGCAGATCGTTGTCCACCGTCTTGGGCACGTGGATCGCCTGGATCGGATAGCCCAGCGACTCGGACAGACGCGAAACCTTCAGACAGGTATCGGCGGAATCGCCGCCACCGTTGTAAAAAAAGTAGCCGATGTTGTGCGCCTTGAATACTTCGATCAGGCGCTCGTACTGCGCGCGGTTTTCTTCGAGCCCCTTGAGTTTGTAGCGGCAGGAACCGAACGCACCGGCCGGCGTGTGGCGCAGCGCGGCGATGGCCCTGGCGGATTCCTGGCCGGTATCGATCAGGTCTTCGGTGAGCGCGCCGATGATGCCGTTGCGGCCGGCGTAGACCTTGCCGATCCTGTTCTTGTGTTTGCGCGCAGTCTCGACCACGCCGGCGGCCGACGCGTTTATCACCGCCGTTACCCCGCCGGATTGTGCGTAGAAGGCATTCATTTTCTTGGTCATGGCGAACCTCCGGAAAGGCGTTCACCACGGAGGATATGGAGGGCACGGTGGAAAACCAGAACAAAAATATCGATGCGGGAAGCTCAGATTCATGGCAAGCCGGCGCTAACGGCACAAAAAACAACGGCTTCTCCCACCTGTTTTTCGTTTCGCTCTTTCTGATTTTGTTTTCCTCCGTGTCCTCCGTGTCCTCCGTGGTTCCAGTTTTTACTTAAGTGCGGCGAAGATGCGGTCGCGGATCGTTTCCATCGAGCCGACGCCCGCGACCTTCACGTACTTCGGTGTGCCGGGGACGCCGCTTTTCGCCCAATTGGAATAGTAGGCAATGAGCGGCTTGGTCTGCGAATGGTAGACCTCGAGGCGCCTTGTGACCGTGTCTTCCGTGTCGTCGGCGCGCTGCACCAGCGCTTCTCCGGTTATGTCGTCCTTGCCCGCGACCTTGGGCGGATTGAATATCAGGTGATAGGTTCGTCCCGAGGCCGGATGGACGCGCCGTCCCGACAAGCGCTTGACGATTTCAGCGTCGTCCACGTCGATTTCGACCACGTAGTCGAGCATGACGCCGGCACCCGTCATTGCATCGGCCTGCGGAATGGTGCGGGGAAAACCATCGAACAGGAAGCCTTTTGCCGCATCCGGCTGTTTAATGCGCTCTTTCACCAGGCCGATAATCACGTCATCGGGCACCAGCGCGCCGGCATCCATGAATTGTTTTGCCGCGAGGCCGAGCGGTGCGCCGGCTTTGATGGCGGCGCGCAGCATGTCGCCCGTGGAAATCTGGGGAATGCCGAATTTTCCAATGATGAAGGCGGCCTGCGTGCCTTTGCCGGCGCCGGGCGCGCCGAGAAGGATGAGTCGCATTTCTCTCCTGACCTTGTAGTTGACGTCCCGAACCGGCGGGACTTACGAGCTGTCTTGAATCGCGGCCTGCTGTAAAGCTGCCTGCAAGCGCGGATTATACGGGTGATCGCCTGCCAGCCGAGAATGCCCGGCGCATTTTCTCCAGATCCTCGGGCGTGTCCACGCCCGGGTCCGGCGCCTGTTCGGTCACGGCGACGCTGATGCGGTACCCGTGCCAAAGCGCGCGCAATTGCTCCAGGGATTCGAACTGCTCCAGGGCGGCGGGCGCCAGAGTCGAATAAGTCTTCAGAAAGCTGCAGCGGTACGCGTACAGGCCGAGATGCCGATAGACGGGCAGTCCCTCCGGCAAGTGCGAGGTGTTAGCCCTGAAAGCATCGCGCGCGTAAGGAATCGGCGCCCGTGAAAAATAAGCCGCGTAGCCCTGCCTGTCGAGGACGACTTTTACCGCGTTCGGATCGAACATCTCGGCGGCCGAATGGATGCGATGGCAAGCCGTGGCGATGGCCGCATCGCGATGGTCGAGCAGTTGCTCCGCCACCGCGCGGATCAGTTGCGCCGGGATTCGCGGTTCGTCCCCCTGGACATTTACAACGATGAGGTCGTCCGGCCAGGCACGGGCGATTGCGATTTCGGCAATGCGATCGGTGCCTGAGGCGTGATCAGCGCGCGTCATCATGGCCGTGTGCCCGTATTCCGCGACCGCTTCCTGGATTCTGCGGTCGTCGGTGGCGACGATGACATCCCGCGCACCGGACTCGCGCGCACGATCGGCGACATGAACCACCATCGGCTTGCCGGCGATATCCGCGAGCGGTTTGCCGGGCAGGCGTGCCGATGCGTAGCGGGCGGGAATGACGACGACAAAGGGAACCATCGGACTCGGGACTAAGGACGCAGGACTGAGTGAAACAGCGAACGCAGTTTACCGAGTCCTAAATCCTCAGTCCCGCGACCCCTCAAACTTCCTCCTCCGGAGGAAGTTTGCGCGCTTCGTCTTCCAGCATTACGGGAATGTCGTCGCGGATCGGATAGGCGAGCCGGCAAGCCTTGCAGATCAGCTCCTTTTCGGCTTTTCTGAAAAGCAGCGGCCCTTTGCACGACGGGCACACCAGGATATCGAGCAGTTTAGGATCCATGCCGGGTTTTCATTTTTTCGAGGATGAGCCTGCCGAGTGCCATATCGACGCTCGCGACCACTGGCAATAACCAGTGGTCTTCGCGTGCGAATGGCAGGCATTTTATCGCATCCTTCTCGGTCATGATGATCGCATCGGCGTTCCCGAACTCCAGGTCCGCCTGGGTGTACGCATGATGGTCGGGAAACGCGTGGGTAGTAAAGTTCAGGCCCAGCCTTTGCAGATGATCGAAAAAGCGCGCCGGGTTGCCGATGCCGGCGATGGCGTGCACGCACTTGCCGTGAAATGCGCCGGCGTCCTGATGCAAAGCGGGATTGCGCAGGTTGCGAAATTCCCGGCCCTCGAGCGCCATTGCAAAAGTCCTCGCGTTTGCGGCCGGCGAGGCCGAGTGGCCGGTTACGACGACTGCGTCGACAGCGGACAGGCGGCCGGTGCTTTCCCGCAGAGGTCCGGCTGGCAGTGGCAGGCCGTTGCCGGTGCCGCGCTGGCCGTCGATCAGCGCAATTTCAATATCGCGTTTCAGGCGGTAGTGCTGCAGTCCGTCGTCGCTCACGATGACGTTGCAGCCGGGGTTCGCGGCAAGCAGCGCCCGGACCGCGGCGACGCGATCGCGCCCGATCCATACCGGGCAGCGGCTGCGTTGCGCCAGCAATACCGGTTCATCCCCCGCGGTATCGGGCGTCGAATTCTTGTTTACCGCCATTGTTCGACCGCGACCACCATAACCGCGACTGACGATGCCGGGCGCGTAGCCCTGCCCCCTGAGAAAATCGCACAGCCACAACACCAGTGGCGTTTTGCCGGTGCCGCCCGCGGTGATGTTGCCAACGATGATCACCGGAACCGGCATGCGATATGAGGGGAGCATACCCGCGCGATAGAGCGCACGGCGCAATGCGACGGCGCAACCGAATGCCGCCGCGATCGGCAGGAGCAGGATGGAAAGCCAGGAGAGGCGATACCAGTGACGATCGACGAAAGCCAGGCCGTGCCCCCTTTCAGCGTGAACCGCGCGAGGATGGACGGCGGTTCGATGGATCAGACGACCCCGCCGCGAAGGCGGGTTTCAGCGGCGCTGCAGTTGCGTCGTGAACGTTATCTTGCCGAAACCAGCGACCCGCGCCGCTTCCATTACGTTGATCACCGATTGGTGCGTGGCGTTGGCATCGGCGTTGATGATGATGACCGGATCGGTGTTGCTGCCGGCGGCTCGCTGGAGCTCGGTGGCCAGGGCTTCCGGGGTAGTGAATGCCACGGCGGCGCGATTGATCATGTACTGTCCGCTTGCCGACACGCCGACATTGATCTGGCCGGGACGGTCCACCGGTTTGCTCGCGTCCGCCGTCGGCAGGTTGATCTGCATTTCGGAATAGCGCGAGTAGGTTGTCGTTACCGCGAGAAATATCACGATGACGATGAGAACGTCGATGAAGGGAACCAGGTTGATTTCCGGTTCTTCCCTGAACGATCCGCGCCGAAAGTTCATGCTTCGCCCGACGGTCAGGCCTGGCGCTGGCCGTGAATGATCTCGACCAGCTTGACGGCCTGGACTTCCATTTCCACGACCAGTGAATCGGCGCGTGCGCGGAAGTGGCGATAAAACACCAGGCTGGGTACCGCTACGATAATGCCGAAAGCGGCGTTATACAGCGCGATCGATATACCGTGCGCCAGTTGGCCCGGATTCGCCATGCCGGTCGGGCCCTGCGAGCCGAAAATTTCGATCATGCCTATGATCGTTCCCAACAGGCCGAGCAGGGGGGCCATGGTGGCGATGGTGCCCAGCGTCGTAAGAAACCGGTCGAGTTCATGCGCGGCAGCGCGACCGGCCTCTTCGATCGACTCCTTCATGATTTCGCGCGAGCTGGTGGCTTCCTTCAGCGCTGCTGCGAATATTCTTCCGAGCATCGCCGTCTGCGCGAGCCGGCCAAGCATTTCGGACGAAACGCCCTTCTGGCGATATTCCTGCACAACCTTGGGCAGCAGGTCGCGCGGCGCAACAAAGTCTTTGCGCAGACTGTAGAAGCGCTCACCAATGATGCCGAGGGTGATGATCGAGCACAGGATTAACGGCCAGATCGGCCATCCGGCCGCTTCGATGATGTGTAACAAACTCGACTCCCGGGCATTTGAAAAACCGCGCCACTGTAAACCGCATCGATAAGCGCGGCAAGCGCAGAGATAAGAAGCAAAACGCCCTTGACAAGCATCGGGATCGTGCATCTCAGCTTGAAAAATTGTCCACAATCTTTGTGGATAACTGTGTGCACAGTTTCTACAAAGGCACCGTAAGTCGGTTTTTTGAAAGCGTTTTTTGTTTCGCGATTAAAAAATGCGCGTCTGATTTATTACTAACAATCAACAGCTTATAATCGTGCCCCCTGCAGTCATGCGGGTTTCCGGGCGATGATCTTTCAATTTCGTGACGACTGTGGATGAAGAGGTCCGCATCAACGGCTTTTGTCAAGAGAGAAATGCAGAATCATTTCGCCGTTCTGACATCCAGATGCGCGTGATGTCGCGCCTGCGTGTGATCTAGAATGCATGCGCATGCATGTCGATGATTCGAATACGGCAATTATTTCGGTCGCCGAACTCAACCGGCGGGCGCGGGAATTCATCGAGGCCGGCTTCCCGCTGCTTTGGGTCGCCGGGGAGATCTCCAACTTCACGCGTGCCGCCTCCGGCCACTGTTATTTCTCGCTGAAAGATGCCACCGCACAGGTTCGATGCGTGTATTTCCGGCACAAGGCGGCGCTCATCGACTGGAAGCCGGAGAACGGCATGCAGGTGGAAGTGCGGGCGGTGCCGACACTCTACGAAGCGCGCGGCGATTTCCAGCTCACGGTCGAAGGCATGCGGCGTTCCGGTCTGGGCGCGCTGTTCGAAGCGTTCGAGCGATTGAAACGCAAGCTCGAACTGGAAGGATTGTTCGATGCTTCGCGCAGGAAACCGATTCCGGAATTTCCCCGCTCCGTCGGCGTGGTGACTTCGCCGAAAGCGGCCGCGCTGCGCGACGTGCTGACGACGCTGGCGCGCCGCATGCCGGGCATCCGTGTGGTGCTTTACCCTGCGCCGGTTCAGGGCGAAGGTGCGGGCGAAAAAATTGCGCAGGCTGTCCGGACAGCTTCGGCCCGTATGGAAGTGGACGTGCTGATCGTGTGCCGCGGCGGCGGCAGCATGGAAGACTTGTGGGCTTTCAACGAGGAGATCGTCGCGCGCGCAATCGTCGACTGCGCCGTACCCGTGGTTTCGGGCATAGGCCATGAAACCGATTTCACGATCGCCGATTTTGTCGCCGATGCACGCGCTCCCACGCCGACTGCGGCCGCGGAACTGGTGAGCCCGAACCGCACCGAGTTATTGGTTCGTCTGAAAGTCCTCGGTGTCCGATTGGCGCGGGATATCGACCGGGCACTCAATACGCGCATGCAGCTTCTCGATTACCTCGGAAAGCGCCTGGTCGATCCGGGCGAGCGGATCGGCGTGGAATTTCGCCAACTCGGGCAACTGGCCCTCCGGCTGCGCTCGGCGGCAACGCATGCGCTCGATGCCGCGTCATGGAGCCTTTCCGGCTTTATTCAGCGTCTACGGACGGCTCTTCCCGATGTCGATGCACATCTTGCGAGGCAACAGGAGTTGCGCCTGCGCCTGCAGCATGGCGGGGCGCGAATGCTCGAGCAGCATGATGCCAGGCTCGTGAAGGTGACGGCGGGTCTGGCCCATCTCAATCCGCAGGCGGTTCTTGAACGCGGCTACAGCATTGTCGAGAGACGGGACGGCCAGATCGTGCGCTCGGCGGAACAGGTTACGGAGGCAGAGCGAGTGCGTTTGATTTTTGCCCGCGGTGCGGCACAAGCGCGCGTCGAGCGGATCGAAACTCCAGACGAGTAATTTGGATTTGCCGATGCGGTGCGCTATCGTGATCGGCGCAGGTATCGTGCAGGGTCGGGCAGCGGTGTTTTGGCCCCGGTCCAGGTTCAGCCGGGCCATTAGCCCGGCCCAAAGACAATCATCCCTTCAGGAGGAATCATGTTTTCAGCAAGGAAATTGATTTCGTTGTGCATTTTCGTATTGTTCGGTTTGCTGTCCCTGCATGCATCCGCACAGCTCGCGGACAAGAAGGTTCTGACCCTCGACGGGGCGAAAAAAGTCGCTGCCGCCGCGGAGGCCGAGGCGAGGAAGAACAACTGGAACGTGGTGATCGCGGTGGTCGATGACGGCGGAAATCTCATCTATCTGCAACGTATCGATGGCACGCAGACCGGCAGTATCGAGGTGGCCATCCAGAAGGCGCGTACCGCCCAGGCTTTCAAGCGTCCGACCAAGGTGTTCGAAGACGCGATCGCCGGGGGCCGCAACGCGTTGATCGCATTGCACGGCGCCTTGCCCCTGGAAGGCGGACTGCCGATCATGGCCGGCGGGCAACTGGTCGGTGCCATCGGCGTAAGCGGCGTGAAATCCACCGAGGACGGCCAGGTGGCCAAGGCGGGCGCGGATTCGCTTGGCAACTGATTTTGTATTGACCGGGAGCGCGCATAACGCTCCCGTCTTTACCGTTCGAGTTGTTCCGCCAGCCAGGCCTCGACCTGCTCCTGCAGGTCCCCGGCGAGACAGTCGAATTGCCTGACGTCCCTGGTGGCGCGCAGCCACGTCAGTTGCCGTTTTGCCAGTTGCCGCGTGGCGGCAACAGCTTTCTCGCGCAATACGCCCAAGCCATATTCCCCGTCCAGGTATTGCCATACCTGGCGATAGCCGACACAACGCATTGACGGCAGGTCGGGCTTGAGATCGTAGTCCTCCCGCAGTTCGCGGACCTCGTTGATCAGTCCCAGTTCGAGCATGAATTCGAAGCGGTCGGCTATGCGCTGATGCAGCACGCCGCGTTTGCCCGGAACCAGGGCGAGGGATATGAGCCGGTAAGGAAGCTCGACCGGCTTGCCCGCCGCGATTAGTTCCGACATCGGTTTGCCGGTCAGATAGAAGATTTCCATCGCACGCTGGATGCGCTGCGAATCGTTCGGGTCGAGCCGCTGTGAAGTGACCGGGTCGATGCGCTCCAGTTCACGGTGAATCGCCGGCCAGCCCACATCGGCGGCCATCGCGTCGATCACCAGGCGCGTGTCCTCGTTGGCGGCCGGCAATTCCGATAGCCCTTCGCGCAGCGCCTTGAAATAGAGCATGGTGCCGCCGGTGAGCAGCGGAACGCGGCCGCGTTCGACGATATCGGCCATGATTTCCAGCGCATCGACGCGGAATTGCGCCGCGGAGTAGTTTTCCGTGGGTTCGATGACGTCGATCAGGTGGTGCCGCACTTTGAGCCGGGAATCGAGGTCGGGCTTTGCCGTGCCGATGTCCATGTGTCGGTACACCAGCGCCGAATCCACACTGACGATCTCGACGGGCAGGCGCCGCGTAAGCTGCATTGCCACGCCGGATTTGCCGCTGGCGGTGGGGCCCATGAGCTGGATCGCCGGGGGGCGATTCTGCGAGTGCCGGGTGCTGGGTACTGAGTGCTGAGAGGGTTTCCTCATGCCTCGTATTTTTGCCGCACCTGTGGGCGAGACCCGGTTATGGCGAAGCCGGTATCCCATGCGGAATCTAGCGAAGTCGGGCAGCACGCAGCACCCAGCACTATCATTTTCCCCGCATGAACATGCGATCCAGTTCGCCTATCGTGACCTGGAACCAGGTCGGCCGGCCGTGGTTGCATTGGCCGGAGCGCTCGGTGGCTTCCATTTCGCGCAGCAGCGCGTTCATTTCCGGGATGGTCAGGGCGCGATTGGCCCTGACGGCGGCGTGGCAGGCCATGGTGGAGAGCATCTCATTCTGGCGCTCGGCGAGAACGCGGCTGCCGCCGAACTCGGCGATTTCGCGCAGGACGTCGCGGGCGAGTTGTGCCGAGTCGGCCTGCGCCAGGGTCATCGGTACGCAACGCACGGCGAGCGTATTCGGGGCGATGACGGCCAGTTCGAAACCCAGGCGCGAAAGCGTGGAAGGATTGTCCGCGGCGGTGGCCACCTCCAGCGCGCTCGCGGTCATGGTCGCGGGGATCAACAATTGCTGGGTCGGGATGCCGTCGTCTTCGAGTGCGTTCTTGAGATTTTCGTAGACGATGCGCTCGTGCGCGGCATGCATGTCGACGACCACCAGGCCGTGCCGGTTCTGGGCCAGGACGTAGATGCCGGACAGTTGCGCAAGCGCGAAACCGAGCGGATGTTCCTCGTCCTGCGGCGCGGAAACGAATGGGCGGTCGGGCGCGGCGACGGTTGCCGTTGCGGCTGCGCCGAAAAGCGTGGCGTAGAAAGAAACCGGTTCATTGGTGGTCAGATCGAACCCTGGTTGCCGGGAAAAACCGCCATCTGTGCGAAAAGTAGTGGACCACGGTGCGGATTCGCGGCCGGCAGACAAGCCGGCACGCGTGGCGGACAGCGCTTTTTGCAGGGCATGAAACACAAACTGATGCACGCCGCGCGAATCGCGAAAGCGCACCTCAACCTTGGTCGGATGCACATTGGCGTCCACCAGCGCAGGGTCGAGTTCCAGGAAGAGCACGTACGCCGAATGACGGTCGTGATGCAGCACGTCATGGTAGGCCTCGCGCACCGCGTGCGCGAGCACCTTGTCGCGCACAAAGCGGCCGTTGACGAAGAAATACTGCGCGTCTCGCGAACTGCGTGAATAGGCCGGCTGCGCGGCCAGGCCGTGCAGACGCAAGCCCGCACTCTCAACATCCACCGGTAACGAAGCGGCGGCGAATTCCTCGCCAAGTACGGCATGAATGCGCCCGTGCGCGCTGGCGGCCTGCAGATTCCATTGTGCGCGGCCGTTGTGGGACAGAACAAAGCGCACGTCCGGCCTCGACAGTGCGAGGCGCCTGAAGGTTTCTTCGCTGTGCGCGAATTCGGTTTGCGGACTGCGCAGGAACTTGCGCCGCGCCGGCGTATTGAAATAAAGGTCGGACGCTTCGACGATGGTTCCGGCGGCCAGGGCGGCAGGTTCGGGTGCCGTTCTCGCGTCACCGTTGGCCTCGATCTTCCATGCCAGCGTAGTGCCGGCCGCGCGGCTGGCGAGGCTCAAATGGGAGACAGCGGCGATGCTGGCCAAGGCCTCGCCACGGAAACCCAGGCTGGCGACACGTTCAAGGTCTTCGAGAGAACCGATTTTGCTGGTGGCGTGGCGCGCGAGCGCTGGGGACAAGTCGTCTTTGCCGATTCCGCCCCCGTTATCGGACACGCGAATCTGCCTGATGCCTCCGTCCGCCAGTTGAGTCGAGATTTCTGTCGCGCCGGAATCCAGGCTGTTTTCCAGCAATTCCTTGAGCGCGGAGGCGGGCCGGTCGACCACTTCGCCGGCGGCGATCTGGCTGATCAGGAGGTCGGGAAGCAGGCGTATGGCGGGCATTGAGGCAACACCGGAGGTCAGGCCGATTATAGCCGGAGGCGACAATCCTCAGGCCGGAAGCTGCCAATGACGCGAACCGGTTGTAGCGGGATTTGACGCCGCATCGCTTCCGGGCAGGCGCCATGCCGCCAGTAAACCGGTGCGCGGCGAGCGAAAGTCCAGCGTTGAAACGGGGCGAAGGTGGTGTAATGCAGTGCCCAGAACGGTCTTGAATGGCCCGCGCCGGGTCGATTTAACCATCCGCGGGTCTAGACGTGCGCCCCGCCAGGCTTAATAATTGGATGTATATCAAGGCTTCTCCGGCGAGAGGCCTTGTTCGTTTCGTTTTTCCCGGGTGCCCGAGAGTGCACGATGGGCCGACTATGCAGTAGTCCGTTGCTGGATTTGCTCATTCCAGGGGCTAGAGAAAGAACAAGATGGACAATAAAACGATCTACTCGAAGACCGGCAAAGGCGTTCTGGAAATCAAGAACAAAGCCGGCAAGCTTCCGAAGGACCTTGTCAAGGTTCTGACCCTGATCGACGGAAAATCGACTGTCAGCGATCTGATGGCCAAGTCCAGGCTTGGCGATGCCGAAATGAACAAGGCCCTGGGAGATTTGTCCACCGGCGGCTATATCAAGGAATTCGCCAACACTTCGACCGGAACGCCGAGCGGCGGGGCGGGATCGTATGTTGACGACCTCGACTTCACCTCGTCGCTCTCACCGGGCAAGAATGTCTACCAGAATGCCCAGAGCGAATGGCGGCAACGCGAGACTGCCGATCGGGCGAAGGCCGAACAGGAGGCCAAGCGCAAGCGCGAGGAAGAAGAACGGCTGAAGAAGGAGCAGGCAGCGAAGCAGGCGCGGGAGGAAGGCGCGCGCCTGGCGAAGGTCGAAGCGGAGCGCAAGGCCAAGGAAGCAGCAGGTCAGAAAATGCGCGAAGAATCCGAACGCAAAGCGAAGGTCGAAGCCGACGTCATGGCGCAGACGCAGCGCGACCTCGCGAAGATACTCGAGGCCGAACGCAAAGCCTTCGAACTGGCTGAACGCAAGAAGCTCGAAGAGCAGCAAAAGAAAGCCCAGGAAGCATCCGAACGCCGCGGCGTTGAGGACACCGCGCGCAAGGCCAAGGACGACGAAGAAAGCCGTCGTCGCGAGGAGGCGGAGCGTAAGCGCCGTGAAGAAGAAGAGCGCAAGCGCAAGGACGAAGAAGAGCGCATGCGCGTGGAAGCGGAACGCAAGCGCAAGGAACAGGAAGAGCGCCAGCGCCGGGAAGACGAGGAACGCAAGAAGCGCGAAGAAGAAGACCGCGGTCGCCGCGAGGAAGAGGAGCGCAAGCGCAAAGAGCAGGAAGAGCGCCAGCGCAAGGAAGCGGAGGAGCGCAAGCGCAAAGAAGAGGAGGAGCGCAGGCGCAAGGAGGAAGAAGAGCGCAAGCGCAAAGAAGAGGAGGACCGCAAACGCAAGGAAGAGGAAGAGCGCAGGCGTCGCGAGGAAGAAGAGGAGCGCAAGCGCAGGGATCAGGAAGAGCGCAAACGCAAGGAGGAGGAAGAGCGCAAGCGCAAGGAGGAGGAAGAGCGCAGGCGCCGCGAAGATGAAGAGAAGCGCGCGCGGCGGGAAGAGGAAGACCGCCGTCGCCGCGAAGAGGATGAGCGGCGCCGGCACGAAGATGAAGAAGAGGCCCGCAACCGCGGAGAAGATCCGGTCGCGGACCGGGAGGCGGAAGATCGCCGCGCCCGCGAAGCTGAGCAGCGCCGGCAGCAAGACGAGGAAGACAGCAAGCGGCGCGAAGAGGAAGACGCGCGCAGCCGCCGTGAAGACGAGGAGCGGCGTGAGCGCGATGAAGCTGATCACCGTCGCGAGGAAGCGAAACGCCGCGAAGATGACGAACGGCGCGCCCGCGAGGAAGCTGACCGCCGCCGCGAGGAAGAGTCGCGCCGCAAGCGTGAGGAAGGCGAACGTGCAAAGCAGGCCGCCTCCGCAAAGAGCGACCTGCCGGAGTTCGATCTTTCCGGTTTGAGGGCAATGGAGACGCAGGTTGCGGCTGAGTTCGAGAAACAGCAGGAGGAGTTGCGCAGGCGCGAGGAAGAGGAGGAGCGTCGTCGCGACCAGGAAGAGAAGGCCCGGCTGGCCATGGAGCGCGCGGAGCGGGAAGAGCAGGCACGCGCGGAAGCCGAACGGCGCGAAGAAGAAGATCGCGAGCGGCGCGAACGCATGGAGCACGAGCGCCAGGATCGCGAGGGAAGGGAGCGCAAACGCCAGGAGGAAAAGGACGCGCGCGTCCGCGAGCAGGAAGAAGCCAAGGCCAAGCGCGAGCAGGAACGCCTGCGCCAGGAGTCGATGAAGGTCGAAAATGAGAGGCGTGCGCGCGAGGAAGACCTTGTAAAGCGGCGCAAAGACCAGGAGGAGCGTGACCGCAAGCGCGCAGAAGTCGATTCGCTGAAGAAGCAGAAAGGAATCAGGACGCCGCTGGACCGGTTGAAGCCGGTCGTCATCGGAATTGTGGTGCTGGTCGCGGTCGTCCTCGGTGGTGCGCAGCTGGTGCCGATGAATTCCTACGTGCCCTCTATCGAGAAGCTCGCATCCGAACACATCAAGGAGCCCGTATCGATCGGTTCAATGCATGTCTCGGTCCTGGGCGGGTTCGCGATCGTTCTTCAGAACGTCAAGCTCGGTACGACCCAGGATGTGAAGATCGAAAAGGTGTTGCTGTCGCCGGAGTTCGGATCGGTATTCGGGGACGTCAAGGTCATCCGCAAGGTGGAGGTGGAATCGGCGACGGTCGCCGAAGAGGTGTTGCCGCGATTACCCAAGTGGCTCGACGCCGCAGTCAACGACAAGAGCATGCAAGTCGGCCGTGTCGTCGTCAAATCGATCAAGCTCGAGTCGCGAATCGCCAAACTGCCGCCTTTCGATGCCGACCTCACGGACCTGACCGTCAACGCGGTGGCCACGCACAATCAGATCAAGATCGAGAAGTTCGAATCCTTGCTCTATGGCGGTGCGGCCAAGGGCACTGCCATCATTGTGTGGGGGGGGCCATGGTCGGTGGACGGCGAGGTCGCGACCGAACGCATTGGCCTGCAGGATCTGATGGCCGTGTTCACCCGGGACGCCAAGTCCACCGGACAACTCGAATCGAGGCTCCGGTATTCCATGTCGTCGCAGGGACTGGCAACGCTGTTCGAATCGCCCAAGGTGGACGGCACCTTCGACATCAAGAAAGGCAATCTGGATGGCGTGGACCTGGTGCGTGCCCTGCAGTCCGGCGGACGCGGTGTCACCCAGGGTGGCGCCACGCGATTCGACGAGATCAGCGGATCCCTGGCGTTGGCAAATGGCCGTTATCAGTACCGAAATATGAAGCTGTCTTCCGGATTGCTGTCGGCCAACGGGGCGTTCGAGGTCTCTTCGGGCAAAGACGTGAACGGGCGCATTCTGGTCGAACTGCGCTCGCAGGCGGCGCAGATGAGAGGTAATTTCATCGTGGATGGCGACCTCAAGGCCATCGTCCTGAAGCCGAACTGACGTTACCCGGCCGGTCCTTCCAGATCGGCCGCGGTATCGATATCGCGAAGAATTCCGCGATCGTCGCAATCCACGATATCCATGTCGAAGGGGTGGCGGCCGATCACCGAGCG
>WNFI01673030.1_pt1 | contig 21171 bp, 19 predicted proteins | sample 5400471 | NCBI WGS metagenome assembly WNFI01 (sample SAMN13153348, study PRJNA577476) | soil metagenome | isolation source: 100 cm saprolite on Douglas fir-dominated hillslope | place: USA:California | collected 2013-09-17
AGATCTTCCAGCGCGCCTGCGTTACCAACCAGGATCAGTTTGCGCTGCGCGCGTGTGAGAGCGACGTTCAGGCGGTGTGGATTGGTCAGGTGCTCGCGCAACTGGCTCTCGGCTGACGGTGTGGTCGAGGTAGCGAACGAAATAATGATGACGGATCGCTCGCCGCCTTGAAAGCGATCGACCGTATCGATACTCAACGCGGTCTCAAGCGGCAGCGCCGTCCAGCCGGAAGCCGCGTCGTCACTGAACAGATGGCGGCGCAGATTGGCCACCTGGGCGCGATAGGGCGCGATCACGCCAATCTCGTCCTCGTGCACACCCCGCGCCAGCAGCCCGGCGATGACCTCGCGCACCACACGCGCCTCAGCATTGCTCAGCTTGGATTCAGCCCTCTGCGCCTCGCCGTGCACATCGAGAAAAACCATGGGGAGGTCCGCGCGTAGGGCCTGGAGCACTGCCACGTGCTCAACTCTGTTCCCGGGCAAGGGCGATAGCAGATTTAAGCGCCGTCGGGCCACCGCGTAATGGGCGCGCAACTGGCCGCGATAAAAGGTCTGCGAGGCAAAGTCTGAGATGGTTTCGTGCATGCGATACTGCACCCGCAGCGGAACGCACGCGCTGACCTCCCGCGCACCCTCGCGCACCGCCTCCTCATCCAGCTGCTTGAGTCGGCTAAAGAGCGAGTCGGCCAATCCCTGCATCCCGGCTTCTTTATTAAGCACCAGTGGCGGCAATTGTTTTTCGTCACCAACCAGGATAAAGCGTTTGGCAAAGCGCAAAGCACCCAGAATAGCCGGAATAGTAAGTTGCCCGGCCTCATCGATCAGGGCTACGTCGAATTGTAGCAGCGTGCCCTCGCTGCCCTGCTGCGGGTCCGCTGGGCGCGGCTCGTATTTATCCGAAGACCAGGTCGCGGTAGTCGAGGCCACGACGGGGCTACGGCGCAACAGTTCGCGAATCTCCACGTTTGTCTGTAGCGTGCCAGCGGGCGTCTGTGGACCGCTCAACACCTGCAAAAGGTGAGGGCGTACCGCCTCGTCCACGCTGCGCTCGTGGCCCAGGCGGATATACGCGTGAAAACCCTCGCGGTCCAGGCGTGTGAGCATATTATCAACTGCCTGATTGGTAAACCCGGCCAGCAACACGCGCTGGCCCTGCTGGCAGAGCCGCTTGACGGTTTCGGCGATCACGCTGGTTTTGCCCGTTCCTGGCGGCCCGTGAACCAGCAGGTAATCGCGCATCTGGAGCGCGCGTGCCACGGCCAGGTTCTGCTCATCGTTAAAATCTGGGCGCGGCGCGACCTCCTGCGCAGAGAAGCGCGGGGACCGCGTGCCGCTCACTAACTCTCGCAGACGCGCATCGGCCTGCAACCAGCGAAACAAGTTCTGTACTGTGCGCACATGCACGCTGTTGGTCCCGTAGCGATCCAGCAGCGCCGGGCGCGCGATGAGTTCGGGCGTCCAGATGTTCACCTGCTCTGCACTGACGCTGAGAATCGTCCCGGTGACGACCTCACCGGTAATCGGATCGCCATCGCTGAGCAGGATCTCGTCGCCTTCGCGTAGTTCTGAGGTATTGACACAGCGGAAAGCCTGCTGCCACTCGCCCTGGCCCGTTGGCACCGCTTCACCCAGAGGGACAAGGTCGTCGATGGCTGAGCCGCGCATCACCCGCTCCTCGACAGGGGTTTGCCAGAGCAGAGCCTGCTGCCGCTCAATCTCGTAACCCTCTTGTTGGAGCAGACGGTAGTAGAGGGCGAAAAATGCGCGATCTTCCGGCTCAAGCTCGCCTATCGGTACCGTGGTAGGCCGCTTGCCATTTGTTTGAGCATGTTCCGCCACGAAAGGTTCCGCCGTCGGGCGACTAGTTGCTTGCTCGTGCTCCGAGTCAGGCAGTTCTGGCGGTTGCCAACCGAGCAGCTCTGAGATCTGTGAGCATTGATCCTGCATGGCGCATTTGGCGCAGCGCGAGACGCCGGGAGGCGCTGGCGGCACGCCAGTGGCATGGCTCAGAACGAGCGTGTTGCGCGTGGCGTTGACCTGCTGTAACTGGCGGATCGTGAAAGGAATACCAAAGTCCTGAGCTTCCTGCGGTGTCCCGCTATAGAGCAGGGTCGCCAGCGCCTTCTTCATGCGCGACTCGCGGCGGACGATCAGCAGGGCATGATAGCCCTGAACCTGCCATTTATGGGCCGAACGCGGCAGAGAACCGCTGGCCCCACCGGTCTTGAGTTCCAGCAAACGCCGCCGCCCACTCTGCTGCCAGAGCAGATCCAGCCTGCCACGCAAGCCAACCTCAGGCGCCAGGAGAAACGTCTCGGCGCGTACCATGTTTTCGCTCTGCGTCGTGTTTCCTTCATCGTCACCCTCGGCAGGCAGATCCCAGAGCGTCGCGCGCTGTTTATGAAACCAACCAGCCAGACTCTCCAGGTGAGGCGCAACTTCCGCGCGCATAGCTTCCGCCGAGATGTTGAGCAGGGCCAGGTCGATTCTTGCCTGCACCAGTTCGCGGTTCAGGTGCCGGTGCAGGATCGCCAGTGGCTCCTCGTTGCGCACCGGGCCACGCGTATAGCGGCCCCGGTCCTGTTCTTTGAGCAACTCTTTAAAGCAGGCGTGCACCAGGTTGCCGCGCAGGGTCGCGGTCGAGCCACCAGAGGGAGCCAGGCGGCCTAAGAGATACTGACGCGCGCAGTATTCGGCCTGGTTGAGGTCGGTGATGTTCAGCATCGTATCTGGCTCCAAAATGGCCAGCGTGTAGGCATTGGCGCGATAGCGATCCACGCTCCGACCATGATGGATGGTAGTATTACTAGCGGGCGGCAAGTGGTAGACGCGCAGCACCAGTCCATACGCTGCCAGCGAACCATCCAGCGCGCGCAAGCCCTTGACAAGCGGGCGATCATAGCGCGTCAGCGTAATCGAGGCATAGGTTTCGCCAACCTTCAGCGTCACCCAGGGCACAATCTCTCCCTCAATCTGTGCCTCGTGCGCGGCAATGATCAAACCCTCCAGCCGATTAATCGCGCAAGGATGGGGGTCAAGGGCGCAGAGAAAGCAGGTTTGCGCGCTCTGCTGCTCTGCCGCGACTGGTTGGTGGATAGCCATAAATCGTGTGTTCGCTTCCTCTGCTCATTCATCGTACTTTTACTGATCGCAGTGTACGGGAGGAACACATATTCGTCAAGTGGCACGTCTGCGCAAACGCTTCGAATTGTTCCACATTTGCTGTCAACTGCCTGTCCCAAAAAGGACTACTCAACCCTCTTTATTTGTGATGATCAAATGTGGTGGTCATCACGGCAACATCTCTACTCTTAAAATAAGAAGGAAAATTGATGAATATTGCAGTTTTTGGAGCGAATGGTCCAACAGGACAGCTCTTGACGAAACAAGCCCTTGCCGAGGGGCATACCGTGACAGCAGTCACCCGCCACCCGGAGACTTTCCCGCTTCGAGATGTCCGTTTGCGGGTGATGCATGGAGATGTGTTTGATCTCTCGTCGGTTGAGCAGGCGGTTGCCGGACAGGACGCTGTGCTCTCCACCCTCGGTGTTCCCTTTAGTCGCCAACCGATTACCGTCTATTCGCAAGGCATGGCCCATATTGTGCAGGCCATGAAGCACTCTGGTGTTCGTCGCGTCGTCTGTGTGAGTTCAAGCGCTGCTGGTACTAATCACGAGACTGGGGGTGGTTTCATCTTTGACAAAATTCTGCAACCGATCGTGATGTCCACGATTGGGAAGACGACCTATGCGGATATGAAACAGATGGAAACGCTGTTGAGAGAGAGCGAACTTGACTGGACGGTCGTCCGGCCCTCTGGTCTTTTTGAGACGCCAGCAGTCACTGACTACCAGGTGGCTGAAGATCACATTCTCCGACAATTTACCTCCAGGGCAGATTTGGCAAACTGCATGCTCCAACAGCTCTCCACTGACCAGTATTCGCGGAAGATCATCGCAGTGGCAACGTTCTCGGCACAGCCCAGTATGGTGAAGTTCATGCTGCAAGAGGCGTTTAAGGAGCCCAGCAAAAGTTGAGGAATTAGAGTCATCTCATCGTTGTGAAATTTAACCAAATATAAGGAGCTTCTTATGAATATAGCACGTCCTTTTCGCATTATAGCCACAATCTCTGCGCTGGTAGCTGTGGCGTTTGGGATGGGCACGTATACCCATGCGGACCTTACCAACATCCACATGCTGTTTGGTCTCATCGTTGCCCTCGCACTGCTGATCCTGTCTGTCATAGCAGTTTTCACCAGCGGGTTGAGAAGGCTGGGAGTCATAGGGATTGTCTACGCATTCATCGTCCCGATTTTTGGTGTCAAGCAGGAGATGATCCTGGTTGGCGACCTGCACTGGCTGGTTGAGACGACACATCTGGTTATAGGGTTTGGTGCACTCGCGCTTACCGGAGTCATCGGCGAGCGCCTCACGCACCATAAGACAGTGGCAAGCGTGGTCTCTACAACTTCTGAAGCGGCCTGAGCAGCGAAGACAGAGTAGCGCAAGCCGCTTGCGCTGGCTGATGCAAAGCATATAGAATAATTCCTATGATTGCTGGATGTTCTCTACCGCAGGGAAGGGGCATCCACCAGACGACAAAGGAGACAGCATCTGTTCTCATGAGTCGCTTCCAGGAGGAAACAGAGTGGAATCTTTCGAAACCTACCGGCCCTATCTTTTTTCCATCGCCTACCGCATGCTCGGTGGTGCGATGGATGCCGAGGATATGGTGCAGGAGACGTATATACGTTATCAGACTGCGTCCCCGCAGGCCATTCACTCACTCAAAGCCTATCTGACCACGATTCTGGTGCGCTTGTGCATGGACCAGCTCCAGCTCGCGCGTAGAAAGCGAGAACTGTACGTAGGCCCCTGGTTACCGGAACCGATTCTCACAGAAGAAATGCCCGAAGCAGCTAATCCCGAAACGCGCGTCGAAACAGAAGAGTCGATCTCACTGGCCTTTCTAGTGCTGCTGGAGAAACTCCAGCCATTCGAGCGAGCTGTCTTCCTGCTGCGCGAAGTCTTCGAGTACGAGTTTGCTGAGATTGCTGACATCCTTGAGAAAACGGAAACAGCCTGTCGCCGCTCCTTCAGCCGGGCAAAGCAACACCTGGTTGAGCGGCGGCCACGCTTCCCATCAACTCCCGAAACGCACCGACAACTGCTTACCAGCTTCCTGGCGGCAGTGCAGAGCGGAGAAATGACCACCCTGACAAATCTGCTTTCCGAAAATGTCATCCTGTGGTCGGATGGAGGTGGCAAAGCCAGAACTGCCACCCTGCTTCCGATTTATGGGCGTGAAAATGTGGCTCGCCTCAGCCTGGGATCGAAGCGCTTCTGGCCCGAGAACATGCATTTCGAGCTAAGGGAAGTCAATGGTCAGATTGCCCTGGTTGGCCGCGTTGACGGTCTCGCCTGGCTCGTCATGGCTATGGATATCGAGCACGGGCAGATTCAGGCGATTCGCATCGTTGCTAACCCGGAAAAACTGACACGGGTCTGAAGATCATCGGAAAGGACAATGCTATGGAAAAAATAACAGCATTTCCCAATGACTTCCCAATGGATGGGGTGGAACTCAGATACTTTCTCGTAGTCAACAACTACGCTCAATCGCTCGCGTTCTATCGCGATGTACTGGGTGCGACGGTGGTGCATGAGCTACCCGGAATTCTCTGCTTTCTGAGTTTCGCGGGGAGCCAGATTCTCCTATCAGCGCCTGGCGGTTCCATGCAAGACAGGGCAGACTCCTTTCCCAACTACAAGAGGATCATCAGCGAACTAAGCATACGGGTTCCTGACTGCTCGGCTGCCTATGAGATTCTTCGCTCTCGCGGTGCCGAATTTATCACCCCACCCGCTCATTACAGCAACGAGACGCGGGCCTTCTTCCACGATCCTGATGGGCATCTCCTGGAAATCTGGGAAGCGCGGAAAGCCTGAGTGCGAAACGGGTGAACGTGTTTGCGTGAGTTGATTGTGGCAAAGAAAAGCGAGACCATCTATGCCTGGCATAATCGTGCTCGATGCGGTATCCTTGAGAGGAGTATTTGCTTGCTTACCACGAGAGTGAGCGAGCAGCAAGTGAGTGCGATTTCCCAAAGGAGGGCCTGGCGCATGCTCATTTTTGATCGCCAGCGAAGGATGGCCGTGGATGGCCTGGTCGCGGCCTATGCTGAGCAGCGGCTTGAGCGGCGCGTCTTTCTGCGCCGCGCCGTCTCTCTCGGCCTGAGCCTGAGTGCTGCTTCCGCGCTGCTGACTGCCTGTGATGGAGGCAACGCGTCGCCCGTCTCGATCGACGTACTCAATGTCTGGAGTGGTGAGGAACTGAAATCATTTCGGGCAGTAGTTGCTCCATTTACCAGTGCTACCGGCATTACAATTAACCTGGAATCCACCCGCAATCTGAATGTCGCGCTCACCATCCGCCTGCGCGGCAACGATGCGCCCGGCGTGGCCGTTGTGCCCAATCCATCCCAAATGCGCCAGATGGCTGGTCAGAACCAGCTCATTCGTCTGGATACTTTTCTGGATATGCGCACCATGCGCGCCAACTATGACAGCGATTGGCTCGACCTGGCCTCGTACCAGGGCAAGCTCTATGGACTGGTCTATAAAGCTGCCAACAAAGGCACGATCTGGTACAACCCGGCTCAGTTCAACGCCCAGGGCTACCAGATTCCCGCAACCTGGGATGACCTGCTCGCGCTCTCCGCCCACATCGCGGGCAGCGGCAAATATCCCTGGGCGATGGGAGTCGAGAATGCCACGGCCAGTGGCTGGCCCGCCGCCGATTGGATCGCGGAGATATATCTTAAGCAGTTCGGGCCAGACCTCTACGATCAGTGGGTCAGGCACCAGCTTCCCTGGACGCACGAGAGCGTGCGCCAGGCCTTCCAACGCTTCGGCCAGATCGTTGGCAGTCCACACTATATCGAGGGTATACCACAAGCAGTGCTAAACAGCAGCTATACCAGCGCGTGCTACGAGCCGTTTTCGACGCCGCCGCAAGCCTACATGAACTACCTTGGTGACTTCGCAACCGGGTTTATCACAAACCGCTTTCCCAAAGCGCAGCCAGGCGTCGATTTTGCTTTTTTCCCGTTCCCCACGCTCGATCCCCGCTACGTGAGCGCGGTAACCGGCAGCGCCGATATCGTCGTAGCCATGCGCGACAACGATGCCGTGCGCCAATTTATAACCTACCTCTCGACAGCTAAAGCCCAGGCCATCTGGGTCAAACTTGGCGGCGCGACCTCAGTGAATAAGGCGGTAGACTTGCAAGCGTATCCAAACACGGTGGCGCGTGCCTCGGCCAGCATGCTCCTCAAGGCCGCGCCATTCCGCTTTGGTGCCGACGATCAGATGCCCTTCGCCGTGGAACGGGCCTTCTGGCTGAAGATTCAGGACTTCATTGCCGATCAGAGCCAACTCGACACTGTCCTCAACGCAATCGAGAAAGTAGCGCAACAAGCGTATTAATGCTCATTCGCAGAGGGAAAGCTGCATAATCGCAGATTATGCAGCTTTCCCTCTGCGAATGAGCATTATCCTTTCACCGACCCGGCCAGGATGCCGCGCACGAAATAGCGCTGCAGGGAGAAGAAGATGATCAGTGGCAGGGCCATAGAGAGGAACGACGCCGCAGTCAGGACTGGATAGTTTTCCCCATACTGGCCGACGAGGTTTGCCACCGTCAAGGTCATGGGCGCGTGGTCCGGGTTGCCACTCAGGAAGATCAGGGAGACCAGCAGGTCGTTCCATACCCACATGAACTGGAAGATGGCTAGCGAGGCCAGCGCTGGTACAGAGAGAGGCAAGACGATGGTCCAGAACGCGCGGAAAGACGAGGCTCCGTCGATATGGGCTGATTCCATCAGGTCTTTGGGCAGGGCAGCAAAAAAGGTGCGCAGCAAGAAAACCGCGAAAGGCAGACCAAAGGCCGTGTGCGCAATCCAGACAGCCCAATATTGGCCGGTAAACCCGATGCTGGTGAAAAGTTGCAGAACCGGCCCCAGCGCGATCTGCGAAGGAACTACCAGCAGAGCGACAACCGCAAAATAGAGGAGGTCGCGTCCGGGGAATTTTAGCCAGGAGAAGGCGTAGGCCGCGAAGGCACCCACCAGGACCGGGAAGATCGTTCCCGGAATAGAGATGATCAGACTATTGATGAAAGCCTGACCCAGACCATTCGCCTGGATGACATTCATGTAATTCTGGAGGGTGAAGGTCCAGGGCGGCACCAACCCGGTCCACCAGCCTGTAGTTGTGATCAGGGTAGCGGGGCGGAATGATGCTACAAAGATACCGAAAGTCGGCACCGACCACAGCAGAGCGATCACCACCACAATAGTCGTGACCACTGGCCCAGCCGACCCGCGTCCCAGAGCGCTAACCTTCGCGCTCTTGCGCTCCGTAGAACGGACTACCTGCGCTGCCAGTGCAGTTTTCTTGTCGCTGGACAAGGGAAGCTCGGATAAACTCATCGCGTTCCCTCCTCTGCTCGTAAGCGCCGAATATTGAGATACATCACCGGCAGAATGACGATCGTCAGCAGCACTGCAAACGCGCTGCCCAGGCCATAGTTTGAGAAATTGAACAACTGGTTGTAAAACTCCATGGCCACTACACTGGTATGGTAATTGCCACCAGTCATGACATACACCACATCAAAGATCTTGAGGATATTGATGAGCATCGTAATGGTAACGACCGAGAGGGTAGGCGCGATCATGGGAATCGTTACACGCCAGAACATGGTCAGGCGGCTCGCCCCATCGATTTTGGCAGCCTCAATGACATCGTCGGGAATGCCTTTGAGGGCGGCAGAGATAATGACCATGCTAAAACCGGTCCACATCCAGACGTAGACCGCGATTAACGCGAAGTTGTTAATGGCTTCATTGATTGTCCAGGCCTGGGGCCCGATGCGGAAAATACTCAGGATGGCGTTCAGCAGACCGATCTGGGTTGTATTGGCTGGCTCATAGATGTACATGAAACGCCAGATCACGCCAGCGCCCACAAAGGAGATCGCCATCGGGATAAAAAGGGTGGACTTGATGATGCTCTCGATCCTCACACGATCGACCAGCACAGCAATGATCAGGCCCAGCCCGACGGTCAGGATGGTAGCCACCACCAACCAGATCAGGTTATTCTTCAACACATCGAGCAAATTTGGGCTGGTGAAGATGAGGGTGTAATTCTTCAGCCCGACAAAAGTCGTCGAATTGGCATTTTGCAAGCTGAGCACGACGGTATCAATCAGCGGCCAGATAAAAAAAACTCCCAGGAGGATTAAGGCAGGCGCAACCCAGAACCAGGCCGTCCAGGAGATGCCCTGCAACCTTCGACGAGGAGGTACTGTCACAGCCGCGCGTTCAGTCATCGCTGTTATCGCCATACACTCTATCCTTTGTTCATTAGCCAGGAAGAGAGAACTAGCTCTCTCTTCCTGGAAAATCAATCCCTCTCATCCCTAAATTGTACCCTGAACAGGTCAGGATGTATAGGTTTGCATCGCCGTGCTTTCCAGGGTGCTGAGGACGCTATCCAGCTTTGAAGGATCGCCAATAAAGGTTAGCATGCCCGCCCAGTAGGCGTTCTCCATCGCTGTGGGCATCAAGTCGTCTGCCCCAACTCTAAACGTGGAGGCACTGGTCAACTGCTGCGCGGCAGCCTTTGACACAGGATCGGAATAGGCGCTCAGGGGAACCGCTTTGTTCACGGAGGTCGCGCCGCCGCGCTTCGGCCAGATGCTCTGCGCTTCCGTCGTCGCAATGAACTGCATGTACTGACGGGTCCCATCGTTATCTTTAAACGCCGCCATGATATCTGCTCCACCTGTGACCGCGCCCGCGTACTGCGGATTGATGGTCGGAAAGTTGAAGAAGCCGAAATCAGTGCCCGCTTGAATGCTTGGGAACTGCTTGGTGATGAAACCCTCTGCGAAGTCGCCAAGGTAGTACATGTAGGCCTTGGGGGGACTATCAAAGGGCAGGTAAGAAGCATCCTGGAAGTTGGTGGCCAGGACGGCCTGCGGCGCGCCATTGATGTAGTGATTGCCATGGACGATCTGGCCAAACATCTGGAAGGCGTTTTTGACGCTCGAATCGGTCCAGGGGATCTTGTGGGCGACCCATTTGTCGTACATGGTGGGGCCATTCAAGCTGAGATAGATCTGGTCCACCCAGTCGGCAGCAGGCCAGCCGCTAGAGGCCCCGCTTTCCACACCCAGGGCCCAGGGATACTTGCCACTGCTGGCGACCGAGTTCGACAGCGTGACCAGGTCATCCCAGGTCTTAGGAATGGTCAGGTTCTGGGCCTGGAACTGCTTGGGGCTATACCAGATGGTGCCCTTGGTATTGGCCTTGGGGAACACCGCGTACAGATGCCCATTAACTGAACCAAAATCGGTCCAGGCCGTGGAGTAGTTCTGCTGGAGCTGGCTCATATCAAAGTAACTGTCCAGTTTCACCAGCTTCCCTTGCTGAACGAATGATTGAAACGCGGTAATCGAGGGCATACCGGCGACGTCTGGCGGATTGCCGCCCCTGACACGCGCGTTCAGCAAGGCGGGCAGATCGCGCGAGGACTCGACCTTGACCTTAATGCCGGTCTTGGCTGTGAACGCGTCGTTGATGGCGTTGAAAGAATTCAGTTCTTCCGCCACGTATTCGGTCATCACGTCAATGGAGGTGACTTTGGCCGGGGTATTGCTTGTAGGGCCGCCACACGCATCCAGCAGGGCCCCGGCAGCGCTCACCGAAAGGCCGACTGCTGCGGCGCGTTGCATGAATTCCCGGCGTGAGAGAGAGTGGCGTACAGTGAAGTCTTCGACTAGCTGGTCCAGCCGGTTGCGCTTTAGACGATCATAGATAGGCATCGTAGCCTCCTTTTAAATAACGCATGCAGGCAGACACTCATGGCGCGCCCACGAAAATGCACGCGTCGCCATGAGATGATCATTCATCAATCGTTACTGTAAGTGTACGGGACATGCCCGCCTGATAGAACGTCTTTTGGGGGGCTAGCATGGGGCCTCTGCCCCCTCTCCGAGTCGAACTCCGATTAAGCGGTAGCTTGCTTCGAGGAAGACTGGCGGCTCGTCACAATCCCAACAATCACTACCAGCGCGGCCAGCACCAGGCCGGCCCAGGTCAACGCTGCGGGCAACGCGAACCCGATCAGCGCGTCCAGCGAGTAGCTGCCGGGACCAACCAGAGCCAGCACCGCGCCAAGCAAGCCCAGCACGAGCGGATATTCATAGCCACCCTTCTGGCCCCAGAAACCCTTGCTCCAGTGAAACTTCAGCACAGCCATCAGCATCGCGGCGAACACGCCCAACGCCGCTAACGGGCTGAGCAGGCCCAGCGCGAGCAATAGCCCACCGCCAAATTCACCCAAACCGCCAAGCAGCGTCCAGAACCACGCGGGCCTGAATCCCTGCGAGGCCAAAAATCCAGTTGTTTTAGCGAAGCCATTCCCGCCAAACCAGCCCAATAACTTCTGCGAACCATGGGCAGCGACAATCAGCCCGATTGCAATGCGCAAAACAAAAAGACTCAGAGCAATAGACATGGTATTATTCCCTCTCCAACCAGGCTTTTTGCCTGGCAATTAATTACTTTTTATAAGTAACTTACTTATAGCGAAATTATACTCTGAGCTTTTACCTTTGTCAAGTAGCTAATTTTGTGTAAGTTAAAGCCAGCCTTTTTCCTGAGCGATGTGCGCGGCCTCAATACGGTTGTGCGCGCCTAGCTTCTGGATGGCCACCGAGAGATAATTACGTACAGTGCCTTCGGAGAGGAAGAGCGAGGCGGCGATCTCGGCGATGCTCGCGCCGCGTGTGGCGGCGGCAAGGACGGCTCGTTCGCGTTCTGTGAGCGGATTGTTGCCCTCGCTTAGCGCGGCCATGGCCAGGCCGGGATCAATGATCCGTTCGCCTGCGACCGCCCGGCGGATGGCTGTGGCGAGCTGCGTGGCCGGAGCATCCTTGAGCAAAAAGCCAACGACGCCGCTCTGCATGGCCTGACGCAGATAACCGGGGCGTCCAAAGGTCGTCAGGATCATCACGCGGCAGGCAGGCAACTGAGCGTGCAGCGCGCCAGCAGCCGTGATTCCATCGCAGCCGGGCATCTCAATGTCCAGCAGCGCTACATCCGGTTTGGTGCTCAGCGCCTTTGGCACCACCTCGTCGCCGCGACCCACTTCGGCGACGATCTCGATATCGCCCTCCAGTGTGAGCAGGGCCGCCAGCGCGCCGCGTACCATCGCCTGGTCTTCGGCCAACAAAACACGAATCATCGTTGCTCAGTCCTCTCTCTCATTGAGACTCTTTTCTGATGCCTCATCTAGCGCGTGTAGGATGCCTGAAGGCGTAGAAGCGGCGGGTGCTGGTCCGTTCGCGATCTGCTGCTTCTGCGCGAGAGGCAACGCGACCGCCAGGCGAAAGCCACCGCTTGCGCGAGACGCGGCCTCAAACTGTCCATCAAGTGTCTTCACTCGCTCAGCCAGGCCACGCAGACCATTGCCCGCATCTTCGCTCACGCTGCTCAAGCCTCTGCCGTCGTCCGCGATTTCAACGCCAATGGTGCGCTCATCGCGGGTAAGGGAAATCAAACAGTGATGGGCGCGGCTGTGTTTGATCACATTCGTCACCCCCTCGCGCACCGCCCACGAGAGGATCGCCTCGCTGGCTGGCGATAGCTGGCCACGGCCTCGCGCACTTCTTGTAATGTCGTGCGCGCCACCTGCTCGATATCGCCAATCTCCGTGGCCGCTCGCTCTGGCGATACCGCGATCAGGCGGCGGGCCAGTTCACTTTTGAGCGCGATCAGCGAGAGATTGTGACCCAGCAGATCGTGCAAGTCGCGCGCGATGCGCAAACGCTCCGCCGTTACCGCCAAACGCGCAAGCTCCTCGCGCGCGGCCCGTAACTCCCAACTCGCTTTCATTACCCGCATCAGGAAAATCAGCACAAGTCCAACGATTACAACATAGAAGATCGCCGACCCAATACTGTTCACGCTCAAACCGATGATCCAACCTGCTGCCACGATACATCCCACCAGCACAGCAATCAGTTGCGCTGTGCGCCTGGTTGAGAAACGGCCTCCGATATACGCAACGGTAAAGATAAATTGATCGAACACAGCAAATCCATGCTCGCTTGTTAGCCACACAATGGCAAGACACAGGACGATAAAAATAGCGCTTATTAGTAAACCAGAGGCTTCAGTGTATTTTATCGGCGATGAGGCAACAAGACGTTTGGCATTCTGTAAGGTGGTCCAGAGATAGAGGCCAACGAACAGAGCGAGCACCACAAATAAAGCAATAAGATGCGGCAAGTCAGGATGCCCCTGTAGCCATTTTATGAGATCTGGCAGGAAAAAGGGCAACCAGATGATCCAAATCATCCACCAGAGATAGGGAGAACGACTTCCCGCTTTTGGAACGCTATGTGTGCCGTTTGAGTCTGTCATTTGTTCAGCTCCCTGGCCATTCTTTTGTGAGATTGTTGCTATATGCTACTACCAGAAGAACCGGGAGAACGGCGTCGTCATAGAGGATTGCCCCTATCACAAAATGCTGCTCTAAGCCATGTTCACAGCGTATTTACAAACAAACTGCTCACCGACTCGCCGTTGTGGATACGCCGAATGGCCTCGGCCAGCAGGGGCGCGATAGAGAGAACCGTCATGTTGGGCAGGCGTTTCTCAGGTGGAACAGGCACAGTATTGGTAGTGACGATCTCAGCGATATCAGGCTGGGCGCGCAGGCGTTCGATGGCGGGACCGCAGAAGAGGCCGTGGGTGCAGGCGATGGAGATGCGCCCGGCATGCCGCTCGCGCAGGCGCTGCAGGATTTCGAGGATAGTGCCGCCGTTAGCGATCTCATCATCGAGGATAATCACATCTTTGCTCTCGACATCACCTACAATGGTATCAATCACCACGCGATCATCGGCGATGCGATGTTTGCGTCCGGCAGCCATGGGCACATCGAGCAGGCGCGCGAAACTTGAGGCGGATTTGGCGTTGCCCAGATCAGGCGAGAGCACAATCGTGTTATCCAGGTCGTGGTTTTGAAAATGCTGGGCCAGCACGTCGAGCGCGTTGAGATGGTCAGTGGGCACACTGAAGAAACCATGCACCTGGGGAGCGTGCAGCGTCATGGTCAGCACGCGGTTCGCTCCAGCGGTGGCCAGCAGGTCTGCGGTCAGGCGTCCGGCGATTGAGATGCGCGGCTCATCTTTTTTGTCAGAGCGCGAGTAAGAATAGTACGGGATCACAGCAGTGATGCGCGCTGCGGAGGCGCCACGGGCTGCGTCAAGCATGAAGAGCAACTGCACGAGATGTTCCTGGACAGGCAAGACAAAGGGCTGGATAATAAAGACATCGCTCTCGCGACAATTGGCATTGAGCTGAACATGGAGGCAATCGTTGCTGAAATGGCGAATCGTGGTCTGAGAAAGCGGAACCTGTAAGCACGCGCAAACCTCCCGAGCCAGTTCCCGATGAGCAGTTCCACAAAAAATCGTAATCTCGCGCATGTCGCTATCCTTATTATGTCGCTAAAGAAGCCTCATCCAAAGTATACTCATTGCGCCAACATCAAGAGTATTTGCGCAGTAAAATGTGTCTATACTGTAATAAAACGACAGAATAAACTCTTTAGCAAGGCAAATACAAAAAGCCAGCTCATTTTTCCGACGAATAAGTGCAGGCAGAAGACACAAAACCACCTGATTTGTTTGTGTGCTCGACGAAAAAACGCTACGAGCCTTCCGTTATCTGTGTCCTATGCACGATGAACTGGTTCACGCGTGTATGAGGAGTATCCATGTGTTCGGCTCCAAAGTAGTTGAGCGCCCAGGCTTCGAGTCGCTGGACGGAAGTTTGGAAGATCTCATCAGGCACAAGCCAGGTACGCGACCATAGGCGGCTGGTGATGCGCTGCAGAGCGCGACGTGGCGTGGCGATAGTTTCCCAGCGCGCCAGAGAGAGTTCCTCGACAAGCAAACCCTGTTCGCGCAGCCAGGTGCTGACCATTCTGGGCGATTCTGGTCCTACACGGTGCGCGCTGCCGCCAAGCTCCTCGACCAGCTTGATCCACGTTTCGATAACGATATTCAATGAAGTGTCGTCGTGCTCATCCCAACAGTGCAGCAGAAAACCACCGGGACGCAGAACGCGCAAGGACTCGCGCACGGCCTGCTGCCAGCCATCAACGAGATGAAAGATATGCACCGCGACTGCGACATCGAATGAGGCATCAGGAAAGGGCAGCGCGGTGATATCGGAGGTCACCAGGCGCAATGAGGCAGCAGGGTCCACGCGGGCAAAGCGACGCACCTGATGGGCCGGAGCCGATGTTTCGTCGGCGCGGCTGCCCCACGGTTGCTCATACTCTTCCCAGTTCTGCGTAAGCACCTTGCTCTCCAGTTGCGCGAGCATCTTCTCTGAGATATCCACGCCGGTATAGGTATGGCCCAGCGACGCCAGGGGGAGCGCGATACGTCCGGTGCCCACACCCACCTCGATAAAAGCGGTTTGCTCCGTTGCCTGCGCGGCCTGTTCTAACGAGCTGGCGATGCTCTGCTCAATGCCCGGCGGGTAGCCACGCGTAGTATCATAGGCGTGGGCTACAGGATCAAACGAGATAGATGGCATAGTTGTTTCTCCTCCTGTACAAGTGGCAACGAAATCTCTCTTCTCCTCATAGCATACCGCATTGCGCCCATGCCCTGCATGGGTCGATCATTCTCCACTCCCAAAAAGAAGAGATGGAGAGAAAAAGCCGAGAAAATCGGCGGCACCGAATTTCTCGCCTTTTTCTCTCCATCTCTTAAAAGCGCGTCGCAAGCGCGACTTAGAAGCCGCTACCCAGCAGGCTGCGGGCAATCACCATACGCTGAATCTGGTTCGTGCCCTCGTAGATCTGCGTAATCTTGGCGTCGCGCAGCATACGCTCGGCGGGATACTCTTTCATATAGCCGTAACCGCCCAGGATCTGGATGGCATCATTGGTCACGGCCATCGCCGCGTCGGAGGCAAACAGCTTGGCCATCGACGAGTAGCGGCCAAAGCTGGCATCGCCCTGGTCGAGCATTTCGGCGGCGTTGTAGACCAGCAGGCGCGCGGCTTCGACCTTCGTGGCCATGTCGGCCAGCATCCATTGGATGCCCTGGTTGGCACCTATCGGCTTCTTGAACTGCACGCGCTCTTTCGCATACGCGATCGCCAGGTCGAGTGCGCCCTGCGCGATGCCCAGAGCTTGCGCGCCGATGCCAATACGCGTGCGATCGAGCGTCATCATGGCAATCTTGAAGCCCTCACCCTCGCGCCCAAGCAGATTCTCCACGGGCACTTCGCAATCATTGAACATCAGCTCAGCAGTCTCCGAGCCTTTAATGCCCATCTTATCCTCGATCCGCCCAACCGAGAAGCCGGGGAAGTCTTTCTCGACGATAAAGCCGCTGATCCCACGGGTGCCTGCCGAGCGATCGGTAATCGCGAAGATCGAATTAACCTGAGCCAGGCCACCATTGGTGATAAAGCGTTTTGAGCCGTTGAGGATATATTTATCGCCCTTACGCACCGCGAAGGTTTGCATCGCTGCTGAGTCAGAGCCGGAGCCAGACTCGGTCAGGCCGTAGGCAGAGAGCCATTCGCCGCTTGCCAGCCTGGCCAAGGACTTGCGCTTCTGCTCCTCCGTGCCGGACAGCAAGATCGGCATCGCGCCAAGCTGTTGTACCGCCAGGATCAGGCCCGTCGTGGCGCAGTGGCGCGAGAGTTCCTCGATCGCCATGACCACCGCCAACTCGGTCGAGCCGAGGCCGCCGTACTCTTCAGGGAAAGGCATCGCCAGGATATCTTGCTGGGCCAGCAGTTCTTTCATATCCCAGGGATACTCGCCAGTGTGATCAATCTCAGCGGCGCGCGGTGCCACGCGTTCCAGGGCAATCTCGCGAATCGTCTCTATTAACGTCTGTTCATCTTCGGACAGATGGGACACGGCCATATTGTCTATGCTGCCTTTCTAAACGTTTGGGAACGTTTCTGGTGTTTCAAAAGAAGTAGCGTTCAGGTTTAGCCACCTCATTATATACCAGAGAGCGAGCAAGCAGAACAATCCAGTACTTACTCTGGCTTCCGCCCCCAGACCGTCAGCAGAATAGCCATTGAGCAAAAATCCTCCTCAAACATCTCGGCCAACCCCTTTTGGGAGAGTTCGCGCCACTCTTCAGATGTGAGAAGCTTTGTCTGCACAATAATCGGTTCAAGCGCCTGGAAAGCGGACAAGAAATCGTAGTAGTAGCCATCGCGCACATCAGTGCCGGCGGAAAAGTCGATCGCATGCGCCATTTTATCAATCCCTTGCAAGCCAGCATCTTGAAAGAAACGCGGCAGCATATGGATAAGCCCGTAATGCAGGCCATTGGGCGAAAAATTATGGCCGATCAGACCCATGGCTCGCTGAATGATATAAAAACTTTGCTCAAGGGCCGCTTTATTCGTCATGCCCCACTCAAACTCAGTCACGCGCAGGATACCGCCGGGGCGCAGAATACGCAGGCATTCCGCGAAGAGTTTTGGCCACATCTCCCGATGCATAAAAGCACCGATAAGACGAACATTGACCAGATCAAAAGAAGCATCGGGAAATTCAAGCGGCTTGAGCACGTTCATCACCTGAAAACTGGCATTGCTGCGCTGCTGTACCTCGGCCTGCGCATTGGCATAGGTGACCATACGCTCGCTGATATCGATCCCAACCACATCTATATCTGTATAGGTGAAGGCCACTTCCAGCGCCCAACCACCGGGCCCACAGGCCAGATCGAGCACACGTTGCACATTGGTGAGATCGGGCTTTTCAGGAAAAACCCCGCCCATGCCTTGCGTCAGCAATTGCTCCTGGCGCAAAAGACGCGCCATCTCGACCTCGCTTTCCGCGTCTATGACATACGTACCCTTTTCCTGTCCGATAGGGAACTCTTCTGGTGATGTTGACATGAGTGTTTCCTTCCACTGTTCTATGGCAAAGGCTCAGAGGAGTCTGCCATGCCGATTTGTAGAAAAACCTGTAACAAATCCTCTTCGAGATCTTGCCAAACGAGCTGGCGAGCCTCCTGCAAAGCGATCTGACGACGCGTTGCGGCTGCCTCGGACAACTTGCGCGAGACCCGTTGGTTAAAGTCGCGGAAATAGGGAGCCTGAATGTTTTCAGACGGCATCATCTTGAGATCAAGCGCGCTGAGTTCATAAAACTCTTCCGGCTCGAAAATCAGAGAGGCGAGATGAGCATAGTGCTCAACGAGAGAGACGCGAGCTGGTGAAAAAAAGTGCGCGCGCGCGCTGGAAACGAGCAGACTGCCCGCCACTTTACTATAACGGGAAATGGGAAAAGCCGCGACACTCTGCTCATGCTCTGTCCAGTTGGCGGGTAGAAAGGTTGGTTCTTCCCGACTATTGATCACGCCGTAGCGCGCACTGCTCAGAACGTAACCCACAAGCGACTCTGCGCCAAGAAACATCGTCCTCTGAGCCAGATCAGACGGCCACGGTGGTGTACCCACGCCCCCAATCTCGCGCAGGCTACGTATGTGTTCGCTTTGGCGCGGGGCCACGCAACAGACCAGGCTAAGCGATAGCCCCCATCGCTCAGGGTCAAGCTGCTCAAGCGCCTGCCGGAAAATAAGATCCTGTACGGTCTGGCGGCACATAGGCAAAGGGGTAAGTGCCAGCGCACTCAGGACACGTGCGTAGAACTCAGAGGGCAATTCCTGGTAAACCTGCTCGATCGTGGGATCCTCCAGCAACAGGTCGGGAAAATCAATGGCAACCAGGCGCGAGAAAAGTGTGTAGCTGTCAGTGGGCAGGATTTTGAGCAATGTGCGCATATTCTCCTCGCGCGGTTTGGAGTTCCCGCTAGCCCAACGCTGGAGGGTGATTGAGCGAATATGTGCAGCTTCAGCCATACGGTCTCTTGTGGATACATCTTCGATCAATTGCCCCAGAAATTCCTGCCAGGTCAACGGTTCCGGGCGCTTCTCCATTATTGTCACCTTTGCAGTAGTATCATTGCTATTTTCAGAGAAAGGGTGAGGGAATAGGTAGAACGGAGTATTTCTCTGCTTAACAGGTATAAGCATATCATTTTTTAACGGCTGTGACAAGCCTACCCCACGCTGATGCTCGCCATCAGCGCTACACGTTACGAGATGGTAAGGCAAGCTCATTTTTGGCACCCGATCATTGGTGGAACCAATGGAGCGTACTTTTATCTCATCCCCAACCCCAATCTGATATACTGATCTTTATGTATCTCTGCTGGAGGACTCTTTTTTCATGATTGGAACACTGATCAATTTTAGTACGGTCATCGTTGGTGGGACGCTAGGGCTGATGATAGGTGGGCGTTTGCCTGAGCGTATCAAAGTGATCGTTGTGGCGGCGATCGGCCTGATGACTATTGTGCTGGGTGTGAGTGCGGCAATTCAAACGGAGAACGCGCTGATCCCTCTGGTGGCGCTGGTGATCGGCGCGATTATCGGAGAGCTGCTTGATATAGACAAGGGCGTTAATCACCTGGGGAACTGGCTCAAGCAGCGCTTCGACAAGGCTGGCGATGGACAGAACTTCACCACGGCTTTTGTAATCGCCAGCCTGCAATTCTGCGTTGGCCCGCTGACCATCCTGGGCGCGCTCAACGATGGCCTGACCGGCAACTACAGCCTGCTGGCGATCAAATCGGTGCTGGATGGCTTCTCGGCGATTATTTTTGCCAGCACCTTTGGCGTAGGCGTCCTCTTCGCGGGCGCGACCGTGTTGATCTTTCAGGGTGGTATCTCGTTGCTGGCCAGCTACATCAAGCCGCTACTGATCTCGCTTCCCAACGCGCATATCTCCGCTCAGCCACGCGTAATAGAACTTTCAGCCGTAGGCGGCGTCATCCTTATCGGCCTGGCACTCAATATTCTCGATATCAAGCGTATCAAAGTTGCCAATTTGCTGCCAGCCCTGATCATCGCGCCCCTGATCGTCATTCTGCTCAACACCTCTGGCATCCCGCTGGATTTTGGTTTGGGTGGCCACTAATTGCCAAACAGGCAGAAGGCGAAATTTTGTTCTCTACCAACATTATACCGATACATCCAAATGCGATCAGATCGGCCACGAGCAAGCGCATAATAATCAGCGCCCACAGCACGCGGAATGTGTGATATCCTGGAAGCATTTGGAAAGACTGTTAGCAAGAAGGAGCAAGCGCATGATACCCCGTCCAGAGTCGCTGGGTGAGCAGTTCGCGGCGCGTTTTCAGGATCAGAGCGTGGTTGACCGCTACCACCTGCGCCCGACTTATCCGCCAGAGACATTCGCGGTTCTGAACGAATTGATCGTGGATGAGCCGCGCGCGGTGCTTGATGTTGGTTGCGGTTCCGGCAATCTCGCGCGTCCCCTGGCAGCTTATGTTGAGCGGATCGATGCTGTGGATATTTCGCGCCCGATGCTGGAACGAGCTAGGGCGTTACCCGGCGGCGACTCACCTAAGATCCGCTGGCTGTATGGCCGGGCTGAGGATGTGGAGTTGCAGCCACCCTACGTTCTGATCACAGCAGGCGAGAGTTTGCACTGGATGGATTGGGGCGTGGTCCTGCCGCGTTTCGCCCGCGTTCTCACGGCGCGAGGCGTGCTGGCAATCGCGCGTACCGAGGAGCAGGCTGTTCCCTGGCATGAGGGATACCTCCAGGTGGTCCGGCGTTTTTCAAACAATCCCAACTACAAGCCGGTGGATATGATCGCCGAGTTTGAGAAATATCAGCTTTTTCAGAAGCTGGGCGAGCACACAACCAACCCTGTCCCGCTGCAACAAACAATTGACGACTATATCACGGCCCAGCACGCGCGTAGTGCCCTCTCGCTTGACACCATGACTGCTGAGCAAGCGGCACAGTTTTACACGGACATGCGCGAGTTACTCTTGCCGTTCGCTCAGGATGATACGTTAACAATCGATGTGGTCGGACATGTCGTGTGGGGCAAGCCTTTGCATGGGGAAGAGAGTGGAATATGAGCATACATCCTGGTCTGGAAAACGGCCCGATCTACCTGGACTATAACGCGACGACGCCCGTGGACCCGGCG
>WNFI01711862.1_pt1 | contig 21169 bp, 17 predicted proteins | sample 5400471 | NCBI WGS metagenome assembly WNFI01 (sample SAMN13153348, study PRJNA577476) | soil metagenome | isolation source: 100 cm saprolite on Douglas fir-dominated hillslope | place: USA:California | collected 2013-09-17
CGCTTCGCTTCTTCGCACTCACGACAATGAAGCGGGGTCCAATGCGCGATAGCGCGCGCGTGTATTGGCGCTGCGATCAAGCAAACCCAGCTCGATTATTTTGCCGTCTATTTTGAGTTCGTGCGCGGCCGGGCTGGCGGGAGCGGTAAATGGCTTCCCTTCGGTCAAAGGTTGCCAAGCAGCTAAAGCAAGTTGTGCGCCCTCCTTGAGCGAACTCTCGGGCCGGACTTGTCCGCGTAACCATTCTTCAGCGGCATTTTCTTCAGCGGGCTTCGTATGAACGACCACCAGCCGATTTGTCTCAAACTGATAGGTGCCGTCGTAGGTGATGCGCGCGAGGATATCTTCCGCTGGCGACGCACCCAGCTCGGCAAACACGAGTTCAACGATAAGAGGAGCGGAAAAGATCTGTTCGAAACTGGTTTTGAGTAGGGGACTCAAAGAGAAGTTCAGCAGGCGGCGTGCGGTCACATCCTCCGGTGCGCGAGAGAACCCTTCAAGGTGGGCCGCTTCGATCGTAGTTTGCCGTATTTTCTCTATGTCGACGGGATGCCCAAGGGCAGCCAACGCATGGCGATCATAGACCTCAAAGACCTTTGACTGACCGCTGCCCACGCCGAACAGCAAAATGCCTTCAGGTCGCGAAAAGGCAAAGACGGGCGTCGCGCCCTTGAGTCGATCGCGAATGTATTCGCGACGATTGGCGATGGCATCGAGCCAACGATATGGTTCGTCGATCATGGCCGTGCCTCTTTCCAAAAGGTGGTTTGCTCCGCGACAGTCAGCGTGCGGATGCCTGCTGGGCTGAGCACTTTGATCGTGGCGAAATCTCCGCGGGACGGATCCACGCCACCTGTGGCGGTGTCAAACTCGGCGGCGGTGATCAACAGCCGGTTGGCTAACGTTGCGGCTTGAGCCAAGTTCATCTCGATGGGCTTGGGCTGGCCCCACTGTTCGAGAAAATGTAATACACTCTTGATGCTGCCCGAACCTGAACCTGAACCGGCATAGGCCGCAGCGTCGAATTGCGCGCCTAGCGGATCGTAGAAATAAATAGCCGGTTTTCCGGTTGTACCTTCCACGCCGGCGAAAATCGGGGCCACTTGACCGAAGCCCTGCAGCGTGGCCGGAAGATTATCGTGCAACAGCCGCGAGAGCGCGCGCATCTTGGCGGCCAGGCTCATGGACTGAAGTTGACTGCGGCGATAGAACTCAAATGTCGTTTGCAGCGTGCGGGCCATTTCGAATGCGATGGCCGGACTTCCCGCGATCGCCATCAATGAATGATGATCGAGTTCGAGGATCTTTTCGGTCTTGTCCGAGAAAACGACATTGCCCGCCGTGGCCCGGTGATCTCCGGCGACGATCACGCCTTCTGCGCAGTGAAAAGCGAAGACGGTCGTCGCCTCGAGATGGACCGATTTTGCATCACCCGTGAGAGGAGAGGCAAAGGCGTGTTTCGGCAGCAGGGCCAGAAAATCGCCGTTCATTCGCCGGTACGTTGACGATATCGGCGGGCCTGGTCGGGATCGACCTTGCGCATCCGTTTGAGCAATTCATCGGTGTTTGGTTTCTCAACTTTGGGTTCCTTCGGGCCGTCGCCGCCACCTCCTGAGGGAGCAGGGACGACCGGACGTGGTTTCTGAATTTGGTCAGGCATAGGTTATCCTCCGGTATGGAATTCTGTTGTGGCTAAATCAATTTTGCAAACGTCAGACTAAGTAAATCCTCGGGATTCGCTGCCGCGCCGAGGGCAATACAGCCGGTTTCGACATCTTCACGGGCAAAGACTCCGCGTAAATCAAGTTCGACGCGACCCGTATGGCCGGTCAAGACAACGCCATCCCACTGAGCGGATTCAACCAGCGCTCCAAATTTTTCGATGCAACCGCCGCGCAATACGGCGCGTGTCGTGGGCGGTGGACGGAGGCCGTGACTGGAAATCTCCTTAAGCGGGTAGGGAAGAAGAATAGCGCCGCTCTCCAGGAGTCCGTAGAAAAGACCCAGGGAGCGATCTAGGTGATGATAGGAAAGATCCAGACTGCGCAGCCAGGGATCGTCCGATGCGATGCCCTCGCTCTCGCGAAATTGGTGCATAGTCACGGACCAGTTGAAGGTAGGTTCGTTGAATCTCAACCGCTGTCGTTTCTCGTCCTCCGGCCGTCTTCGTACGCCACTTCCATTCGCTGTCGCGGGAAATGCCCTGCAGCGCGCCGAGCGGGTCGGCCAGGCGCGGGATGCGTTCAGGAGGGGCGCCATTAACGAGTGCCTGCATCACCAAGGCAGTGGTTCCGACTTTAAGGTAGGTGGAAAACGGCGAAAGATTCGCGTCGCCGATGATGACATGAAACCGGCGATATTTCGATGGATCCGCATGGGGTTCGTCGCGCGTGTTGACCAACTGCCGACGCTGCATGGTGTCGACGCTCTGGAGTTCCGTGAAAAAATCGCTGCGTTGAGCGATCTGGAAACCCGGCTGTACAAAACGGTCCTCATCTTCCCAGCCATACTTGCCGGCTCCGCAGTAAATTTGGCGCGTGACAAAGAACGATTGGATCCCATCGGCTAGCGCGGACCACGGTAGCGATCGAGAGATCAGATAATTTTCGTGGCAACCGTAGCTATGGCCGCGGAAATCCGTGTTATTCTTGTAGAGGAGAACAGGGTTGTCGGACTGAGCACTCACGGTTTCGGCGCAGTCGATCAGGAGAGCATCACCCGACCAATCTTGCTGAAGCATTTCCAAGAGTGTGCTGCATTCCGGCGTGCAGTACTCCGGATGAGCGTGGTCGTTGTAGAACCGTGCTCCATTTCGCAACACCAAGTCGCTTTTGATTTCAGCAAAACTCATCGGGCGGCTGGCGTCCTGGGCAAAGTAATTAGCCTCGTCGCTATCCTGCCGTAGTTCCTTTACTCGGAAGCCGCGCGCGTCCTGATGGGGGTCTTCTCGCTTATAATCCCAACGCGCCCGCACGCCCGGAGCTGTAGCGCTGCGGACCAACGCTATAGACTCCGCCACGACATCAATTCCTTCTGCTCGCTCGCGCGTTATGCCAATTTCAGTTTCGAGGCCGAATTGAATTTCCATCGAGGCGATAAGTTTTGAGAGGAAGCCGGGATTCCGGGAAAAGAACAGCGAAGAGCGGTCAGATGATCGATTTCTGCCAAATTTTCTTCAGATCGCCGATCCAGTCGAACGGTTCTCTTTTTCTGTCAGACGATAGGGCGCGAGGCGAACAACGTTGTTAGGATCGAAATCGGTGAGTTTCAACCAGTCCTCCGTGATGTCCGTGGGCGGGAACAAATCGTTTTCCTTGTATTCGATGTTGAGAGCATCGAGCAGGTCTTGCTGTGTGATGGGCATCTCTTTCTTTTCCGCGATGGAACGTTTAATGGCATATTCCTTTGCCCGTTCGACGATGGCTGCGATGATCGCGCCGCTGGAGAGATCGCCACGGAACAGATGCTCCCGCCGGCCGCTACGGTAGCTCACTTCAAGAAAGCGGTTGGCTTCGGTCTTCGCGTAGTGTGCCGTCGTTACCGCATCGATGAGCGCCTGACGTGGCTCGGCCAAGGGCAAGTCATCGGTAAGATAAATACCATAAATAGTGCGCGCAGCGGATTCGTCTGGGCGCCGGACGCGGATTTTGCGATCTATTCGCCCAGGGCGAAGAATGGCGGGATCGATCAGATCAGCGCGGTTGGACGCGAGGATGACCACCACATTTTGCAGTGCTTCGAGACCGTCCATCTCGGTGCAGAACATCGGAACGAGCGTCGAAAGGATATTCGCGCCGCCTCGAGGCGCGTGACGTGTGCCGAGGATTGATTCAGCCTCATCGATGAAGAGAAAGGCGAGGTGACCTTCCGCTGCCTTTTCCCGACATTGCGCGAAGAGGTCGCGCACTTGTCGTTCGGACTCGCCAAGCCACATATTCAAAATCTCCGGCCCTTTGACACTGAGAAAAAATTCAGGGTGGTCGATGCCGGTTGTCTCGCGAATTTGAATGCGGAGATTGTGCGCAGTCGCTTTGCCAAGCAGCGTTTTACCGCAACCGGGCGGCCCATAGAGCAAAAATCCTTTTGGTACCGCGTGTTTGAACCGCTTGAAGAGATCGCCGTGCAATAGTGGCAGTTCGATGGAATCGCGGATCGCCTGAACCGCTTCTTCCTGTCCTCCGATCGCACTCCAGAGGAGGGGTTCGATCGCAGTCAGTGTGCGGTCGAGGCGCTTACCCATACCGATAATTTCCACCGCGACGCGTTGATTCGCGTCGAGCCGAACTTCCAAGCCTGCTTTCAATTTCTCTTTGCCGATCAGGGAGGAACGGACGACCACGGAATCCGAACCACCCGCTTCCTGTGCGACGCGGAGCCGGCCATCACTCAGCAACTCTGAGATTTTCACGACGGGACCGCTCTTATCCAGGCCGAACGAATCGGTTACGGCGAAGGCCTCGTTTAAGAGTACTCGCATCCCCGCTTCCAAAACAGTTTCTGGAAGCGACGGGTCTACGTTGCAGACATAATCCGTTCCGCCCACGCAAACCAGCGCCCGGTCTTCTCCGATGCGGTGGATGAGCGTGCCGATCCGCAAAGCGGGGGAGCGCAATTTTTCGACAGCGGCCGTCAGCTGTTCGACGGCTGAACGGGCCTGGTCTTGCACCTCCTCAAGTTCCTCTACGCGATCGCGCAGCAAACGTATGTCCCATGGGTTGGCCCCCACTTGCCGGAGACGCTCGGAGATCAGATCGCAAAGTTGCAGCGCGGAAAGATGCTCGATGTCCTCAGGCGAAAAAACGGGTTGGTCAACCGGCGTGTCGGCGGGTGGATTTTTATCCGGAGCCGAATTCGACTTCTTCTTCGGTTTTTCCATGATCCGAAGCTAGCACGCCATTGTCGTTTCGCAAATGGAGGATGGACAGTCAGTGATTTCGTTCGGTTCACGATTCATCTGGCCAGCAAAAAGCGCGGACCTTTCGGATCCGCGCTTTTGATCAACACAGTTGGGTGATTAGATCAGGAAGAGGTCGTTTCTTTTGCGGTAGCCGCCGCAGCATTGCGGCGTTGACGCATACGCCACGAGGCAAGTCCACCGCAAGCGAGGAGACCGATTGCCGCGTAGGTCGAAGGCTCGGGAACGGGAGAGACGGGACTGTTGGTATTGGCGTATTGGAGGAGGAGGTTTTTGCCGTCGCCTGATTCCAACACGCTCCAGGTTCCGGAATAGGTGGTGTAGCCGAGTCCGCTGAGATTCAGTACGAAATTTGCGGCGTTAAATCCGAAGATGCCACCGGTCGTGCTGGCAATTGTCCAGTCGTAGTGTCCGGTGTCGGAGAAACTGTTGATGGCGTTCGTGTAGGTGCCGTTGTTGAAAATACCGAACACGTTCAGGTTGAAACCACTCACGCCGAGCCCAGCGAGCTGAAGGGATCCGGAGATATTGAGCGTGTCGTTGTCGGTTCCGGCGGTGTTGTTGCCGAAGGCATTGAGCAAATCGATGTTGTAAGCGCCGCCGTTCCAGGTGACGGAGTTGCTCACCGTGCTGGTGTTGGCAGGATCACCGAAATACAGCCTACCAATGGTGCCAGCTGTTCCGGGCAAAATAGTCGAACCGCTGCTGAACGTAGAGCTGCCAGCGAGGAAACCGTTACCCGACAGCGTACCACCGCTGAAGGTCGAACTCGAATGATCGCTACCGAGCTGCGACGCGGTTCCAGAAGATTCGAGGGCCGTGCTGCCGGAAGTTTGGGTGTAGGTCGCGCCGTTGGTCAACGCAAGCGAACCGGATTGGATATCCACCGCACCGGTATTTGTAATCGCTACTCCTAAATCACCAGCATGTGTCGAATTGTTATTTACCAGCAGCGTCCCGGTATTGGTAAAGGTTCCTGCACTTGCCGAATTCGTGCTGCCGCTGATAAAGCTACCATTGTTCGCGAGCGTTAGCGTCCCGTTGTTCGTAAAGGTATCCGAACTTGCAACTATGATGCTATGTCCGGCCGCTATCGTCGTGGCGCCGTTAGTGATGATTGAATTATCGGTGCCTAACTCATTGATCACATCAGACGTGGCTGAAAGCGAACCATTGAAAATGAGCGAAGAAGAGGTCCCTTGCAATTGGGCCGAATTATTCCAAGTCGCTGAATTATTGAAAATGGCTGAAGAATTGGTTGTTCCTGTGATCGAATCATTGACGGAAACCTGTGTGTTGAACGATGTTGTTCCATTAAAGTTGGTGTTCGAACCTGAGGCGAAGTTCACCGTACCGGCACCCGATACAGTAGAGATGCCATTAAAGATTGTTACTTGAGTGGCATTATACGTTCCATCGACTTTTAAATTTGATCCCCCGTTTGATACGAAATTATTGTTATTCGCGAAAATACCGCCGGATAAAACATTGATGGTAGAGCCAGAATTAGAAGTTACAGTGCCGCTATTGAGCAATGTGGCACCGTTCGACACCGTAATCGTGCCACCTGAATTGTTACTTACATTACTTACGTTGAGTGTGCTTCCAGCCGAGATCAGAACGTTTGCAGAGTTGACTAGAGTTGAGCCCAGCGCTGTTTGCTGACTTCCTGTTTTAACGATCGTTGCATTATTCGTGTTGTTGATTGTGCCTCCGGCAAATGATGCTGAAGACGTTCCAGAGCCATTCAAGGTCAACAGAGCAGAAGCTCCTTTGTTATTAAATGTTCCGCCGCTCGAAAAGGATCCGCTTTGGGTGACGGTTCCGCTTGAGTTCAATGTAATATTTCCAATTGCCGAACCATTTAAAAGATTGGCCGTGGCTCCAGAACTTATGGTCACGACGCCATTAGTTATCGTAGGCTTGTCCAGTGTCGTTCCGGAACCCAAATCAAGGTTCCCATTTATAATAAGCTTGGGTATCGCGATAGTGGTTCCTGACCCTGTCAAACTTACGTTCCCACTGGTCGTTAATGTTGCAGAGGTAATCGATGCACCTAGGTATGCTTGAGATATCGGAGATGACATCGTCAAACTGTACAGCGTAATGTTCTTATCTAGTTTGAAATTGAGGTTCGAAATCATCGCGCTTGATGCGGTGCTATTTGGGTAAGCCGTTCCGTTTACCGAGGACCAATTTACATCGGACCAAACAGGACTCGAAAGCGAATTGGTCGGCGTTTGACGAGTGTAAACAGTTTGGCCGAAAGAACACACAGACGAAAGCAAGCCGAGGAACGGCAGGCCGAGAAACAGTTTCTGGAAACGGGTAGCTTTCATAAATTTGGGTAAGACAGGGTTAATAGGGTGAATACCCTAAAATCAACAACCAATTTCAGGAAACTTTTCATAGAGGAAGATTGCGGTATTTCCCTATGAAACTCTACCCGCACATTATGTACTTAAGTGAAGTATAACTACTACCGTAATTTTACGAAATTGCCCAGTTCGTGGCGGAGGCAATCCTCCGCGCGAGTTTTGTCGGGCATATCAAAAAGTGCATAAGTGAGGAGTTTACCTTGTTGATGCCGTCGCCCGGACAACACATCGCCAACTTGATCGTGCCACCACCCGCGGAAGCCTGCACCTGGCGCATTTCCAGAGGCTCCACTCTGCCAGACGGTGTAGAAAACATAGAACGACCGACGTTCGTCGCCGAAAACGTATCCCTGGAAAACGAACCGTTGGCTCGCCAGATCGATGGTCACATCGCCTAGTCGTTGCTGGAGACGGAGGCCCGCCATCGGGAGACAGATCTCCGGATTGTGTTGAAAAGGAATGTAGCGCGCGGTTTCGCCCCGGTCCCAGTTAAAGAAATAGGCGAGTCGTTCGGTGCCGTCAGGCGCGTTCCACATTCCGGTTTTTGCGCTGTCATAGCGGAGGAGTCGGCGCGACGTTTCGTCGATGACGACGGGCTGGTAAGAAGGTAAATACGTTGGCAGAGCCAAATCCCACTGATGCTGAGGGGGCCGCTGAGCTTCGCGCGATGCATACCAAAATTCGGTGCAGAGCTCGCTGCAGATCAGGAGCCCCAGGATCGCGCTCGGTATCCATCGAGGTATGACAACTCCGGAAGTTAATTTGACCGCTGTGGGGACGAATGTATTTCCACGTGACCACCAGCCACCGAGTGTAAGTAATCCACCAATACAAACGACAAGGATGCCGTAGCCGGCTGTGTCATGCCAGCGTGTCACGGCACCCGGGCCATTGCTGGCGCCTTGCCACGTGAGAAATACGGTGCGAAGCAGGTTGGTGAGGAAGGCGAGACCCAGTCCACAAACCGCGAGCGTTATGCGTCGCCCGAGGCCTAGCCTGTAAAATTCGCCGAGAAAGAGAGCGACCATCACCGTGGTCTGCACCGAACGAAGTCCGCTGCAGGCTTCATCGACCCCGACAAAGCCTTTTCCGACCTGGATGATATTACCCTGAACGAGGGCAGGATAACCGAGCAGGTTGACGATCGCAGTAGCCGCCGCGGCGACAGTCGGCATCAAAGAATCGACCAGGGTGCTTGTCAGTCCCGAAGGCCAGGGCGCGGCCGACAGAAGAAAAAACGCAGGAAAAGCGAAATGCTTCGCCCACGCTTTGCCACCCCCGTAACCCGCGATGCCTAGGGTTACGGCAATCACTGTCAAAGTGTACAGCCAGAGTGCGGCGGGCCACAGCGGTGACGACTCAAGAGCAAGCCTGACAGGCAAGAGCGCTGCCAGTCCGCCGAAGATCAAAATAAGCCAGCTTGGGTTACTTGAGGGGGATTGCGCAGGTCGAGTCGCCCAGCGTTCGCTTAATAGAAAAAGGGCCAACGCCGGAACGATCCAACCGTAGGTGTAATCGTCGCTCGCGAGCCATTGATAGTGTAGGCGCCACACACCGGCCAACCACGCAGTCCCGAGACATGAGAGCGGGAGCCAAGATGTTCGGAGTAATGAGTCCTGAATCCTCGCGTCAGGCGTTTTCACGAGCTGGTTTCGCTCTGGTCAAGGGGTGCTCGACAACACTTTGAAGCCAAGCTTCCCGCCGCCCTTGACCTGATCGCGTGCGGTTTTGAGCAGTTCTCGTTCTTCCGGCAGCAATTCGGCTTTTGCGGCCAAATCGAGGTATCGTTCCGCCGTCGCCGATTGGCCGTTCTCCGAGAGCAGCAAGCCGTAGTAGAGTGCTCGACCCGGTATCTTCAACTCGTCGGGGCTAAGCGTCTCGATCACTTTGAGAGCCTCTTTCGGTTTACCAAGTTGGTGGAGGGAAAAGGCGTACGTGGTGGTGAAATAAGGGTTCTTCGGATCGGTCTCGTAAAGCGCCTTGGCTTTTTCTTTTGCGGCATTGGGTGTTGCGCTGGACTCGGTCAGAAGTGTCAACATCGCCCAGTCTCCTTGCACCTTGCTCGTCGCGGGCTGAGTCTCATGCCACAGTGTGTAGGCGTTTTTGAGGGTCACCGTATCCTTTTTCAAATACGCGTTGGTGATCAGCGTTTGTATCGCCCACGATTCGCCAGGAAAATTCTTGGCAATCGTGAACAGAGTTTCGGTGGCCTCGTTCTCCCATCCCCAGTACGAGCCCAGGCGGAGGAGCGCGCGAAGAGCCGGCAAATTGTTTTTCGAGAGTGTAAGATCTTCCTGCCAAATGTTCCGGCGGAGTTCGAGCCGCTGGCGATCGGACATCAGGTGGGCGGACATCGCGAGGCGGATGCTCTCCGGAGGAACTTTTCCCCATGCGCCGTTCTCGACCATCTCTGAAACCTTGTCCCAGTTTTTCAGCGCGGCGTAGCAATTGGTCAGTTCGTTCTGAATCGCGGGTTGGCCGCGGATATCGGCAGGCAAGCTCTCCAGCCAATCACGGGCATTCTTTGCTCCACCTTGCACGGAAAACCACAGAGCAAGTTGCGAAGCGCTGTTCGGATCTTTTGCGGCGCGCGTCTGTAAACCGGCCACGATGGCGACCATGTCGTTTGGACGTGAAATCTTGTAAAGGTTTGCTTGCAGCAGGAAGTCGCCGAACGTCGCTTCTTTTTGATTTACCAGTTTGTCGGCCCAGGTGATCGCCAGATCGAGGTGCTTGTGCCGTGTCTCGTAACCGATGAGTTCACGCAATGCGGACAACTGCAACGGACCGACTTTTTGCGCAAATTCAACGACTTGTCGTCTGGCGGCATCGGCGATTTCATCGTTCGGGTGACGAAGGCGGATTGTCTCGCGGTTAAACTTCATCTGCTGGTTGTCGGGTTCAATTTCCAGCACCGTGGCGATCGCTTCATCGGCTTTATCCGACTGTTTGGTTGCGAGCGCGTACGCGGCCAAAAGTTTTTGGTAATCAGCCGAGTGCCGCTGATTGACCGGGACGCTGTTGAGCGCATCCTCGGCGATGGACAAGTTTTGAAAGCGCAGCGCGGTGGCCGCGAGTGCGATCCGATTCGCGAGGACGTTCGGTTCTGATGCGAGAATTTGCTGACGAATGCGAACCGCGTCGGAGACGCCGGCGTTTTCCAAAAAGTCAGCCGCCACTTTCCATGCGGCCGGATTCTGTGGATTGGCTTGAACGGCGACTTGGAGAGCGAGAAGGGCGTTGTTTGAGTCGTCGTTCTTGATGAACTCTTTTGCCTGGCCGATCGAACGCTGCTGCCGCCAATTGCGATAGATTCCGGTCAAATTATCTTTCGAGCTGATCAAAACAAAAACTACCACCGCCGCAGCAAAGAGGACTAATAACGTTTTGACGCGATGTCCGCGCCGGGAGGTCTTATGGGAAAATACGAGCATGGGATAGAATATAGGGTATTTACACTATATGACCGAGTTAGCGAGAACCAAGTCGAAATTCCAGTTAGGCAACATGCTATGGCTCAGCGGAGAGCGCGCTTTATACCAGAGATTCGATTCGAAAAGGGCAGAAAAACTTAAAAAACCTCGCCTAAAAATGTGTAGTTTTAAGCGCTATTAATATACTTAAAAACACTTTTAAATTTCTTATTAGGTTTTAGGCGAGTTTGGTTTCGTTATCGGCGAACATGGGTATCGTTTTGGCCATGAAGCCGCGCAACGAAGGACTCGACCCTCGCACCTCCAGCAACTCCATCGAATTGAAGTTGCAGGAGGTGACGCAGCTTTTCAATTCGATGGATCCTTCGCCTTTTTATGAGAAGGACTTGGACCATGATGCTGAGGAGTTCATCGTGAGCTGGGCGCGTGAGCTTCCTGATCGCGGCCCTCTTTGCTTGGTCTTGCACGTCGAAAAGCCGCTACCGCAGGGCTTTTCCGAGACGGCGGTACAGGATGCAGTTCGGCACTATTTCGATTACCGGGCTTCGATTAATCGGCTGGAGTTGAGGCGCATGCTGAAATTAGGGCGTACCAGTCTCATGATTGGCTCCTGTTTTCTTGTCGGGTGCTTGCTTTTGAGCCAACTGATCGCCCAGCACGGTTCATCGAGCGCGTTTTGGTCGATCGCCCGCGAGAGCCTGACCATCGGCGGTTGGGTCGCGATGTGGAGGCCGATGGAAATTTATCTCTACGAGTGGTGGCCAATCAGTCGGCACCACGCATTGCTACGTCGGCTAAGCGAAGTCACCGTCGAAGTGCGCGCTCCTGAAGCCATCGAAACAGGACCGGACCAATTGCGATTATTTGAGCTTGAGCGCAGATCATCATTACAGCCCACGAAGATCCCGGCGAGCCAGCACGACGCCCACGCTGCGTGACCATATGCGGTGAATGGCTCTCGTTTTAGCGCGGCGAAACCTCAGAGGTGTATCTTCGAAATAAATGACGTTGCCGTGGTACTGCTCACCAAATCAGGCCGAGGATTCCGAAAAGCTTGCGCAGAGGCGCCAAGCCGCAAAGCGAACGACTATTTCGAGGGTGGGACGGGACCGATGGTCCCGTCGTCGGGGTTATGGTGATGAAAACTAAGATGTTCACGTAAGCAGATTGCGTCCATCAATCACTAGGTCTTGCACGTTCCGCGTGACGACGGGCTCAACCTGCTTTGCTAAAGCTCCGCAGGCCGCAGGCGGTCCCGCCTCACCTTCAGAACTTAGTAGTCCGTTCTGCACTCGGCGACAGAACGGTCGTTTTGCGCCCCCTTGTGGCCCATTCTCCGAAGTAACTCGCGCAACGCGAGGCGGTTTTTGATCGGCTACAACTTGAAATTTATGCTTTTTTTCAAGTGATGTCCATTCGGCGAAGAATAGGCAGGCATCTCTCGCCCGCGTTAGACCGAATTTGGGAGCGCAGGCCGCTGGCCTGAATTGTCTTCAATCCCTGCAAGCTAGCGGCCTGTGCTCCCACCCACTATTCAAACCAAAGCCCTTATTCCTCACCGACACGATTGGCGGCAGGTCGATGGTCTATTACTTCGTCGTTGTCGGGTTGGCGGCCTTCGCTCGTCGTTCTTCCAGCGCCCGGACGAGATAAGCGTCGATTTTGCCAGCCTGCCACGAGGAAACCCAGAGGCCCGACAGACGTGCTCCGCCTTCGAGCAAGCAATCTTCGATGAAGGCTTTACCCGGCGCTTTTTCTAGAACCCCGGCTTTCTCTAGTTTGTAGAGGGGTTCCATCTTTGAAAGCGTGTGCGCCAGATCCGCAAGAATCTGCGACCATGGATCTGTCGGGTTGAATGCTTCAGGGCGCCGAGCGCTGCGCGATAACGTAGCAAAAGTGAGATTATGAATAACCAGGACTTCGCCGTCGATGTAGCCGTGGAATTTGCGGCTCTCGGTATATCCCACCGGATTGGCACCGACCCAGCCATTGTGGTAGCGGGTCGTGTGCAGTGGCTGCACAGAGTCGCCGGCGAAGTGGGAAAGGATTCCCATGTAGTGAATGATAGCCGCTTTCTCGGCGGCAATTTCATCGGGCGTCACCACATCTGCATATTGCTCGTAAGTCTTCAGAATTGACCAACTCGCGGCGATTTTTGCGCGATTTTCTTCAATCGCCCAGGGAAGCGTCCCGGGTAGGGAACGCGTGTGGTCGCGGTCGTTTGTGGAATCGTAAGCGGTGGTCTTGTCGTCTGGATGCTGCAGGCGGAAGGCCGTTAGCTTTTCAATGAATTCGCCGCGAAAGCGAGGAAGGGTTGCGAGGGTAAGTCCAAAGTCGGCCACTTCTTCGACATCCAGATAATGATCGGGAGAATTCACATGGGAGAGGGCCAGCGATCCCTGACCTCTCCAGCGGTCGGGCTCTGCGCTCAAGTAAGCGAGACGCGTTTCGTTTTCGGACGTCTTAACCCAGTTGGGGAAATCGGACGGCAGAGCTTGGAACGCCAATCGTGTGACTAAGGCATGGCCCGCCTCATTCCAGGCGAGCGCATGTGAAACGAAACCCAACATTAAAATGAACAGGGGAAAGCGAAGGCACATTCTCGGAACGTGACAGTCGTGAATGCCTTCGGCAAGCCAGCCGCGAGCACAACCCCTGTAACTTTTTCCGCGGTGGTGGGTTCTCCTAGTGCAACCCTTCAACTATGAAATCCCTTATCAATCTCGCTTTTTCCACGGTTCTGCTGATTGCCCCTCTTTCTGCGCGTGCCGTGATCGAACGAACCGTTTCCGACTCTTTTCCCGTCCAAGCGGGTGGCACGCTCAAAGTGGAGACCTTTAGCGGTGGCATTCATGTCCAGTCCGCGGCGGGTAGCACCGTGAAGGTCGAAATTCGCGAAAAGATCGATGCCTCTAGCGAGGCCGAAGCCGATGAGCTTTTGAAGAAACTGGCGCTCTCCCGCGAATCGCATGGAGTCGACGTGAGTATCGTCGCAAAGTACGATGGAGAAAATCACGGTTTCCATATGTCCTGGGGACACTGGTGGCCACCCGTCCAACTGGAAATCACCGTGACGGTTCCGGAGAACTACAATGTTGATTTGGCGACCTCCGGTGGTGGAATTTCCGTGGGCGATTTACGCGGTCTCATCCTCACACGAACCTCGGGTGGCGCGCTTAAGTTTGGAAAGATAACCGGCGAAATCAAAGGGAAGACATCGGGTGGCGGAATTTTTCTCGAATCCTGTTCCGGCAAAGCCGACTTGAATACCTCCGGTGGAAGCATTCGTGTCGGAACGCTTTCCGGCCCGGCTCAACTCCATACGTCTGGCGGCGGCATCGCCATTAAATCTGCGGTGGGCCCGCTGTCGGCCCATACGTCGGGCGGTTCGATCGACGTGGGATTTAGCGGACCGCTTACCGGAGATTGCGACCTTGTGACATCCGGTGGTGGGATCCGGGTCGAAATCGATGCCAAGAGTAATTTCAATCTCGATGCGAAGACAAGTGCGGGTTCGGTGAAATGTTCTCTCCCTATCACGATGGATCATGCCGACGGCGAACGCAGCCGCATCGAAGGCAAGGTTGGAACCGGTGGTCCCTTGCTCAAACTAAGATCATCGGCCGGTAGTATCCATGTTACCAGTACGTGAGTGTGCCGCGAGAACGGCGACTCTGAAAACTTGTGCAAAGCGAACAGGCGGTGCGAGGGTGGGGCGGTCCCGCCTGCGGCCTGCGAAGCTTTAGCAAAGCAGGCAGGGCCCGCCGTCGGGGTTATGACAAGGAAGAACTGGGATTCCACGTAAGCAGACTACGTCCATCGACCACTAGGTCTGCACTTTCCGCGCGACGGCGGGAGCGGTCCCGCCCTACCTTCGGATCGTCGTTTGCTTGGCAGCTTTGCATGAATTCCTTCTGCCTTCCTACTCGTAGGGATAAAATCTTTGCGGTGATCAAGAGCTTGGGTTCAATGAGCGCATGGATTCAGCTCCGGTTTATTCGGCCCTCGTAAAGAAACTTAAACGAACTCACACGCTCGGCACGGTCTCGGGCCTGCTAGGGTGGGATGAACAGGTTAATCTTCCGCCCGATAGCGCGGATCAGCGAGCGGAGCAGATGGCGCTCTTGGCCGAATTGAGCCACGCTGCGGCTACCGACGTCGAAATCGGCCGAGGTCTCTCGAAATTGGAAAAAGAATCGCAGGGCGCGCTGTCAGCAGAGGACTGGGTGGTTATCCGCCAAGCGCGACGCGACTACGACCGTGCAACCAAGATTCCGAGCGAACTTGCAGCAGAAAAGGCACGGCTTTGCAGCGAAGCGTATCATGCTTGGGCTGCGGCCAAGGCCCAAAGCGATTTTTTGGCATTTGCTCCCTATTTGGAAAAGCACCTGGTGCTGGCTAAACGCGAAGCGGAGCTGCTCGGATGGGGAATGCGTGCCTATGACTACGCGATCGACTTGCACGACCCCGGCATGGACGCGGCGGCGATCACACGACTGTTTACCGAGCTAAAGAGCAGGCTATTGCCAATGGTGAAGAAGATCCTGAATTCGCCGGTGAAGCCGCCGGTCGGCCTTTTCAAAAATTTTCCGGTGGATGCTCAACGCGAGTTTCTGCGCGATGTGACGGAGCGCTTGGGCTTCGATTATCGCCGTGGCCGAATCGACGTTTCGATTCATCCGTTCTGCGAAGGAAGTGGAGCGGATATTCGGATGACGACGCGTTTCGATCCCAACAATCCTTTGGATTCACTTTTTAGTTCGATCCATGAAACCGGTCATGGCCTTTACGAGCAGGGACTGCCACGTGTCCACTATGGTACGGCGCTCGGGTTGCACGCAGGGATGGCGGCGCACGAATCCCAGAGCCGGTTATGGGAGAATCAAGTCGCCCGGTCCCGTGCCTTCTGGAAATTCTTCGAACCGCGCCTGCGCGAAAAATTCTCCGAACAGCTCAAGGCGGTCTCTTCGGAACAGCTCTATCTGGCCATCAACGAAGTTGCTCCGACCCTCATCCGCGTCGATGCCGACGAAGTGACCTACAACCTCCACATCCTTTTGCGCTTCGAACTCGAACAGAAACTTTTTTCAGGCGAGCTGGCGGTTGCCGATTTGCCCAAAGCCTGGAATGGGCTGGCGGAAGAACTGCTCGGACTTACTCCGCCTAGTGATGCGAAGGGCGTGTTGCAGGACGTGCATTGGTCAGCGGGTGCCTTTGGATATTTTCCGAGTTATTGCTTGGGCAATATGATTGCCGCGCAACTGTGGTATGCCGCTTCGGGCGCGTTGCCGGGACTCGAAGATGATTTTGCCCGCGGCGATTTTTCGAGACTGCTTGGTTGGTTGCGGAAAAACATCCACGCCGAGGGGCGGCGGCAGGACGTTCGGATTTTGGTGAAACGCGTGACGGGTGAAGACCTCTCGCCTAAGTCGCTGCTGCGATACTTGGAGGAGCGCTATTTACCGCTCTATAGCTGATTTGAACCTATGCGGGTCGAGACCTTAGGCCAAGGCGTCCTCTGACCGAAGGTGGGCCGGCCCACCTTCAGATCATTTTTCCGCTTTGCGTCTTTGCGACTTTGCGCGAGCTTTTCAGAATCTTCATCCTGGCTTGGACACCATCGGCGGAAGTATTTATTTCGAAGACACGACCTAACGCTTCAAAAAATGACGATCATCGATACTCACACGCATTTGGAGACCTTTGCCCGGCGCGGAGAACTTCCCGCTGTCCTTGCACGGGCGAAAGAAGCGGGATTGTCGTCAATGATCGCGATCGGAACGAGACCCGATGATTGGTCGTTGTATCGAGATCTCGCGCACGAATACAGATCGTATGTGCACTACACGGTGGGACTGCATCCGTGTTCAGTGGATGAAGAGTGGGAGAATGCGATTGCTCAAATCGAGTCGTTCTTCGATGGAGCGACAAAACCGGTCGCGTTGGGTGAAATCGGTTTGGATCGTTTTCATTTGCCGAAAGACAATGGTATTTTGGCGGAACAGATCTTCGGCTGGCAGCGAGCGGCGTTTGCTGAAGGCTTAGCTATCGTTCGGCGGCGGTCGTGTCCGGTCGTGATTCATTCGCGAGGTGCGTTCAACGAGTGCGTCGAAATGATCGATACGAGCGGCGTCGACTGGAGTCGCGTTGTGTTTCATTGTTTCACAGAAGGTCCGACGGAGATGGCCGAACTCACGCGGCGCGGCGCCTATGGATCATTCACCGGCATCATTACTTATAAAAATGCCGAGCCGATTCGCGCCGCCGCAAAAGTTCAGGGGCTGGAAAGGCTGATGATCGAGACCGACGCACCCTATTTGACCCCTGTGCCGCACCGGGGAAAACCCAATGAGCCGGCGTACCTCAGACATACGGCCGACTACTGTGCCGAATTATTTGGTGTGAACCAGGAAACTCTCGCGAAGATCACGACGAGAAACGCCCGAACGTTTTTTGGGATCTGATATCGAGCAAAGGTCGGAGGGTAGGGCGGGACCGCTAGGCTCACGGTCGGGCAACGGTGGTAAAAAGGTTCGGGATCTGCGCAAGCACGTGGTGTTAATCACATCAGCGGGGGAACATGTTCCGCGTGTCGGCGGGCCCAGCGGTCCCGCCCCACCTTCGGATGGTTCGTTCTCTTCGTGCCTTGGCACGAACTATTTAGCCGGGATGAAACTTAGGCTTCGTCGAACTTGCGGGCAAAAAGTTGCTCGAGTTCGGTCAGCATCTGGGGGGCATCATCGCCGTTGGCCAGGAACTTGATTTTCGAGCCTTTACCTGCGGCCAACATCATCAAACCCATGATGCTCTTACCATTTACCTGCTCTTCGTCCTTCTCTACGAAAACGTCGCATTTATATTTGTTGGTGATGCGAACGATCATCGCGGCCGGTCGGGCGTGAATGCCCATTTTGTTCTGCACGATCAGTTCTTTGACGTGCTGGCTCGTGGGCGTAGCGGATTTATCCATCGATTGGGAGGCTTGGTTAAAGCCGTTAATGTCTGCGGGGGCAGGGTGGCTTGCAACTTAAAACAACGCTGTCACGCTCGCCTAACAATGTCGAAGTTTGCGGTCATCGTTCCTTGTCGGCTCGAATCAACCCGGTTTCCTCGCAAATTGCTGCATCTTGTTCGCGGCAAACCGCTTGTGCTTTGGGTGGCCGAGCGGCTCGCTCAAGTTGCACCGGAGTGGTCCGTGTTCTTCGCGGTGGACGATCACCTCCTCTTTGACTGTCTAAAGCAGGCAGGGTTTCAGGCAATTATGACCGGGGTACAACACCCCAGCGGCACCGATCGGATCGCCGAGGCGAATCGGCAAATCAAAGCGGATTACGTGATCAACGTTCAAGCCGACGAGCCTTTGGTCAGCCGAGGTCAGATCGAATCGCTTGCGACCCTGATTCAGGGGAAGGCTCCGATGGCGACCTTGGCTACGCCATTCAAACGCGTGGTGGATTTCTACAATCCCAATCAAGTCAAAGTAGTTTTCGATAAGAACGGGCGAGCCCTTTATTTTTCTCGTTCACGGATGCCGTTTTCCCGCGATCTAGGACTGACCATCGACGATGCGTGGGTTCAGTCGAACCCGTGCTTCAAGCATCTCGGTTTGTACGCGTACCACGCTGAACTGCTTGAAAAATTTGCTAAACTCCCGCTCGGACGCCTTGAACAGATAGAAAAATTGGAGCAACTCCGTGTGATTGAAAACGGTTATGATATTATGGTGGGAGTGACTGAAGATCCAACCATTGGTGTCGATACTTTAGAGGATGCAAAAAAATTTGAAGCGTGGCTGAAATGAACGGCCACGCGTATTTAAAAAAGCACTTCGTAGCTTATCTCACCCTCATCGTCAGTTGTTTGGGGACGACGGGTTGCCTCAGTGCGATGCTGGCAAAAAGGATCGTGCAAGCGCCGAATCAGCAGAGCGCGCCCAAGATCGTCACGGATAAAAAGTACGCCGATCTGATGAACAAAACCTACAGCAAGGTTTGGAGCGTTCCGGTATCCAATCCTTCAGCTGAGCTCAGTGTAGCCCTGGTTGAACCAGCAGATTATCATTTGGAACACAGTCTCGTGGTCAATGATACCGGTGACGGTCACGGCAACTGGACAGTGAATTTCAAATGGCGTTTTCCCGAGCGTACGGTCCAGCCCCTTCCCGCGAAAGGGACAATCATCCTCCTGCACGGAATCCTTGTTAGCAAAGATACCATGCTTCACTGGGCGCTTTACCTCGCCCAGGAAGGTTATCGTTCAGTGCTGGTTGACTTGCGCGGGCATGGTCTATCGACCGGCGATTGGATCGGTTATGGGGCTTTCGAGGCTCATGACTTGAAGCAGGTCCTCGATGATCTCGAAGCACGGGGGCTTGCCTCGGGCAAGGTGGGGGTGCTCGGCGTTTCCTATGGAGCAAGCGTTGCGCTTCAGTTTGCCGCGCTCGATCCGCGGGTGAAAGCCGTGGTCGCGCTCGAACCGTTCAGTGATCCGGAGAAAGCCGTGGTGGAATTTGGTCGGGGTTATTTCAAAAAATTAACCGCACGTCTGAGTGACAGGGACTTTTCCTCCGCGCTGAATCGGGCATCGCATCTTGCCCATTTCTCATGGAGCCAATCGGACGTGATCATCGCGGTGGAAAAAACATCCGCACCAATTCTCTTTTTCCACGGGGGGAAGGATTCGTGGATCTCTCCAGAAAACAGTCGAATCCTCGTCGCTCATGCGCGTCCCCCGAGCCGCTTGGAAATCGTGAAGAACGACGATCATGTCATGCTGGCCACGCGCCTCGACCCGATCGCGAGCGAAGTGGCAACATGGTTTGGCAAAACGCTTTTACCTGAAGGTGCAGCTTTGGCTCGCGACTACCCGCGACGCGACGGTTCAGCGATGGGTGGTTACATCATGCTGGACTTCGCCTTGCGCCAATAGGGTGCGGGGGAGAATCAAAAGTTGTAACCGATCGGAAGCGAGCAACCACGTACCGAGCAGCAGCGACATCAGCCAACACACGAAGTACACGAAAACAGAAGCAGATTAGAAAAAGTTTTCGGTCTTGGGCAAAACCGCTGAAAGTGAAGGCTCAAATCCGTTGGAGTCTTCTAGAAGGCTTGGGTTTTGTGTTTTTCGTGGTGACTTCCGTCTGCATCACTACGGCTTAATTCAGATCTTACCCTTGGCGCGACGGTCGACCAAGTTGTAGAAATCCAAGAAGAGCGGATCCGCATCGCTCGGCCCGGGCGCGGCCTCGGGGTGGTACTGAACTGAAAATACAGGCAACTCCTTGTGCCGCAGGCCTTCGACCGTCTGGTCGTTGAGATTGAGTTCGGTAACCACGGCTCCTTTGGCTTCGAGTTCCTTGGGATCCGAAGCAAAACCATGGTTCTGCGAAGTGATCGAAACCTTGCCGGTCTCGAGGTTTTTCACGGGTTGATTTCCACCGCGGTGGCCAAACTTGAGCTTAAAAGTACCCGCGCCCATGGCATGGGTGATGACCTGGTGACCGAGGCAAATGCCAAAGATCGGATAATCGGGGAGAAGCTCGGCCACGGTCTTGTGCGTATAACTCAACGCGGCCGGATCCCCGGGACCGTTCGACAGGAAAACGCCGTCCGGTTTTAATTCGCGAACTTGTTCAGCCGTAGCGGACGCGGGCAAAACCCAAACATCGAATCCATGCCGGACCAGTTTGCGATAGATCGTGTGTTTCGCGCCGTAATCGAATGCCGCGACCTTATAGCGCTTCGCCGGAATTCCCGGAGCATTGAGCGTCGTGCCGACGGGAAGATAGGCGACGTTCGTGGGATCGGCGGGATCGCACTGGTAAATTTTATCGCAGGTCACGTCCTTGACGTAGTCGGCGCCTACGATGCTTTCCCAGCTCTTCGCTCGCTTGATGGCTTCTTCATCGGAAATAGGCAGGGTGCTTAAGCAGGCTTTCATGGCGCCGTCGACGCGCAGCTTCTTGGTGAGAGCGCGGGTGTCGATCTCCGCCAAACCCGGGATGCCGTACTTCTTCAAATATTCACTCAACGTGGTGCGGCTGCGCCAGTTGCTGGCGATGGGCGAGAGCTCACGAATGACGAAACCGGCGACTTTGGGACCGCTTGACTCTTGGTCTTCGGGGCTGATGCCGTAGTTGCCGATTTGCACGGCGGTCATCGTCACGATCTGGCCGAAATACGACGGGTCGGTCAGGATCTCCTGATATCCCGTCATACTGGTATTAAAAACGGCTTCGCCGGCGATCGTCACGTCCGCACCGAAGGCAAGACCGCGAAAGATACTGCCGTCTTCTAGTGCGAGAACCCCTGGTTTGAGCGTGGACATTTAGACTTCAACGCAAAGCGCTTTGCATCGGCTTGCAAGGGAATTTGTGGGATTCGCTGCGATACGATTTGCCAGCGCGAAAATGAGGCGAAGTCAGGAATAATCTGAAAACGCGA
>WNFI01337613.1_pt1 | contig 21164 bp, 20 predicted proteins | sample 5400471 | NCBI WGS metagenome assembly WNFI01 (sample SAMN13153348, study PRJNA577476) | soil metagenome | isolation source: 100 cm saprolite on Douglas fir-dominated hillslope | place: USA:California | collected 2013-09-17
TCGCAGCGGTGGTGTGCGGCGACGATTTACCCACACACAAACCAAATCCCGAGGGACTGCTCGCTGTGATGCGCCAGCTCGATGTGTCGCGTGACGAAACCATTTTCGTAGGCGACTCCGATGTCGACGTCATCGCGGGGCATGAAGCAGGCGTAGACACATTGCTGATACACCACGGGCGTGTTATTTCCGAAGATGTGGTTAAGCGGGCGGCGAAAGTATACGCAGAACCGATTCACGCGTACGATTCGGTCAAAGAGCACTTTGGGCCGGCCAAAGGCTGAACTTAGGCGGGGTTTACGGTTTACTGTTCACCGTTTACCGTCGGCTGGCTAAGTCAGAGCAACCGGAAATTGAGCACAATTCTTTCGCTCCGGTTGAAGCGATCGGATGTTATTTGATCACCTTTTCGGTCGTAGCGTCGAAGAGGTGGGCGTGCTGGAGGCTGAAGACCACTTTGACCTTTTGATTCGTTTCGAAGCGATCGGAAGGGCGTACCCGTGCGATGAATGAATGCTCGCCACTGTTGAGATAGAGGTATGTTTCCGAGCCCATCGGCTCGGAGACCTCGACGGTCACTTCGAATACCCGGCCGGCTGGGGCCTCGCCGAATGTGAGCAGGTCATGGATGTCTTCAGGGCGAATGCCAAACACGACCGCTTTGTCCACATAAGGCACGGCGGCGGCAGAAAGACGGCCCTCCAGCTCGATTTTAATCGCTGTGCCCGTTGGGTTGTTTTCGACGAAGAAAAGATGGCCGCTTCCGTCCCGCACAATGGTGCCTTTGAAGAAATTCATCGGCGGACTGCCGATGAAACCTGCTACAAAGAGATTGGCCGGGTGGTTATATAGCTCGAGGGGTTCGGCCACCTGCATGATATTGCCGTCTTTCATCACGCAGATCCGATCCCCCATGGTCATCGCTTCAACCTGATCATGGGTTACGTAGATCATGGTGGAATTTAGGCGGGCGTGGAGCTTTGAGATCTCGGTGCGGGTCGAGACCCGCATCTTGGCGTCGAGATTGGAGAGCGGTTCATCGAAAAGGAAAACCTTGGGCTTCCTCACGATGGCGCGGCCCACGGCCACGCGCTGGCGTTGGCCGCCGGATAGCGCCTTGGGCTTGCGGTCGAGGTAGGCATCGAGGCCGAGCATGGCCGAGGCTTCACGGACGCGCTTGTCGATGTCCGCCTTGGGCATTTTGCGCAGCTTCAGGCCGAACGCCATGTTCTCGTAGACCGTCGATCGAAATAGTCCCGCCTGAAATCTCCTCGAGACCGGCAATCATCCGCAAGGTAGTGGATTTTCCACAACCGGAAGGTCCGACCAAAACCATGAACTCGCGATCCTCGATAGCCAGATTGATACTGTTAACGGCCGGGACGCCGGGGCCATTTTTTTCGGGGTAAACCTTTACGAGGTTTTCAATGATGACTTTAGCCATGACAAATCGGATACAGACGGGAACGGGAAGACGCTTGGTAAGAGCGTGAACGAGTCAACTTGATAACTTTTTTCGCTCTGACAAATAACGTTGTGAAAGTTTGTCTAGTAAATTTCTAGAATCTGTGTTGTTTACATAGGCGTTATGGCGATCCAAGCAGAATCTACCCCCCTGACGTTTGATTTACCCCAATCGTTAAATGCCAAAATCGAAGAAGCTCGTTCTAAACTCGGTTTAAAAACCGTGAGCGAGGTTGTTCGACTGGCTTTAGATCGATTTGACTTCACTACGTTTAAACCGGTCCATGAACCACGCCGCCAGATCTCGGTAAGGCTCGCGCCCAAGACGCGTGTAGCCATCACCCAGGTCGCGCGTCGCAAAAATGTCAGTGCGGGAGAAATCCTCCGCACGGCATTGGATGGCCTGACTCGCGACTCCGTGAAAGCGGGAGCGAAGTCGACGGCCAAGACGGTTAAAAAGAAGAAGCGCTAAAGCGTTTTTTTCGGCCTTTCTAAGGCACGAACCTCGCATGACGCATGCGAGGCTTGCGTTTGTGCGCGCCGAGCTTTTAGTCCTCGCCGAATTTACTAAATGAGCTCCCCTGCTTCCCTTTCCACCTGGGCCCAGAACATATCGCCGTCGCCAACTCTTGCCGTTGACGCCAAAGCCAAAGCGTTGAAGGCGGCGGGCGAGGACGTTTGCGGATTTGCCGCAGGCGAGCCGGACTTTGATACGCCGGACTTCATCAAAGAAGCCTGTATTGCCGCACTTAAGGCCGGTAAGACCAAGTACGCTCCGACGCCTGGCATCGATGAATTACGCGCGGCCTTAGCCGAGCGTTACACCAACGATTTTGGGCTGAAGGTAGCGCCGTCCCAAGTCGTGGTCAGCCCGAGCGGCAAGTTTTCCTGCTATCTATCGGTGCTCGCCACCTGCAGCCCGGGTGACGAAGTGATCGTACCCGCACCTTATTGGGTCAGCTATCCGGAAATGGTCAAACTGGCCGGGGCCATACCCGTGGTCGTTTTGGCCGATGATCGTACCGGATTTCGCATTACGCCGGCCCAACTCGAAGCGGCGATCACGCCTCGGACGAGATTGCTGATTCTTAACAGCCCGTCCAACCCGACCGGTGCGGTTTATACGAAGCCCGAACTTGAGGCAATCACGGCTGTCGCGCTGAAGCACAATCTTTGGATTCTTTCGGACGAAATCTACGAGCATCTCACCTACGATGGTACCAAGCACTACAGTGTTTCGACCTTTGGACCGGAAGCGGAAGCGCACACGATCATTGTGTCGGGCTTCAGCAAGACCTACGCAATGACCGGCTGGAGATTGGGTACTATCGTAGCGCCGCCATCGCTGACGAAGGCGGTTGCCGAGCTTCAAAGTCAAACGACGTCCAATGCGACGACGTTTGCACAGTATGGTGCTTTGGCGGCGATTAAAGAGAAGGCCAAGGCTCAATCTGCTATCGCCGGTATGCTTGCCGCGTTCGATCGCCGGCGGAAATTCCTTCACGGCGAACTCAACAAGATTCCCGGAATGAGCTGTTTGCTCGCGGAGGGTGCATTTTATCTCTTCCCCAATATCAGCAAGTTCGGTCTAAGCTCCACGGAGTTTTGTACACGTCTCCTCGAAAAAGAAAAAGTCGCAGCGGTCCAAGGCAGTGCCTTCGGTGCCGAGGGCTACATAAGGCTTAGCTACGCAACATCGGATGAAGTTATTGCAAAGGGCGTCGCACGGCTCTCCAACTTCTGTAAAACACTCTAACCCTAAATCTATCGTGTCGCATCAGCATCTCACCTCTTCCTCCGGCGATGGGCCGAAGCGGATGATCTTCTGATCAACTCGCGCGAAGCGACGATCGCATCCTAACGAGTGACTTACGATCTTGCGCGGCCCATCGGGGGCTCTACCGAGTTGACGTGTTCGGAATTCGCCTCGGAAATGATCAAGAACATGTGATTTGGCTGCCAGGCATCTTCAAAAAGCGGGCCAAGATCTGCTCGCTTTTTTTGCCTTCGTTAAGGAGCTGAACCCCGTAATAAGTGTCGTCGGCATAGCGAATTAATGATCCAACGGATTTTAGCAGAACTTGGTTTATTCAGTCCTTCCCAGCGCGTTGGTGTTGTAAGCGCTGCGCGGAAAATTGCTTTCGTGGTCCGGTGGGCCCTGCTCGCCGGAGTTGCTGCGTATGTGGCAGGGCCGTTTTTAACCGATCGCGCCGTCGGGACTGGCGAAGCACTCAACTATTCGGATGCCACCGCAGACGCCGTTGTTCAGTTTCGATCAGGTGTTTTCCCGGTGTATGTCGGCCAGAGCGAGTTCGCATTCAATGGGCGCGTTCATCCGCTTAGAACGGCAATGCTGCTACCCTATGAGGCGATCCTCATAGACCGCTTATCCGGGCATAAACTCAGTTTTTGGGCGCTGCAAAATTACGTTCTGGCTTTCTCGCTCATGGGAGCTGTGCTGAGCGCCTACGTGTGCATACGGCAGTTAAGCGTGAGCCCGTGGTCGTCATTGTTGCTTGCGGCATTATACGGACTCTCGCCCGGCTTGCTGGCGCCGGCGTACGGACAAGACTTGTATATGACGGTCGTTGCCGCGCCGTTTGTGCCAATCGCGATACTTGGCGTGATTCGGATTTTCGATCTACGCAGCCACAGAAACTTCGCGTTGATTTCTATCGGTGTCGCTGGAGCGTGGCTCGCGCACCCACCAGTAGCGGCGTGGTTAATGATTACGTCGGGGTTGGCGGTATTGGTGACCTTCATCGTACGTCGTCCTACGCTCGGGGACTTGGGCTTTGTGGCAATCGCGGGGGGGCTGTTCCTCGTGCTAGGCGGGTACGCTTTCATTGGATCGCTCTCGCTGCATTCGGATATTCTGAACAAGGACCAGGCGGGACCTCCCGGAAGCGGTCTGGCGACGATCGTCAGTACCATTGAAACGAGTTTTCCCAAAACGCTTCAGTCTATAAGTGACCACGCAGACACTCTGAGTGATTTTCAGCTCGGTTACGGGTTAATTGCGCTCTTGGTCATGGCGATCATCGGTGCGGTCTATCGAAGGAGAGTGGTATTTTGGATACCCATCGGGGTCATCGGATTTTTAGTCCTTCTTCTTACACCGGTTCCCTGGCTCAACGCGTTTTTATGGGGACACATTCCGTATTCGCTTTTCACGTTGACCAACGTCTGGCCTATGCAGCGGCTGTATTTGCTATTGGCGGGTTGGATCATCTTTGCGGTGGCTGCGATATGGCCGAAAATCCAAATAGAGACGCTCCCCTGGAAGCACATCGCACGCATTCTTATCGTGGCGGTCGCGGCCGTCATCTGGAGTTCGGTGGAGGCATGGCAATTTATTCACCGCGGTTACGGGACACAGCGTGATGAAGTCACGTCGGTTCGGTCTCACTGGCCAGAGTACATTAACCTGACGCCGACCGCGTATTCGATGCTCGGAATACCCGCGACCTACACCGACGGTCCGGTGGAGGTGGAACATGAGTTCCGTCTTGTTCGGCGCGATGATTATTTTCCGCTGATTGATAATTGGCAGGTTAAATCTGAAAAACCGCCTGCGGCCCAAGGACGGATTACGGTTAAAACCAAGATCGGCAATGCGCTGATTCTTGAACCCAAAATCAACTTGGCTCCAGGCCGTCGTTATCTGCTGACGTTTCAATTTCTCGTTCCTTCCGTCACGGGCGGCCTGCTTTTTCGCGATGATGTCGCCACACGTTCCTATGGTTTGTCCACATCCGCGCGATGGCGCGGGTTCGGAATGAATCCTGACAATCGGCATTCGTTGGTCGTTTGGACGTCGGCAAAAACGGAGACACCGCTCGAAATGATTTTAAGCCTGAATGAACCTCTTCAAACGGAGTGGACGGATTTCGCGGATTTTACGCTGGAGGAAATTGATCGGAATCAGCTTCCAATCAAAACACAGCTGCTCGTGCCAGAGCTTCACTGCGAGATAAATAGCCCTGAAGCAGCCTGGCTCGTGACGCCACGGATACATGTCAAAGGTTACAAAGCGTCAGTTGATGGAATTCAGGCGCGGGTCATCAATTCGGACGACGGAGAGATCCTGATAGCGGTACCCAAAGGAAAGCATCGGGTTGAACTTCGCTATACCGGCTTTGCGCTATTGAATATCGCCTTCTACAGCTGCCTGGTTGGGTGGTGCTGCGTGGGATCGGTGGCTTTTCTTTTAGCTATCCGGGGAGAACGCGTAATCGAGGCAGCGCAACTTGCAGTTAAGCGTACTGCCGTTCTGTTGTGGACTCGCGCGGTTTGGATTGGCGCATCGGCCATTGTAATTACGGTAGTTTTCGTGAGCTGGCGAGCTTGGCAGCAGCATCGAGATGCAGTCGGTCCTGTGAGCATGGAGGTTTGGTTGCCCATGAAAAAAGACGGGCAAACCGAACCGCTCTTGGCGGTGGGTAAATCAGGATCCGGGGCGATTGTGTTTATTAATTACGTCGACACGACACATATCAAATTGGGGATGAATGTATGGGGCGGTGACTACGTGACGACCGAGCCCATCGAGGTCGATTTCGGGCGGCCTCATCGCTTCGTTGTGACGATGGGCGCACTGTATCCGCAGGCTAATCCTCACTTATCCGGATGGAATGGGCAACAACTCGAGTGGTTCCGAAGCAAATTCAAACTTACAATTGATGAGAATGTCGCCCTTCTAAAGACGATACCGAGCAAGGAATCGTCTTTCAAAGACATCACCGTAGGAGAAAATTTAATTGGCGCATCTGTAGCGACGACGGAGTTTTCAGGACAGATCATTTCCTCGTCACGGTTACCGCTCGACCTGGCCGGATGCCCTTTTCCGTCTGCGGAGCAACTTGCGAAAACAATAGGCCCGCTTCAGCTAACCGCACGGTTACCAACCGACAAGCTGACTCGAGTCGAGCCGCTCCTTACCACTGGCGTGGCAGGTAAGGGCACGTTCGTATTTGTGAACTACATGGATGCCGCTCACATTCGGATTGGTGTCGATGTGTGGAACGTCTCTCTCAAATGGAGTGATCCGATTGAAATCGACTACGCTAAACCGCAGGTCTTTGCGATCAGTAGCAGTGCGCTTTATCCTCCGAGCCATTCGGGCCTAAAAGACCTAAGCGCGGCGCAGCTGGATCATCTGCGCAACACGATCGATGTGTATCATAATGGCAAAAAGGTTTTCACGCAGCCCACTTCGGCCTACGACTCGACACCGGAGCAAACCAATATTGGTGTGACACGCATTGGTGGGTCGAACACGGATCCGGCTTTTACGGGAGAGTTTCTGGATGTGCGCCGGCTCTCGATTCCGCGGATATCAGAGAACGCGATTTCGTCCAAATAGAAGCAGTTCAGCGAAAACCGCGTCTACAATTAGAGCGATGTCTTGCATCTTTACGTTCGCAACGTAAACGGGCAGCTCTTTTTACTTATCGACGTCAGGTTTTCTCATATCCCTCACTCTATGGCTCTCTTCATCGGTATTGATTGCGGTACTCAAAGCACCAAGGCGGTTGTGCTCGACCTTGAGCAAAAGAAAATTGTCGCGGAGAGCCGGGCGACCTACGATTTGATTCCTGGTCTCCCCGTGGGCCATATGGAGCAGCATCCACGGGACTGGGTGGATGCGTTGGACAAAACGGTTATGGACGTGCTCGCGAAGGTCGATCGTTCAGATATTCGGGGAATCGGTATTTCGGGGCACCAGCACGGATTCGTCCCGCTGGATGGGTCGGGAACGGTGATTCGGCCGGCCAAGCTTTGGAACGACACCAGTACGGTGGAGGAGTGTGCGATTATTACCAAGAAACTCGGCGGACCGAAGGCCGCGATTCGCAAGACCGGCAACTTAATCATGCCCGGATTTACTGCTCCGAAAATTCTCTGGTTGAAGCGCCGCGAGCCGAAAAATTATCAGCGGCTTCGGCACGTTCTTCTGCCTCACGACTATCTTAATTTCTATCTGACCGGGAATTATTTCATGGAGTATGGCGATGCGTCCGGAACGGCGTTGATGGATGTGCGTAAGAGGACTTGGTCGAAAGATGTGATCCGAGCAATCGATGTGCGCCTCGCGTCCTGTCTGCCTGAAATTTCGGAATCGCATCAAGCCGCCGGCACGCTACGCAGCGAGATTGCAACCAAGTATGGACTATCGCCGAGCGTCATCGTGAGCTCGGGAGGCGGCGACAATATGATGGGAGCGATCGGCACTGGCAATGTGACGCCGGGCGTTGTTACGGCTAGCTTTGGTACCAGTGGGACAATCTACGCTTTTAGCGCGAAATCGGTGATCGATCCGCTCGGCGAAATTGCTGCATTCTGTTCTTCGACAGGCGGCTGGCTCCCGCTGCTTTGCACCATGAACGTCACCACCGTGACCGAATACGTGCGGACGCTTTTCCGGCTGGATCACGCTGGACTTGAGCAGGCGGCGCTCGCTGCTCCGGCCGGCTCATCTGGTTTGGTTTTGCTGCCGTATCTGGAGGGTGAGCGCACTCCGAATGTACCTGCGGGCTCGGGGAGTTTTGTTGGACTCAACAAAACAACCTTCAACCAAAACCATTTCGCGCGGGCTGCCATGGAGGGCACCACGATGGGCATGAACTACGGTCTTCGCCGGCTCGCTGCGCTTGGCGTGAAACCGAAAGAAATTCGGGTCACGGGCGGCGGATCCAAATCGGCCGTTTGGCGGCAAATCATGGCCGATGTGTTTGGCGTACCGGTGGTAGGTATGGTGGCCGACGAAGGTGCGGCGCTAGGCGGTGCGATTCAAGCCGCTTGGTGCGTGGATCTGAGAAACGGGAAGAAAACAAAGCTTGCGGATCTGACCGCTCAGCTGGTCGCCGTTAATGAAGCGAGCCGGTGCTCGCCGAAGAAAGAAAACGTTGCGCGCTACAAGAAGCTCCAGGCGGTGCAGGATAAGATGAGTCTCGCGTTGCGAGATGTGTTTTCGGAACAGCGGGCTCTGTCGAGTTCTTAAATATCTGCAGGTGCATTCCTCGAAGCGTGCTTCGACTTGATCGATATTGGAGTACGGGCCGTCTGCCCTTAACGGCCATCATTGCGCGTTTGCGGCTCCAATAAGGGCGGTTAAGGATAACCGCCCGCACTCATTTCTCGTCGCGATAGATTTGGATGCTCTGGGACTTGTCCGAAAGGCGATAACCGCGGTACATACCGTCGGTGTTAAAGGGCATGGTGACGTTTCCGTTGTGGTCCATGGCGATGAGGCCGCCGTCGCCTTTGAGTTTCGCGACTTTGTCGAGGACGGTCAGCGCGGCGGTCGCGACGGATTCACCTTTGTATTCCATACGCGAGGAGATATCGTGAGCCACGCCAACACGGATGAAGAACTCTCCGGTGCCGGTGCAGCTTATTCCACAGGTGGCATTATTGGCATAAGTGCCCGCGCCGATGATCGGGGAGTCTCCGATACGGCCGAATTTCTTGTTGGTAAGACCGCCTGTTGAGGTTCCAGCAGAAAGATTGCCTGATTTGTCGAGTGCGACGGCGCCGACGGTGCCATACTTGAAGTCGTTGTTGATATCGACCTTGGGAAACATCAACCCGGCGGGTGTCTTCGAAGCGTGAAGCTGAACCTGTTCGGCTTCTTTGGCTTTCTTCAACTGCTCCTTGCGCCGATCTGTTTGGAAGTACTCGTTGGGCACTAATTCAAAGCCCATTTGTACGGCAAACTTCTCGGCTCCTTCACCGCTAAGCATCACATGCGGAGATTTATCCTTTACTGCACGAGCGAGAAGAATGGGGTTTTTGATGTGCTTGATTCCAGTAATGGCGCCCGCGGCGAGGGTGTTTCCGTTCATGATAGCGGCGTCCAGCTCGCAAACACCGTCGGCATTTAAGACGGCCCCTTTCCCGGCGTTGAAGAGCGGATTATCCTCCATGAGACGGATCGCAGCGATTACAGCTTCTTCGCTCGAACCGCCGCTATCGAGGATCGCGTAACCGGCATCGAGTGACTCTTTGAGCGCCGCGCGATAAGCCGCGTCGAGTTCCGGTGTCATGCTCTTTCTCAAAATCGTTCCTGCGCCGCCGTGGATCACGATGCCGTAGCGTTTGTTGGCAGTAGCATTTTCGGTTGTTTGGGCAAACGTAGTAAGCACAAGTGAAAGTCCGGCCAAGGCGAGGAGTAGGGTAGGTTTCATAGAATAATAGGCGAGGGGATGAGAGAAGGCGGAACTACACTACTGATTTTGTGATTGCGGAATCTCGCAGTCGAACGGAGGGAGCACCACGTGGACGCGATTTCCAAACTCATCAACGCCGTGAAAACTACCGTGTGCGCGGGCGTTTTGCCCGGTGACGTGATAGCTGTTGTAGGAAAACTCCTCGCCCGGGTTCAGTTTAGGGGTTTCGCCGACGATTTTATCGCCTTCGATCACGAGACTCGACCCATCGGCGTGAACTACGATCCACTTCCGTCCGAGCAGAGTAACCGTGCGGTCGGATTGGTTAGAAATTGTAATAAAATAAACGAAGGCATGAGGCTGATCGGCCGGCAGCGCTGCGCCGCCATACTGGTAAACCAAGCGATTAAGACGAGCGGTTAGACCGGGCAATTCGATCGAGGGAGAAGCGGACATGAGAGAGGAGTATGTGACAAAAGAAACCTAGTTTGCGACAAGACAGAATACGGACTGTTGTTTGCCCAAGGCCTAGGATATGTTTTTGAGTAAATGTCGGAGTCGTTGAGAGGAGAACTTGTGGTTAGGTGGGCCGACGCGTCCCCGCGACGGCATCGGAAAGTACAACCAATGTTAAAACTGCGAAATGCCGTCGCAAGGACGCGCCGGCCCACCTTTGTCGCTATGGTTATCATCTCTGGCCCCGTTCCTTTGGCTTAAACACTGATCCCTATTTCAAAAACACGCCCGGCGGAATTGAAAGGCGAAACGGTGAAGCGTGAACGCGCACAATGTATCGGCTTATATTCATTTGAAACGGGGATGCTATCCCTTGGAGTGAGCGGAAAATAAATTGCTGTTGTTCCGTTCGCGCGAGACGTTCGCTACCGATCATCATGGGCTGGCACGACTACGCTGCGATTTTTCTTATGGGGCTGCTGGGAGCCGGACATTGCATCGGCATGTGCGGCGCGTTTTCGATCGCAGTTGGAGTAGGGGCTCCCCGGGGAACGAGCATTTTATGGCGGCAGATTTCTTACCAGCTTGGTAAAGCGACCTCGTACGTATTTATCGGAGTCCTGCTCACGCTGGCGGGAATCTGGGTGAACGAAAACAATCCGATATTTCGTTTGCAGACTGTCGTTGGTTGGGTCGTGGGGACGGTGATGATTGTTTACGGTCTGACTCAAGCATTGGAATGGCGGCCCAGCCGCTCGCGATGGTTGACCCGCTGGGAAGGAAGTTCGATCTGCAAAGGGATGGCCGGATTGTGGCAATCACCCTCGCTCACGAAGAGCATGCTCATTGGCTGGGTAAACGGTTTCCTGCCGTGCGGCTTGTCGCTCAGCGCGCTCCTATACGCGTCGAGCTTCGCTTCGATTAAAGACTCTGTTCTCGGCGCCTATGCCTTCGGTCTAGGCACTTTGCCCGCGCTCTTGGCTGTATCTCTCGCTGGTCGTCGCTTGGGTTTGGAGAGCCGTCGTTGGCTGGTTAGGGTTGGGGGAGTAGTTTTGGTGTGCTTCGGGGTTCTTACCGTTGTCCGCGGATTGCCTTCGGTGCATCACTGGTTTCACGAGCATCTCGTGATCGATCCGTTTGGGCAGGGAATGCATCATCATTGAGAAATTTAAAACGAGCTTTAAGCGATTAATATAGCTAAATTGACGTTCAGGATTTTACATTAATAGAGATATCGCTGATCGAGTTCCATAACGCCTATCTCCTTTTTGATCCTTTCAGCTAGGCTGATTTAGGGTTCTTCGCTATTACCGCCTTTAGGCTTGCTTGACCTTTTTACCACCCGCACAACCACCATCTTCCATGGAAAAACTCGCCCTTCTTTCCGTCAGCGATAAACGCGGTCTGGTCGAATTTGCCACCGCCTTGGTCCGTAAATACGGCTACCGGCTCCTGTCGACGGGCGGCACCGCCAAGCTACTGTCCCAAGCTGGCTTGCCTGTTACGGAGGTAAGCGAACACACCGGGTTTCCGGAGATTATGGAAGGACGCGTCAAGACGCTCCACCCGAAGATCCACGGCGGGCTGCTGTGTCGGCGCGATAAATCCAGCCATTTGGAACAGGCGAAGGTCAACGGCATCGCGTTGATCGATCTGGTGGTGGTCAATTTGTACCCGTTTGAAGAGACGGTGGCTAAACCGAATGTTCACTTCGAGGAGGCGATCGAAAATATTGATATCGGCGGTCCGTCGATGCTGCGCAGTGCGGCCAAGAACCACGACAGCGTGACCGTGGTGTGCGATCCTGCGGACTACACCGCAGTACTGACCGCGATGGAAACTCAGTCTCTTTTGCCTGAACTGCGTCGAAAGTTGGCGCTTAAAGTTTTTCAACGCACCGCAGCTTATGATGCGGCGATCTCAGCTTATCTCATTTTCAGCAGCTTCAGGGCAAGGAGCTCAGTTATAACAATATTTTGGATATCAGTTCTGCGACATATCTGATCGGGGAGTTCGAGCGTCCGACGGTGGCAATATTGAAGCACACCAATCCGTGCGGACTGGCGAGTGCCGATTCGTTAATCGAAGCCTGGGAACTGGCGTACGCGACGGACTGCCAAGCGCCGTTCGGCGGAATCATCGTCGTCAACCAAACGCTCGATGGAACCCTTGCAGAAAAGATCAAAGAGATTTTCACGGAAGTGATCATCGCTCCGCGTTTCAGCGACGAAGCGATGGCTATTTTGAGCAAGAAAAAGAATTTGCGGCTGATGGTGGCGAAGGAAGGCCTCGGCGCCGATTCACTTCGCGAGGTGCGCTCGGTGGTCGGTGGGGTCCTTGTCCAGGATCGCGACCGGACACTCGGAGATATCAAGTCGTTCAAGGTGGTGACCAAGCGCGAACCGACTGCCGATGAATGGGCGGGTATGATGTTCGGCTGGAAGGTGTGCAAACACGTGAAGTCGAACGCGATCGTTTTCGCAAAAGGCGAACGCACCCTCGGTATTGGCGCGGGACAAATGGCGCGGGTCGATAGCTCACGGGTTGCAGTGTGGAAGGCCAAAGAAGCGGGTTTGTCTCTTCAAGGTTCGGTGGTCGTATCCGAAGCGCTCTTTCCCTTTGCCGATGGACTGATTGCCGCAGGTGAGGCAGGAGCAACCGCCGCAATCCAGCCGGGCGGCGCAGTTCGCGACGCTGAAGTCATCGCCGCCGCGGACGAGCGTGATATGGCAATGGTGTTCACCGGAATACGGCACTTTAGACACTGAGCGGCTTCGCCGCTCAGTGTCTAAAGTGCGATTCAAAGTTTAAGAAGGAAGATTCACGATTAAAGGCCGCGCGCGACTCTCTGGGGTGACAAAGGAGCCTTATAACATTTTCCGGACCTTCGTTAACAAGAATGGAATGCCTGATCTTGAATCTTTCTTTTTGAATCTTGAATCAGTCTTGGCGGAGCCAAGACTGCGTTCATGTTCGATCCCCTTGAAAAACTAAAAGAATTTATTCGTCATCAGAGTATCTCCGCCGATTCAAAAGCGAAGGCGGGGATGCAGGGGGCGCAGGAGTTTGTCAGTGGGCTTCTGCGGCAAATCGGCTTTGTGGTCGAGGTCTGCAAAACGGATCTGCACCCGATCATTCTTGCGCATCGCGGCGGCGACGCGAGTTGGCCCCATGTGATCATCTACGGCCACTACGACGTCCAGCCGGCGGACCCGCTCAACTTGTGGAAGACGGCGGCCTTCGAACCCACCGAGCGTGACGGACGGCTCTACGGGCGCGGTGCGGCGGACAACAAAGGACCGTTGATGGTTCACATCACGGCGGTTGGCCGGCTACTCGAAAAGAATCCCAATTTACCGCTCCAAATTACCTTCATGATTGAAGGCGAGGAAGAGATGGGAAGCCCGAGTTTCCCAAAATTCCTTCAGCAATATCAGGACCGATTGAAAGCGGATTTTGTTTTTCTATCCGATACGGGAATTCCACGGCCGGACCAGGTCGTGATCACGTGTGGCCTGCGCGGCTTGATGCTTTTCGACGTGGAACTCACGGGGCCGAAATCCGACCTCCACTCGGGGTTGCATGGCGGCGTATTGAGAAATCCTATTCAAGCGCTGGCTGAACTTTGCGCTACGCTGCACACATCCGATGGTCGTGTGAATATTCCGGGCTTCTACGATGATGTGCTCGATGTGGAACCGTGGGAGCGTGAGGAGTTGAAACAACTTGGTCAGAGCGAAGAGGCGTACAAAGAATTTTTGGGAATATCATCTTTCTATACTCCGACGGGTTACACGCCGTTCGAAGCGGTGCGGTTTCTGCCCACGCTTGAGTTCAATGGCATCGGAGGTGGATACCAGGGCGAGGGGACGAAAACGGTTATCCCGAGCAAGGCGTTCGCCAAGATCAGCTGCCGGCTCGTACCGAACCAAAGCCCGGACAAGATTCGCGCTCTGGTGTACAAGACGCTGCGAGAGCGCTGTCCGTCTGGAGTGGCCATAAAACTGATAGACCAGCACTTTGGTGTACCCTACGTGGTGGTTCCACCTGGTCGTTCAAACACGCCCAAGGATCAATCTCCGGTTTTAGCGAAAGGATTTAAAGCGGTCCACGGTGCGGTTACGGATATTTTTGGCAAAGCCCCGCTTTATCTGCGCGAAGGTGGCAGCGTTCCGATTATCGCCGACATCAAGCGAGTTCTCGGACTCGATTCGGTTCTCCTCGGTTTGTTTTTGCCGGAGGACAATCTCCACGCGCCGAACGAGAGTTTTCATCTCGGCGTGATGAAGAAAGGGATTGAGGTTTCAGAGCGCGTATTGGCGGAACTAGCGAGTAAGTGAGCGTGCATTTATCGCGTGCGGTTGGCTAGATTTGCCGCAGCACAACGCGACGAAGTGATTTGAGAAATAAAAAAAGCCTCCCGTTTGAGGGAGGCTTTTTGTTTAGAGCGAAAAGATTGATTACTTCTTCAGGATGACCAGATCGACGCGGCGATCTTTTTCCATCACGTCGTTTGGAGCTTTTTCGGCAGCCCCCTGGCTACCCTTCGAGAGGGTTTCCAGCTTGGCGGTTGCCGTACCCGTGGTCTCTAGGTACTTTTTCGCGGCGTTCGCACGGCGATCGCCGAGGCCGAGATTGTACTCGCTGGTACCGCGCCAGTCGCAATGACCTTCGAGGAGAAGACGTTTGTCAGGATTGTCCTTCAAATATTTTGCGGCTGCGGCGAGCTTTTCACGTTCGCTGGGCTTGATGGCAGACTTGTCGAAGTCGAAATAGACGGGCTGCAGAAGGCCGCGAATGGTGTTGGCATCTTCGATCACACCGTCGGCCGACCGCTGCTCAAGACCGGGTGCGCTGGCGTCGGTACTGGAAGGAACTCCCTCAGGCTTGACTGAACCGCCTTCACCTTGTCCAAGCATCGTTTGGCGGGGATCGGGGCGAACGGGCTTCTTGGAGCAGCCGGCGAAAGCAATCACCGCGCTGATGAGCAGAAAACTGAGCTTCTTAGTGGAGATGTTCATGGAATACAGTAAAGACGAGATTTGCGACTTATTGAGTATTCATTTTACCTGCGCAAGGATTAATTCCAGACAATCGATTCGCGCCTACTGAAATGCCGCCGGATTGCTTTCTTTTCGACAATGGTTCTCTCCGCGCAGAATCGACCTTGAGTTTGCGAAAAATTGCGGAAGACCTCGAAAAGCGACTGGGCCGTGGGGTAAAACCTGTTTCGCTTTTGCATTCAAGCGCGGTATCGATAGAGGAATTGAAGGGCCAAAAGGCGGAGTTGCTGGAACCTGCGTTGGAGGCCGCCGTAAATAACGGACAGAGAGATTTTGTGCTCGTGCCGCTTTTTTTTGGGCCGAGTGCTGCGCTCACCGACTATCTCCCGGAACGCCTCGCGAGTTTACGCAAGAAATTCCCAGGTTTTAAGGCGAAGCGCGCGGCCTGCCTCGTAGATATTGCGCGGCCGGACGATCTGCGACTTGCCAGCATGATCGCCGACCACGTACGAAAAATAATGGCCGATAAAGCGCTCAGTCGTCCTTCGGTCGTGTTAGTAGATCACGGAAGCCCTCAGCGCGCGGTGACGGCGGTGCGCGATTTTTTGGGTATTCAGGTCCGTCAAATCTTGAGTCAGGACGTCGACCATCTGGTCGTCTCATCAATGGAACGACGGCCTGAGCCTGAGTATGACTTCAACGAGCCTTTGTTAGCGCACGTACTTGAGCAGGAGAGGGGTGATGTCGTTGTTGCGCTTCAGTTTATTTCGCCAGGACGCCATGCAGGTGCGGACGGCGATGTTGAAGAAATCTGTCGCGCAGCTGAATCGGCCTGTCCTGATGTGCGCACGTATATGACCGAGCTGGTCGGGGTACATCCGGGTTTGATAGAAATCCTCGCTGAACGCTACGAAAGCGCAGTCGGAACCGCTGGATAAGTTTCGAACTGAATCGAATGATTTCTAAAAAGCGCGCTGCGGTAAAACCCGGCTATACGAGGGACAGACTTAGCGCCGAGCGAATGTCTGGGCGTCGATCAAACCGATCTCGAATGCGTAACGGGTCAAACTGGCCACGTCATGGAGATTGAGCTTCCGCATGAGGTTGGTGCGGTGATTGTCGACGGTCTTTACACTGATCTTCAACTTTGCCGCGATTTCTTTCGTGCTGTGGCTTTCAGCCACGAGTTGAAGGACTTCGCGTTCACGATCAGTCAAAAAGTCTGGGCTGGCCGTCGCAGTAGGATTGGCAACGACATCGCGGAGCAGAACCGTGACTGCGGGGCCAAAGTAAGTTCCGCCATTGGCGACCACTTCAAGGCCCTTTTTCAATTCTAATAAACCTGCAGTTTTTTCAACAAAGCCATGAGCTCCAGCAGAAAGCATTTCACGGACAAGCACTGGACTCTCGTATCCTGAGAACACCAACACCCTCGTTTCTTTTAGTTGTTTGGCAAGGCGACGGAGTAGATCTACGCCATTTAGCCCGGGAAGCTTTGCATCTAGAATGATAAGATCGGGTCTTAACGAGAGGCACATGTCGAGAGCGCTTTGTCCGTCGCCACTCTCGCCTGCAATCTCGTAGGAGGAATCCATGCGAAGGATTTCCACGAGCATCTCACGAATTGCGGTTTGATCTTCGACAATGACAACACGTTTCATGTACAGTAATTATGCCTAGAGTGTAACTATTACGACAAGCAATGAATTAAACGACTGCGGCGAAAGATTTAAATGCCGGTCGCTTGCGTAAGTTGATGCGTTAGCATAGAAAAACCTTGCCAAGGGTCGCGGCGACAAAACTATGGACGATTCTATTTATTTGTGGGTCGATAGCTCAATGGTAGAGCAGCGTCCTTTTAAGTCGTTGGTTCCGGGTTCGAGTCCCGGTCGACCCACCACATTTTCGGCATTTGCCGCTTGTAAACTTCCCATCAGAGCCGCCGTCTTACCTATTAACGAGATACCCCTTTGGAGGGGTAGGGAAAAGGAGTAATAAACTTGGGAACTATTCAACAGTACAGTCGTCACAGCGAGGAAGAACGTATGTCTACCAAAGCTCAAGAAGTGGCTCTCGACCGTATACTTGTAGATCGCTTCAAAAGCGGTGATCCCGCGGCCTTTGATGAAATGGTATCTCGCTATTGGGGAAGGATTTACGCCATGGTCAATCAACTCTTGCGCAACCCGCAAGATGCCGAAGAAGTTACCCAAGATGCTTTTATCCGCGCCCATCGCGGCTTGGTGAACTTTCGTGGGGAATCTGCTTTTTCGACTTGGCTGTACCAGATAGCAACCAACCTCGCGCGCAATCGGTATTGGTACTGGTGGCGCCGGAAACGGGATAAATCCGTATCGTTTGACCAACCTCTCGCTTCGGATAACGAAACCACGTTAGCCGAGGTCTTTCCAGCGGAAGTCGAGACTCCTGGAGATGCAACTGTCACCCGTGAATTTGTCAGCCGGGTAGCGGAGTGTATGGAGACACTGAATTCAAAACATCGAGAGATCCTGATACTTCGAAATATTAAAAACTTATCCTACGAAGAGATTGCAGAGATTCTCAAAATTAGCGTCGGTACGGTGAAGAGCCGTATCGCTCGCGCTCGCGAGAGTCTCCGCGAAAAACTCGGAGAAGAATTCCAATGAAAGAGTCCAAGTTCATCGAACTGCTGAATCTCTACGTAGATCAGCAAATTACCCCCGCTGATGCCGCTCACCTTGAGGAGGAAATCCTCACCGATCCTAAGCGGCGAGCTGTCTATAAGCAGTACTGCCAAATGCATCGTGCATGTGCTTTGCTCCAGGAAAACCTTGAGGTTCACGCTGGCGAACCGTCCGTTCCGGCTGCGGGTGATTACGAAGGCGACAAGGTCGTTGAGTTTCCCGCCAAAAGCCGCAGTGGAAGTTGGTTTTATGCGGTTTCAGGGCTCGCTGCCGCGGCCTGTTTGACGTTCCTCATCGTACGATCGACCGATCATAAGATAACAGTTCAATCTCCGTCTGCTGCCGTGGTGGCTTTGGATCATCCGACAGCCGTACAGCCGCCTGCTTTAGCCGCCCGCACGTCGATCCTAAAGCCGGCTGGTTCTGATGAAGAACGCGTAGTCATCAACACGGCACGTAGCTCGGAGGGGGGCTCCGCACTCGCGACGCGCTCGTTGGTTTCGGCGGAACGCCCGTCCGAAACCGATCCTACGTTCGCTGCTGCCTCGAAGCAATGGCTTGGGCCCTTGCCGTCCGCGTCGCGTCCGTCGCCTGACAGTTTGGTTTTTGGCGTTAAGGACTCGACGACACCTGGTTCCGCGGAGAGTCGCTATTATCTGCTTCCGAATGCGAAGCTGCAGTCGAATACCGAGCGTACAGCCTACCAGTTCCAGCGTTAAAACAGCTTATTAATCTTTCCGGAAGGCGGCTTTTCCAAGCCGCCTTTTTTATTTAGAAGCGATTTAAGCCCACGGAATCAAGGTGCGCGGAGAAGGAAAGATAGACCTTATAACGACGAATATTTCCTATTCGTTGTTTGGAATTCTATTTGGTGTCTCGAGTGAGTGGTAGTTCGATCAGCCACAATCTCCCCGTGTGCTCACGTATCCCCGCTCCAAAAGCCGCCCCTCCCACCTTCCTGAGCGACTTATTCCGGTCGCTCCAAGCCCAATCTCAGCCCAAGGCAGCCTTGATCAAAGCTTCAATCGTTGCGCCAGGTCCAAGATTAAGGCTGGCTTGGCGGACCGCTTTGTCGGCATCAGCTGCTTTATAGCCGAGCGCAATCAGTGCCATAACCGCGTCGCGCTGCTTACCTCCAACCGGTGCGCTGTCGTCGCCACCCACCGTAGCGGAAACGATCGTGCTTTCCGATACATAGCCGGTCAATTTGCCCTTTAATTCTACGACCAAACGTTCCGCCGTCTTTTTGCCGATACCGGGGCACTTGGCCAGTGTTCCGATATCGCCCGCATTAATGGCTGATTGGAGCAAGTTCAGTGAGAGCTTGCTCATGATGCTCAACGCCATCTTCGGTCCCACGCCGGATACCTTGTCGATCAGAAGTCGAAAAAAATCCCGCTCCTCTTGAGAGGCGAAACCATAGAGCGTTTGAGCATCTTCACGATAGACCACGTGAGTGTGGAGTTTAACCGTAGAACCTGTCGCCGGAAGTTTCTCCGCGGTTGTGACGGGGATATGTACCTCATAACCGAGGCCCTGAATCTCGATCACCACGCGGAGCGGTGTAGCGTCGGCTAATTTTCCCTGGATAGTTGTGATCATGCGGCGTCTCGATTATTTCAAACCGAGCACATCCTGCATGTCGTACACGCCAGGCTTTTTGTCCACCAACCACTGGGCGGCGCGCAACGCACCCCGCGCGAAAATCCCCCGGTCTGACGCCTTGTGCGTCAGTTCAACTCGCTCGCCGAGGGCTGCGAACATCACTGTATGATCGCCCACGACATCGCCACCACGTAGGGAGTGAATGCCCACCTCGGTTGACGTGCGCTCGCCGGTAATTCCTTCGCGACCGTGCCGGAGCGCTTCGGCGTTCAACTTGCGCTCGCTCAGAATGATCTCGAGCAATCGCGCGGCCGTGCCACTCGGCGCGTCTTTTTTGAAACGGTGGTGCATCTCAATGACTTCCGTGTCGTAATCCGAACCGAGGACGTGCGCTGCTTGTTGCGTGAGCGCAAAAAGGAGATTCACACCGACCGAGTAGTTGCCCGACCACACGCACGGAACCTGCGATGCCAGGCCCATGAGATGCTTTTTCTCGTCGGCCGAATGGCCTGTCGTACCGATCACGACTGGCTTCTTTTGCGAGAGGCAGAGCTCGAGCAGTGGACGCGTTGCTGTGTGCGAACTAAAATCCACCACCACATCGCAAACCGCTAATTGCGCACTGGGCTGGTCCCCCGAGGCGATCGATGCGCCGATCACGAGGCCCATGTCCTTTGCTGCGGCGATGATGGCTTGACCCATCCGACCGCGAGCACCGTTGAGCAATATCTTAAGCGCCATAAATTACTTCTTCAGCGCGGCAACCGTCGCACGCATAAAATTCAAATTGGCTTCCAACATGTCACACAGCGGTGCGCGCACTTCAGCCGAAGAAATGATACCAGCGTCGGCCATCGCAACCTTGATGGGAACGGGATTCGGCTCGACGAAGAGCGCCTTGAACACCGGATATAATTTCCGATGCAGAATGGCCGCCTTGGCGTAGTCGTTTTGGAGCGCGAGGGTTACGAGCTTCTTCACTTCTTTAACATAAAGATTCGACGCGACGCTAATAACGCCCTCCGCGCCCACCGACATGAAAGGAAGCGTGAGGCTATCGTCGCCGCTCAGAACGACGATGTCCTTGCCGAGTGCTTGCTTGATTTGGTCTACGCGATCCACCGTTCCGCCGGCTTCCTTGATATGGCTAACGTGAGGATACTTTGCGCGAAGCCGTTCAATGACCGGCACGCCGATTTCGATGCCGCAGCGGCCGGGAATCGAATAGAGGATAATCGTGCGATTGGTCGCCTCAGCGATCCGTGAGAAATGGTGAAACAGCCCTTCCTGACTCGGCTTATTGTAGTACGGGGCGACAACCAACATCGCTTGCGCACCCGCGTCGTGGGCGAGCTCGGTTAGCTCGATCGCTTCCTGCGTCGAATTCGATCCAGTCCCGGCGATGACCGGCACGCGACCGCGAGCGGTGGCGATCACGGCCCTGACCACATCCATGTGCTCGTCGTGTGAAAGGGTAGGCGATTCGCCGGTCGTTCCCACCGGCACCAAACCATCGATTCCGCTTTTTATCTGGAAATTTACAAGCTTTGCGAGGTCGTCATAGGAGACGACTCCGTTCTTAAACGGCGTGACGAGAGCAGTGATGGCTCCGGTAAGCGGACGCGGCTTCATGCGATAGGGAACGAGCGGGAGTTTTAGTGCAGCGGAATAAACAGACCTTGAAGTACCAAAGCAGACCGATTTACTAAAAATCACAACCGTTTTTTCCAGCGGTCGGCCGAAGCATGCACAATCAAATCTTTAATGACCTCCTGAAGCTCGCAGTTGAAAACGGTGCG
>WNFI01691680.1_pt1 | contig 21164 bp, 12 predicted proteins | sample 5400471 | NCBI WGS metagenome assembly WNFI01 (sample SAMN13153348, study PRJNA577476) | soil metagenome | isolation source: 100 cm saprolite on Douglas fir-dominated hillslope | place: USA:California | collected 2013-09-17
GTGGCATAGCCGATGGCGAAGCGTCCCTTGACGCAGGAGTGCCCGTGGTTGGCATGGCCGTCCATGTTCGGCACCATGCGTACCACTTCCTCGCCCTTCATCTCGGCGCGGAACGAGCAGCCCACGCCGCAGTAGGCGCAGGTCGTGGTGATGCTGTGCTCGGCCTGACCCTTCTCGATCAGGGTTTTCTCGGAAAGGGTTGCGGTAGGACAGGCCTGCACACAGGCGCCGCAGGAAACGCACTCCGAATCCATGAAGGATACGTTCTGGCTCGCGGACACCGTGGACTCGAAGCCGCGGTTCTGGATGGTCAGCGCAAAGGTGCCTTGCTGCTCATCGCAGGCGCGCACGCAGCGCGAGCAGACGATGCACTTGCTGGCATCGAAGGTAAAATACGGATTGCTCGTGTCCTTCTCGACGTTCAGGTGATTGGCTCCCTCGTAGCCGTAGCGCACTTCGCGAAGGCCGACCACGCCCGCCATGTCCTGCAGCTCGCAGTGCCCGTTGGCGGGACAGGTCAGGCAGTCCAAGGGGTGATCGGAGATGTAGAGCTCCATCACGCCGCGACGGATGTCTGCGAGCTGTTTGTTCTGCGTGGTGACTTTCATTCCCGCGGCGACGGGGGTCGTGCAGGAGGCGGGCAATCCCTTCATGCCCTCGATCTGCACCAGGCACAGGCGGCAGGAGCCAAAGGCTTCCAGCTGTTCGGTCGCGCACAGCTTGGGGATCTTCACATCGGAGAGCGCCGCCGCGCGCATCACCGAGGTGCCGGCAGGCACCGTGACTTCCTGGCCATCGATGGTGAGCGTCACGAACTCGGCGCTCTCGCGCTTCGGCGTGCCTAAGTCTTTCTCGACAATGGATAGCATGGGATAAGTCCTCGTGTACTTCAGCCGGCGGCGCTGGACGCTCTTACCGGTTTGACGAAATCTTGGGGAAAATGGTTCAGCGCAGAGATCACGGGATACGGGGTCAAACCCCCGAGCGCGCACAGCGAGCCGTAAGTCAGGGTTTCGCAGAGATCGCGCAAAATCGCTTCCTGCTTGGCCGCGTTCTCGCCGGCGATCAGCCGATCAATGACTTCCACGCCGCGGGTCGAGCCGATGCGGCAGGGCGTGCACTTGCCGCAGGACTCGATGGCGCAGAATTCCATCGCATAACGCGCTTGGGCCGCCATATCGACACTGTCGTCGAAGGCGACCATGCCGCCGTGCCCGAGCATCCCCTTGATCGCGGCGAATGCCTCGTAGTCCAAGGGGGTGTCGAACTGGGATTCCGGATGGTAGGCCCCCAAGGGGCCTCCGACCTGGACTGCGCGGATGGGACGGCCGCTGAAACTACCGCCGCCGAAATCGTACAGCAGCTCGCGAAGCGTCATGCCGAAGGCGATCTCCACCAGGCCGCCCTGCTTGATATTGCCGGCGAGCTGCATCGGCAACGTGCCGCGCGAGCGGCCCATCCCGAAGTGCTGATAAAACTCGGCGCCGCGATCCATGATGATGGGCACCGAGGCGAACGTGATCACATTGTTGATCACCGTGGGCTTGCCCCATAGCCCTTCGATGGCGGGAAGCGGAGGTTTGAAGCGCACCTGGCCGCGCTTGCCCTCCAAGGATTCCAACAGCGAGGTTTCCTCGCCGCAGATATAGGCGCCGGCGCCCATGCGCACTTCCAATTCGAAGGCCTTGCCGCTGCCTTGGATGTTCTGCCCCAGAAACCCCGCGGTGGCGGCGGCGGCAATCGCGGCCTCGAGCGCCGCCTTCGCCTGGGGGTACTCCCAGCGCAGATAAATGTAGCCCTGGGTGGCGCCCGTGGCCAACCCGGCGATGGTCATGCCCTCGATGAGCACGAAGGGGTCGCCCTCCATCAGCATCCGATCGGAGAAAGTTCCGGAGTCGCCCTCATCGGCGTTGCAGACGACGTACTTTTGCGCCCCTTGCGCGCCCTGCACCGTCTTCCACTTGATCCCCGCCGGAAAGGCCGCTCCACCGCGGCCACGCAGGCCGGATGCGGTGACGCTCGCGACGATGTCCGCGGGCTTCTGCGTCAGGGCGGCGGCGAGGCCGCGGTAGCCGCCGTGCTCTTTGTAATCTTCCAGGCTGCGAGGATCGGTGATCCCGACGCGGGCGAAGGTGAGGCGTTCCTGCTTCTTCAGGTACGGGATCTCTCCCGTGACCCCGTGGCTCAGGGCATGCGGCTTGCCGGACGTGAAGTCCGCGTCAAACAAGCTGGCCACGTCCTGGGACTGCACCGGCCCGTAGGCCATGCGCGTGCCGCCGACATCGACCTCGACCAAGGGCTCGAGCCACAAAAGGCCGCGCGAGCCGTTGCGGATGAGCTCGATGGCGATTCCGCGTCGCCGCGCCTCCGCGACGATGGCTGTGGCGGTCTCATCGGCGCCGACACCGAGCGCCGCCGCATCGCGTGGCACGTAGATTTTCACGTGCGCTCCCGGCTTTGCGTCATCAGCGCATCAAAGCGCTCGGGCGTGATACGCCCGTGCAATTGTTCGTCGATCATGAGCGAGGGACCCAAGGCGCAGTTGCCCAAGCAGTACACCGGCTCCAGCGTGATCGCACCGTCCCTCGTCGTGCCATGGAAATCAACCCCCAGACTCGCCTTCGCGTGCGCCTCCAGCGCCACGCTGCCAAGCGCCTGGCAGGCCTCCGCCCGGCATAGGTGCACCACATGGCGCCCCGGGCGTTCGGAGAGAAAATAATGATAGAAGGTCACTACCCCGTGCACTTCGGCCACGGAGAGGTTCAGCTCCCGGGCGATCAGCGGTACGGCGTCCTTGGGGACAAATCTAAGCGCTTCCTGTACCGCGTGCAGAATCGGCAACAACGCCCCGGGCAGCTTCTTCAGCCGCGCACAGGAATCAAGCACGGCCGAGCGCTCTGCGGCACTCAAGCTGGACGGGGGCTCGACTTTGATCGGTATCACTCGCCGGGAAGCTTGATTACTCATGATACCTAGTACCGACCACATAGATATATCAGATACTACTCCCTCGTGAAACTGCCGCCAAGCCACCATCAAGTCTGGATGGAAGCGAGAAAATCTTCTAATCGATTGCACGAATGAGTTGATAAGTGCGATCAATCACCCGCACGGGGGGACGACCAGGCAAGTGCCATTTCGAATCGCGATAAACGACCCGACGGCGGGTAAGCCAAGACCGGGCGCGCACTTGCGCCAACATGCGATATTGTCCGTCATGACATCACGCCCGTCCACCATCACCCAGAACGCCGACGTTCGATTTCTCGGCAAGCTTCTGGGCGACATAATTCGTACCTACGGCGGCCAAGCCTTGTTTCAACGCATCGAAGCCATACGGGCGGCGTCCGTCGACCGCTATCGCGGCATCGCCAACCCTCGCGGCTTGGCTGCCGGATTAGAGACTCTGTCGCTTGACGAGACGGTCGCCTTCGTGCGCAGTTTCATGTTGTTTTCCATGCTGGCCAATCTTGCCGAAGACCGGCAAGGCGCGGCCGCCGAAGAAGGCAACACGCTGGCGTCGGCCCTGCAGTTTCTGGGCGCGCAAGGCATAGAGACCCGAGAAGTCGCCGAGCTGCTGGACCGAGCATTGATCACACCTGTGTTGACGGCGCATCCCACCGAAGTGATGCGCAAGAGCATGCTGGATCACCGCAACCGTATCGCCGCACTGATGCGACAGCGCGATGCCGGTCACACCGAAACTCCGGAAGGAGAATTGATCGAAGAGGGGATCGCGGCGCAAATCGCCTTGCTGTGGCAAACACGGGCGCTGCGGCGGGAAAGACTGTATGTGGCGGATGAGGTTGATATCGCGCTGACCTATCTGAGGGATATCTTTCTGCCGACGGTGCCCACGCTCTACGCCCGTTGGGCGCGATTGATCGGACGGCGTCCGGCAAGTTTCCTGCGGCTCGGCAGCTGGATCGGCGGCGATCGCGATGGCAATCCGCACGTCACCGCCGACTCGCTGCGCTTGGGATTGGGCCGCGCGGCACAGGCGCTCTTGGCCGAGTATCTGGACGAACTCAACGCGCTGGGCGCCGAGCTCTCGGTGTCGAGCGAGCTCGCGGGCGTTTCCGCCGATTTGAATGCGCTGGCACAACGCAGCGGGGATCTCAACGCCGCCCGCGCCGATGAACCTTATCGGCGCGCCATCACGGGTATTTATGCAAGGCTCGCAGCGACTTATCAGAAGCTGACCGGGCGAGCGCCGCCGCGGCCGGCGTCGGTCGGCGCCGAGCCGTACGCCGATGCAGAGAGCCTGAGCGCGGACCTCAAGATACTCGAGCAGTCCCTGATGTCCGAGAGTAGGGTGGGGCAGAATGCGGGCGGCGCTCTGGCCCGGTTGTCCCGGGCCGTGGAGACCTTCGGCTTCCACCTGGCGACTCTGGACTTACGGCAAAACGCGGAAGTGCACGCGCGCGTGGTTGCGGAACTCCTCAAGGTCGCAGGAGTATCGCCGGATTATCAAACGTTGGAGGAGCCGGAGCGGGTTCGCTTGTTGCGGCGTGAACTCGCCAGCGAGCGGCTCCTGGCAAGTCCCTATGCGAGCTACTCGCCGGAGACCCTGTCGGAGCTGGGAGTCATTCACGCGGCCGCCGAAGCGCATCGGCGCTACGGCGGCGGCTGCATTACTGCCTACATCGTGTCCAAGTGCGAGAGTGTCTCGGATCTCCTGGAGGTGAACATCCTGCTCAAGGAGGCGGGCCTGTATCGAGGGCAGGGAAATCCCCGCGCGGCGATCATGGCAGTGCCGCTCTTCGAAACCATCGGCGACCTGGCCAAGTCCTCCGGCGTGATGACGGCTTGGTTCGAGCTGCCGGAGGTCGCGGCCATCACGTCGGCGCACGGCTTTCAAGAGGTGATGGTCGGTTATTCGGATTCGAACAAGGACGGCGGCTATCTGACGTCGGTATGGAGCCTGCACCAAGCCACCCGTTCGCTCGCGGCGGTATTCGAGAAATTTGGCACTGCCATGCAGGTCTTTCACGGGCGCGGCGGGGCCGTGGGCCGGGGAGGGGGCTCGTCGTTCGCGGCGATTCGCGCCCAGCCGCACGGCACCGTGCGAGGCCGTATACGAATTACCGAGCAAGGAGAGATCATTGCCGCCAAGTACGGTACCCGTGAAAGCGCGGCCGCGAATCTCGAGGCCATCACCGCGGCGACCGTGCTGGCGTCGCTCGAGAACGATTCGCTGTCGAGCGAGAGCCGTTCGCGCTTCGCGTCGGCCATGGACGGCCTGTCCACGCAGGCATTCCGCGCATATCGCTCCCTGGTATACGAGACTGAAGGGTTTTCAAATTTCTTCCGGCAGATGACGCCTTTGCTGGAAATCTCCGAGCTCAAGATCGGGTCGCGCCCCGCATCGCGCACGAACTCACAGCGCATCGAAGACCTGCGCGCGATCCCCTGGGTGTTCAGCTGGGCTCAAGCCCGGGTCATGTTGCCCGGCTGGTATGGCGTAGGGCAGGCGCTGCGTTCGGCCGACACCGGGCTGTTGCGCGAGATGCTCGAGGCGTGGCCATTTTTTCGCTCCACCGTCGACAACCTGGAGATGGTGCTGTCGAAATCCGATATGGGCATCGCCGCCCGCTATGCCACCTTGGTCGAGGATCGCGCGCTCGCCGATGCCCTGTTCGGCCGCATTCGCGATACCTGGCTGATGACTCAGGAGAGTCTGCTCGCCATCACCGGACAAGCACACTTGCTCGAAAAGCATCCGGCCTTGGATGCCTCCATCCGGCTGCGGCTGCCTTATATCGAACCGTTGAATCTGTTGCAGGTGGAATTGCTCAAGCGTCATCGGGCCGGTGAGAACGATCCCCGGGTCCGGGAAGGCATTCAGCTCTCGATCAATGCCATCGCCACGGCGCTGCGCAACAGCGGATAGGCTCCTAATTCCGTGTCGACCGAGACCGAACGATTGGTTGAAGCGGCCTACTCGCGCCTGGCGGCCTGCGCCGACCGTGACAGCCGTATTCGCACGACGGCCGCCCTGATACTGGCGATTTATGACGATTTCTACAGGCAACTGTGCGAGTACCCGCACCGGGCGCAGCGCGCCTTCGAGACCATGGATCCGCACGCCTCCATCCGGATCAGTCGGGAGCGCCTGGGGCTGTACAGCCGATACATCGCGGAACATGGACCCCGGATACTCGCGTCATTTCCGGGGCTTGCCGCCGACCCGGCGGTTTGGGACGCGCTCGATCGTCTGTTCATGGCCATGATCGTGGATCGTTACGATGCCGACATCGCCTTCAGTTTCGCTCATTCGATACGGCGCAACATCGGCCGGGGACTGTGGCGGCCGGTCGCCTACTCGTTCCCGCCTCCCAGCAAGCTGCGCGCTGACTCGATGGCATCGGTGCATCGCCGGCGGCGGGTGCAGGGCGGCATCGATGCCGAGTTCATCAGCACCGCCTTGCGGATACCCAATTTCTCGGTTCCGTTCCGAGATCTGCAGGGCGACGCGGAGAAAATTCGGGCAAGAGTCGAGCAGTTGCTGCGCGAGGCCTCCAACGGGTCGCCCGTGCTGGCCCTGGACGTCGTCGAGGCCGGATTTTTCCGGGATCGGAGCGCCTTCATCGTCGGCCGTTGGGTATTGTGCGATGACCGCATCGTGCCGTTCGTCGTGGCGCTGCTGAACAGCCCGGAGGGCATCTATGCCGATGCCGTTCTGCACCGCGTCTCGGATATCCACGATCTCTTCAGTTCGGCGCTGGCCAATTTTCACGTGACCACGCGGCTCTACTATCAAACTTGCGTGTTCCTCTTCAGTCTGATGCCGCGCCGCCCGTTCGGGCATCAGTATTCGACCATCGGATTCAATCACGTCGGCAAGGTCGCCATATTGAATGAGATCAACGAGCAGGTTCGCCGCGCGGTCTCAGACAAGTACCGCGTGGTGCACGAGATCAATCGGGCCGGCAGCATGTTGGACAATGTCATGTATTTCAACCTGCGGCTGGACCGCGACATGTTCGACCCCGCTCTGTTGGATGAAATCTGCCGCGAGGCCGCCGGCAGCGTGCAGGTGGATCAGGACGGCGTTTACCTGCGGCAGTTGATCGCGCAGCTGAAAATCGTGCCGTTGCCGGTTTTTCTGGAGACAGCCGATGAAGACGCGACCCGCGCCGTGATGGTCAGCCTCGGCCATTGCATTCGCAACAATGCCGCCACCAATATTTTCAACAAGGACTTGGATTCCAGGAATTATGGCGTCGGAAGGTACGGCCGGGTGTTCCTCTTCGACTATGACGCGGTCGAAAAACTGACCGACGTGAAGATCCGCACCAATGTCGGCCGTGAGCCCGGCGAGGAAGCGGTGCCGGAATGGTTTTTCGAGGACGGAGTGATCTTCCTGCCCGAAGAGATCGAGCACGGCATGCAGCTCAAGAGTTCCTACGCGCGCCGCTGTTTCCGCGAAGAAAATTTCGATCTGCTGAGCGTCGAGTACTGGCAGGACGTGCAGCAGAAACTCACGCGCGGCGAAGTCCCGGCTCTTCGAATGTATCCGGACGGCACGAAACTCGACGTGAATCCGGGGGACGTGAATCCGGGGAAGTAGAGGATTACCTGCGCACGTACGCCGCGAGTTTGCTGTGGGTACGGTTCGCATCGTCCTCAGTGAGGACGTCGGCCGGGTGCGACTCGCGGATGAGACGTTCGAAATCCGACGCGGGCAGGGGGCGGCTGAAATGATAACCCTGATACTCATCGCAGCCGGCCGTTTTCAAGAAATCGAGCTGTGCGGGCGTTTCCACCCCTTCTGCGACGACTTTGAGACGCAGGCTGTGCGCGAGCGAGACGATGGCACGGACGATCGAAGCGTCCTCCTGACGGCTCACGATTTCGTCGATGAACACGCGGTCGATCTTGAGCTTGTCGATCGGGAATCGGCGCAGATAACTCATGCTCGAATAGCCGGTGCCGAAATCGTCCACCGAGACGAGAACTCCCATGGCGCTCAGCTGCTCGAGAATCGCGATGGATTTCTCGGGATCGCTCATGACGGCGCTTTCCGTGAGTTCGACCTCGAGATAGCGCGCCTGGAGGTCCGCGTCGTCGAGCGCGCTGCGAATGCTGTCGACCAGCCCGCTGTCGCGGAACTGCGATGCCGACAGCCGCGCGTGGGGTGCACCCAACGGATCAACGCCTCTGCGCTCCGCACCTCGCCCGTTCGCGTATCCACCTTGGGTTGATAGTAGAGCTCGAACTGGTTCTGCGTCACCGCGTTGTGCAGGTCGCTTTCGAGCTGAACGCGCTCCTCGGTTCCCGCATCCATTCCCGGCGCATAGCGCCGAAAGTTGCCGCGGCCGTTCTGTTTGGCCGAATACATGGCGGCATCCGCGTGCGCGAGCAGGGCCTGCATGGTGACGCCGTCATCCGGATACATGGCGATGCCGATGCTGGGCGAGGTATGAATATCGATGGCGGCGATTCGCACCGGGGCCTGCAGGACGTCCATGACGCGGGCCGCGAGAGCCTCGGCATCCCCGGCATCGCCGATGGAGGTGCCGATCAGCACGAACTCATCGCCGCCGAAGCGGGCCACCGTGTCGGCGGTGCGTACCACGGTCAACAGCCGGCGCGCGACCTCTTGAAGCAGTTCATCGCCGGCGCGGTGGCCCAAGGAGTCGTTGATGAGTTTGAAGCGGTCGAGATCGCACACCAGCAGCGCGAAAGACCGCATGTCGCGGTCGGCATGCGCCATGGCCTGCTGCAACCGATCGTCCAGCAAGACGCGGTTCGGAAGACCGGTCAACGCATCATGGGTGGCCAGATGCCGCAGTTGCTGATTTGCCGCCTCCAATCCTCGCGTGCGCGTCGTGATCACCTCTTCGAGGCGCAGCACATGTTCCTTGACCAGCTTGTCGTTTTCCCATTTGCGGCTGAGCGCCGTGGCGCACTGCAGAACCTCGATGGGCTCGGCGGGTTTGCGCAGCACCAGCAACCTGTCGGAGTGGCCCAGTCTCTCCACGACCTCCGTCCAGTCGTAGTCGGTGTGGGCCGAACAGATGACGACCTGCACGTCGGGATCGGTCGCCCACAGGCGCTCGATGGTCTTGAGGCCATCCCACCCCGGGGGCATGCGCATGTCGACGAATGCCATGGCGTACGGCCGTCCTTCCACGAGCGCCTGATGCGCCATCGCCACGCCTTCCTGTCCTTGATGCGCAGAGTCGATGTCGAAGTTCGGGCGCGCCGCGGCGACGACGTCTTCGCCGAAGAGATCCGCCTCCAGCACGTCGAGCGCGGCCTGCGCGGTGTGCTCGGCCTGGGCGCCCAAGACCTTGCGAAAATCCTGATGGATGGCCGCATTGTCATCAATGATCAGAATGCGCCGATTCGCGCGCGGAGCGGGATTAGCCACGGACGGACTCCGGCGGGCTGCAGGGCAGCTCGAGGATGAATGTCGCGCCGCATCCCGGCCCGTCGCTCGTCACGAGCAGCGAGCCGCCGAGCTCCTGGGCGGCGAGCGCCCCGCTATGCAGGCCGAAGCCGTGCCCATCAACGCGGGTCGTGAAGCCGTGCGTGAATAGGCGGGACATATTTTCCGCGGGAATGCCTACCCCATTGTCGATGACGCAAATGCGCACACCTGCCGGCGCGCCTTCGATGCGCAGGGTGAGAAGCTTGTCGGCCCTGCCTGATTCGTCGCAGGCATACTTGGCGTTGCGCACGAGATTCACCAGAATCTGCAATACCTTGTGTTTATCGACGGTGATCGGCGGCACCTCGTTGAATTCGCGGCGCAGCGTCACGCCGTGACGCACGAAGGCGCCGGCGTTCAAGCGCAGGCTGTCCTCCACCAGATCGGCTACCGCGACGGTTTCGGTCACGCCGCAGAGCTTGGCGTAGCTCTGCTGCATCGCCACGGTGTCCTTGATGTGTTCCAGGTTGTCGCGCAGCGAGGCGAGTTCTTCGAGCGCCATTTTCTGATCGCTCATCAGCTGCTCGCCGAGCGAGGTCAGGTATTCCGGTATGCGCTTGCCCCGCTCGTCATTGGCGAGGAATTCGCCGGCCGCCGCGCCTTTTTCCTGAAGCAGCGCGGCGAGGCGGGATACGCCCGGGGCTTTGGACTGCTTGACGCGCTCGGTCACGAGACTGGCCGAGATGTTGACGCTGTTCAAGATATTGCCGACATTGTGCAGTACGTTGGTCGCGACTTCGGCCATGCCTGCCTGGCGCGAGGCGATCATGAGCTGCTTGTGCACCCGTTCGAGCTCTTCCGCGGATTCCTTGCGGGCGCTGATGTCGCGCAGGAACTCGACCGAGTACTCGGGTTTGCCATCGCCTTCGCGAACCAGCGCCGTCGTTATGCGGACCCAGTGGAAGCTCCCATCCTTGCGGATGTGGCGTTTTTCGAGATCGACGGATTGGACCTCGCCATTCCACAGGCGCTTGAGTTCGGCCCACACGCGCGCGACATCGTCGTGGTGCGTGAGGTCGCCGATCGTTTTATTCGCGAGCTCGCCGGGCTCGAAGCCCAGCATCGAGCAGAACGCCTGGTTGTAGCGCAGTAAATTACCGCGGCGATCCGCGTGGGTAATACCGATCGGCGCTTGGTCGAAGGTATTGCGGAACATGGTTTCCGCCTTCCGCAAGTGGTCGCGGGCATTGACCAGATCGGTGACGTCGGTGATCGTGCCGACCCAGCCGGAAACGCTGTCGGCGGCGACCACCTGCTCCGAGAAATGGCGGACCTCGCCGTCGTCCTGTGTGCGATAGGCGAATCGACTGGGGGCGGGCCGCCGGCAGAAATCCGCCCAGGCCTGTTTCATGCGCTCGCGATCGTCAGGATGCACGCGCCGGGCCCAATCGTTGGGACCATGCACGGGCTCGAGTCCGAATATGCGGCGGTACTCGGGGTTGCTATAGGTCATGCTGCCGACCGCGTCCGCGTGATAGATGGCGACCGGTGCGCTTTCGAGCAGGGCTCCCGCCGATATGGCACCGGAATGCAGCGACGGCGACGGCGTTTCGGCAGCCGGCACGGCGGCTGGGGCCTGCGCCTGCCCCGCGAGCGTTCTACCGATAGTTCGTAAAGTCATTGGCCTGGAATTCCCGCCGCGGTCTTGTTGGTTGAGCGCGTCCGCGCCCCGAGTGTCACCTTATCGGCATATTTTGGATTATGTGGACATCTGCACAGGTGGCGAATGCATCACATGATGGGGCGCAAGACAGCGAATTGCGTCGCAACTATGGGCTTCCATCGAGCGTTGACGGGATGGGTATGATCTCGGGCGTGGCAGGACGTGGATGCGAATGACGAGGTGCAGCACATGACTCCCGACGACGACACGCAGGTGGATGGTCCGTGGAACCCCGGCGTTGAGTCGCAAATACCCAGGGAATTGCGGCACCTGTCGACCATCTTTCGACCCGAGAATGTCTCCACCAGCATCGCCGCGGCCGCCGATATGCAGGGTCTCACCGGATTCTCGCCGAGCGAACTGGTCGCGTTCCGGCCGCAGAGACTCGCACTGCACGAGCTCCTGATACGGGTCACGGCCGACTTCGCCGTGCCTGACGGTTCGCGAATCGGGGACTTGGGCATCAACTTTCGCGAGATTGCGAGCCGCTTGCTCGAGCGTTATCTGCTTCCGGAGATGGATGCGATCGCCGCGGCTTATGATCGAACCCGGCATGAGCTGCGCCATGCGATCGACGCTGCCCTGGCGGACGTGGTGCCCGAACATCCGCCGGCCGTCGCCCCCGCGAATCGACCGCGATCCCGGCTGTTCGCGCGCGTCGCGCGTCGCCGCGGCGCGGCTGCGGTTCCGGTCGACCGCGGCTGGGGTCCACGCCACATCGCGGACTGCGAGCGCCGCGCGGACCTGGCGACCGATCCGCAGCAGAAAATCGTGTACCGAACGCTAGCGCGGGTGATGTCGGGGCTGTTTGCGACCCAAGGTCACGCGTGGGGTACGCGGGAGCTCATCGCGTCGGTGGCGACCGACATGGCGTGCAACGATTGCGGCAGCGATTCCATCGGCCGGACGATCGAACCCCTGCTGCTGCGCGCGGTGCGCAGCGAAGGCTATGACCTGTTGCCGCGGCAGGAGCGGCCGGTCGTCATCAATACCAAAGGGCCATCCGCGTCGGGCAAGAGCACATTGCGGCCCTTGCAGAAAAAATTGGCCGGCGACATCGGCGTGCGATGGAGTGAATTCGCGCTGATCAGTCCGGACATCTGGCGCAAACAGCTCCTCGACTACGGGGCGCTCGGTGCGGCTTACAAATATGCGGGCGCATTCACCGCCGAGGAGCTGCAGATCGTCGACCAGAAACTCGACCGTTACATGGCGCGCAAAAACCGGCGCGGCGACATGACGCACCTGCTGATCGATCGGTTTCGTTTTGACAGCTTTGCGCCCGATTCGGACGAGGCGGGCAGCAATCTATTGACGCGCTTCGGCCAGACGGTCTATTTGTTCTTCGTGATTACGCCGCCCGAATTGTTGGTCGAGCGGGCCTGGCGGCGGGGCCTCGAGTTCGGCCGCTACAAAGCCGTGGACGACACGCTGGCGCACGCCGTGGAAGCGTACACGGGGATTCCCGATGTGTTCTTCACGTGGGTCCGGCGCAGCGACAAGCGCATCCAATTCGAGTTTCTGGACAACACGGTGCGCCTCGGAGAGCGCCCGCGGACAGTCGCCTTCGGCGACAACGACACGTTCAATGTGCTGGACGTCAAAGGAATGCTGGACATCGAGCGGTACGGACGCGTCAACGTCGATGCCGCAACACCGGAATCCCTCTATCCGGATCGCAGGCTGCTTGATCCTGCGCACAACGCGGGATTCCTGCGACGCTGCATGAGCGGATTCCGCATGGTCAATTTCGCCGACCGGGCAACCGGGCGAATCTATCTGCGTATCGAGTCCGGAACGCCGGTATGGGTGGACGGGACCCTTATTCATTCGGCAATTTCGGATCCCGACACCTTGAGCGGGGTCAGGGCCGTCGTGCCGAGTGCGCTATCCGGCGGAGTGCCGGAAGCCGCCGCTCCGCAGTATCTGCAAGGCCGAGCCGGCGCCCGCGCTGCGCCGACGCTCGGCCAATGGGGAACCGTGCCTTAGACGGATTGCCCGAGTAGGGCGTGAAGGCCGGTCACCGCCGCGCGGCCGGACGGCGTTTGGTCCGTTCGATCGTGCGTCCCGAGGCCGGCAAAGCGGCCATAATCTCCTGCACGCTGCAAAATCGACGCCGGCAGCGATGAATAGACCGCAACAGGCAACCCGGCAATCAGTGCGACCCCGGCAACAGTTAACATAATGAATTCCAAAGTTTGCATGACTACTTCCAAGCGAGGCAGGTTTGGTGCGTCGCAATCGTTAATTACCCAGATGAATGACAGACGCGAGTGCTCTTGACTAAGTACCTTCGCGTTGCAGATATATTATATATCTGAGCGGTTTTCCCCTAACGAATTAATCTAACCGGGTATGCAATATCTCTCATCTATCCCGGATTCAATCGGCAATTGCGGGGATCCCGACACAGAGCGGATCCACAGAGCGGAGTCAGGGCGGTCGCGCCATGCGTTGCCGTGAAATACCGGATCGGCAGTCTCTGGTATCTGGGCGGCCGGCCAAGGCCAAGGCAGGGTCGGTTCGGGGCCTAACCTCGGTCAACCGGGGCGCTAATCCAAGAAATCGCAGTTGCGTTCGACGTGTGCCGCAAGGTCGAGGGTGTGCTGCCGGGTGAGCCGTTCGGCCAACTCGGTGTCGCGTTGCTCCAATGCTTCGATAATCTTCAAGTGATCAACGATCGAGCGGGCCGCGCGGTCGCTTTGTACGATGGTGGCGCGGCGAATGGCACGCACGTGAATGAGAAGGTTGCGTGTCGCGTCGACGATGGTTTGCGAACCACCCAGGGCGATTACCGCCGTATGAAATGCGATATTGGCATCGGAATATTCATCGAGATGCTCGGACGGCGGCGAGTTCTGGAACTCATCGAACAAGTGCCGCAGCCTCGCGATTTCCGCATCGGTGGCGTTCAGGGTCGCGAGCCGAGCGGCCATGGACTCGAGCGCGGCCCACATTTGGATCATTTCAATCATTTCGCGCTTCGACTTGCGAATGATGTAGATACCGCGACGAGGTATCGTACGAATGAACCCTTCCTGCTCGAGGAGTGACAGCGCCTCCCGTATCGGCGTCCTGCTGACGCCCAGCGCGGCTGTCAGTTGCCGCTCATCCAGACGCAGTTCCTGCTTCGGATCGTAGATATCGGTGTCCGCGATCGCGTTTTTCAGCAGCGCGTAGGCTTGATCGCGCAAACTCGTGGCATTCAACGGGCCTAGTATGAGCGGCGCCGCAGGCGCGGTACGTTGAACCAGTTTTGCGATGGTGCTCATTCAGACCCCCGATGCGTTTGTCAGGTTGCGCCAAACTTCCGAAAACATTGTATGGCTCGTAAGGATTCTGAGTTCCACTGAACCCATTTCGCCACAGATATATTATATGCAAGCGATCTGCATCTGACGAGTTGAATCTAGGCGTGGCTGACCGGGTTGCCTCTCCCGCGGCGCGGCTGAAGCCGGCGGATTTCGAATTCCGTTGTCGGTCAGCCGCGGTTGCTTGACAGCTTTAAACGCCTTCATATATGGTATACCAGGAAGTAAAGAAACGGCTGGCAATATCCTTCGGACTCACGTGTCTGAATATTTTCGGGGGGCTTCGGGTGGGTCAAGTGTACCGGTCCGCATCTTCGATGATCCGATCGGAACGCTCCGTACGGCCGAGTCCATGGCTGGACGAATTCATTAGTGCTGGATCCATACTTGAGTTTGCGCTACGTCTCGTTGACGCTCCCCGTTCTCGATAAACGCGACTAAGGAGAACTAAATGAACGCGACTTCGGAAGCAACCACATCCCAAGCAGGTTCGTCACCGCTCAGGAATCCATGGGTTCAGTTGATCATCGGCGTCACCTGCATGGTGATGATTGCCAACCTGCAGTACGGGTGGACGCTATTCGTCGGGCCGATTGACGCGAAATATCACTGGGGTAGAGCGTCCATTCAAGTCGCCTTTACGATTTTCGTGGTTCTCGAAACCTGGCTCGTGCCGGTGGAAGGCTACCTCGTCGACCGCTTCGGACCCCGCTGGATCACGGTGATCGGCGGCGCGCTCTGCGGCATCGCCTGGTCGATCAATTCGGTAGCGGACTCATTGCCCATGCTGTACTTCGCGGCCGCGCTCGGCGGGATCGGCGCGGGCGGCGTGTATGGCACTTGCATCGGCAACGCCCTGCGTTGGTTCCCCGGCCGGCGCGGCTTGGCCGCGGGCCTGACGGCGGCGGGCTTCGGCGCCGGTTCGGCACTGACCATCGTTCCCATCGCCAACATGATCAAGGTGAGCGGCTACCAGCACACCTTTCTTACCTTCGGCCTGATTCAAGGCATCGTTGTCGTCGTGCTCGGCTTCTTGATACTCGTGCCCCCGGCCAGTCTGATGATTGCGCCACCGAAGCTGGCACCGGGCGCCAGCCACTTGCAGGCCAAACCGATGGAGATGGTGAAAACACCCGTATTCTGGGTGATGTACGCAATGTTCGTCATGATGGCCACGGGGGGGCTCATGGCGGTCGCGCAGCTCGCACCGATCGCCAAGGACTTCAAGGTGGCCGACGTCCCGGTCAGCCTGGCATCCTTGCGCTCGCCAATCTCGGCACCAACCCGGTGTTGTTCGTCATCCTCAGCGGCATCGTGTTCTTCGGCTGGGGCGAGATCTACAGCCTGTTTCCCGCCACGGTCTCCGATACGTTCGGCACGAAATTCGCCACGGCCAACGCGGGACTGATGTACACGGCCAAGGGTACTGCCGCCCTCCTCGTGCCCTACGCCAACGTGCTTTCTTCGAAGACCGGCAGCTGGCATCTGGTCTTCATGCTGGCTGCAGGGTTGAACCTGGTCGCGGCGGCGATGGCGATTCTGGTGCTGAAGCCGATGCGCGGCTCCTACACCAATCGCGCGGAGACGGCGACCCCCGCACCGAAACCGGCCTGACGCCGCCGTCCGGTGAGTCGCCGCGTCGTCACACGGCACGGGTGTCGATCGCGGACATTCTCGCGAACACGGCCCGGTAGACTCGCGGCGCTCTTCATCGGAGCGCCGCGGGTTCCCCGGGGTTCAATAACGACTTAGCAAAGCAAGTAACGGAGACAGTCATGCTCGGTACTGCCACCAAGGTTTCGGACACGCAGGCCACCACGACCGCGGACGACACGCTGAAAAAGAAGACCCGCGACGCCAATGTCATCTCGGGCGGCCACCTGGTCGCCAGAGCCCTGAAAAACGAGGGCGTGGATACGATCTTCACGCTTTGCGGCGGCCACATCATCGATATCTATGACGGCTGTGTGGATGAAGGCATCCGCATCATCGACGTGCGGCACGAGCAAGTGGCGGCACATGCTGCCGACGGCTACGCGCGACAGACCGGCAAACTCGGGTGCGTCGTCACGACCGCCGGGCCGGGCTTCACCAACGCGATTACCGGCATCGCCACCGCGTTCCGCTCCGAAAGTCCCGTCCTGCACATCGGGGGACAGGGTGCGCTGACGCAGCACAAGATGGGATCGCTGCAAGATCTGCCGCACGTCGACGTCATCACGCCCATCACCAAGTTTGCCGCGACCGTGTCGAGCACCGAGCGTGTCGCGGACATGGTCTCGATGGCGGTCCGCGAGGCCTTCAACGGCGCTCCGGGACCGGCGTACCTGGAGATCCCGCGCGACGTGCTCGACCGCGAGGTCGACCTCGCGAAGGCGGTCATTCCCCAACCGGGCCGGTATCGTGCGTCGACACGCTCGATCGGAGACCCGCGCGACATCGAGAGACTGGCCGACATCCTGGTCAATGCAGAGCGGCCCGCGATCCTGTACGGACAGCAGGTGTGGACCGCACGCGGCCAGAACGAGGCGATCGCGCTGCTGCGCGGCCTGGATATTCCGGGATACTTCAACGGCGCCAGCCGCGGGCTGTTGCCGCCGGGCGACCCGCATCACTTCGACCGCACGCGCACTCAAGCCTTCGCGAACGCGGATGTGCTGGTGATCGTCGGCACGCCGTTCGACTTCCGCATGGGCTACGGCAAGCGCATCAGCAAGGAGCTGAAGCTGGTGCAGATCGACATGGACTATCGGACTGTCGGCAAGAATCGCGACGTCGACCTGGGGTTGGTCGGCGATCCGGGAGCGATCCTGGGGGCGGTGCTGCAGGCCGCATCGGGCCGCATCAAGGGCGACAAGCGGCAGGCCCGTCAGCAGTGGCTGAAGCAGCTGAGCGACGGCGAAGCCGCCGCCACCGAAAAGCTCATGCCGCTTTTCAAGTCGAACAGCATGCCGATTCACCCGTACCGGGTCGCGTGGGAATTGAACGAGTTTCTGGCCGACAACACCATTTACATCGGCGACGGCGGCGACGTCGTGACGATTTCGGCGCAAGCCGTGCGTCCGCGCGGACCCGGGCAATGGATGGACCCGGGTGCACTCGGCTCACTGGGGGTCGGCACCGGCTTTGCAATCGCAGCCGGTCTTGCGAATCCGTCCAAGGAAGTTCTGTGCTACTACGGGGACGGTTCGTTCGGCATGACCGCCTTCGACATGGAGACGGCCAACCGCTTCGGTGTCCCGTATCTCGCGGTCATCGGCAACAATTCCGCGATGAACCAGATTCGCTACGGCCAGCTCGCAAAATATGGTGAGCAGCGCGGCAACGTCGGCAATCTGTTGGGCGATGTTCCCTTCGGCAAGTTTGCCGAGATGTTGGGCGGCTACGGCGAAGAAGTGCGCGATCCGGCGCAAATCGCACCGGCGCTCAAGCGCGCGCGCGAGTCGGTGCACAAGCTGCGCCGCTCCGCGGTGGTCAACATCTGGGTCGACCCGCGCGAATATGCGCCGGGCACCAAAAACCAGACGATGTACAAGTAACGAGAGGGCGGGCGCGGGCGATATTACTCGGGAACAATTGCGCGATATCCCGGACGTCGACAGTCTCTATTTCACCATGCTGAACCATAACAAACGATCGGTGACTCTCGATACGAAAAGCGAGGGCGGCAAGAAAGTGCTCGAGAAGCTGGTCAAGCACTGCGATGTGCTGGTGGAAAACTTTGCGCCGGGTGCTCTCGATCGAATGGGGTTTACGTGGGAGCGAGTTCAAGAGCTCAATCCGCGCATGATCGTCGCTTCGGTGAAGGGCTTCGGTCCGGGTCCCTACGAGGACTGCAAGGTGTACGAGAACGTCGCGCAGTGTGCGGGCGGCTCCGCCTCGACCACCGGTTTTGACGATGGGCCGCCCCTCGTGACGGGCTCGCAGATTGGCGACAGCGGTACCGGACTGCATTTGGCGCTCGGGATCGTGGCCGCGCTTTACCAGCGGAACACCACCGGGCGCGGCCAGAAAGTGCTGGCGGCGATGCAGGACGGCGTGTTGAATCTGTGCCGCGTCAAGTTGCGCGATCAGCAGCGCCTCGACCGCACCCATGTGATGAAGGAGTATCCGCAGTATCCGGCCGGCAAGTTCGGCAAAGCGGTTCCTCGGGCCGGCAACGCATCGGGCGGCGGTCAGCCGGGAACCATCGTCAAGTGCAAGGGCTGGGAAACGGATCCGAACGCGTACCTGTACTTCATCGCACAGGCGCCGGTTTGGAAGGAGATCTGCAAGGTGATCGGCAAGGAGGACTGGATCACCGATCCCAACTACGCCACGCCGGAGGCGCGCCTGCCCAGACTCAAGGAGGTGTTTGCCACGGTGGAAGCATGGACGGTGACGAAGACCAAGTTCGAAGCCATGGCGCTGCTCAATGAGCATGACATTCCCTGCGGCCCGATCCTGTCCATGGAGGAGTTGGCCAACGAGCCGTCGCTGACGAGGTTCTGGCGGAGCTCGGGTACGCGGCCGCCGATGTCGCCGCTCTGAGATCGAAGAAGGTAATTTGAAGCGCATGCGACAGACGTGAGTAACGGGTGTGTGCAACGGACCCGTGTAAGGTGCGGGCAGCACACACGCGTAGCATCCGCGCGAGCATTCGCGCGCAGCACTCGAGGAAATTGCTGATGACATACGACAAGAACGCCGTTCGCAAGATTCTGGACCAGGCCAAGGCCGCCCAGCGCGAGGCGCTGACCGCACCCGAGGCGCGGGGTGTCTGCGAGGCGTATGGAATCAGCATTCCCAAAGAGGGCGTGGCGAAGACCGCCGAGGAAGCGGTCAAGCTCGCCTCCGACATCGGCTTTCCGGTGGTCATGAAAATCGTGTCGCCGCAGATTCTGCACAAGACCGAAGCGGGTGGAGTCATTGTCGGGGTCAAGTCGGCGGAGGCGGCGAAGGACGCGTATACCACGATCGTCGGCAATGCCAAGAAGTACGATGCCAAAGCCGAGATTCTCGGGGTGCAAGTTCAGCAGATGCTGACCGGCGGCCAAGAAGTCATCATCGGCGCGGTGACCGACCCGGCATTCGGGAAGCTGGTCGCCTTCGGGCTGGGCGGCATCTTGGTCGAGGTGCTGAAGGACATTACGTTCCGATTGGCACCCGCCACCAACGAAGACGCGCTGTCGATGCTGGACGGCATCGCGGCGGCCGAAATTTTGCGCGGCGTGCGCGGCGCCAAGCCCGTGCACCGCGCGGCGCTCGCGGGGATGATCGAGAAGGTATCGGCGCTGATAGCGGACTTTCCCGAAATATCGGAAATGGACCTGAATCCCGTATTCGCCACCGATCAAGGCGCAACTGCGGCCGACGTGCGCATCGTGCTCGACTTCAAACCCACCCCCGTGCGCGATCGTCCGAGTCAGGCGGCCATCGTCGAGAAGATGACCCGCATCATGAAGCCCAAGGCGGTGGCGGTGATCGGCGCCTCGGCCGAGAACGGAAAAATCGGCAATTCCGTGATGAAGAATTTGATCAACGGCGGCTACAAGGGCGAGATCTATCCCATCCATCCCAATGCCGAAAGCATCATGGGCAAGAAAGCCTACAAGAGCGTCAAGGATGTGCCGGGCGCTATCGATGTCGCGGTGTTCGCCATCCCGGCGAAATTCGTCGCGCAGGCGTTGACCGAGGTGGGCGAGAAGAAGATCGCCGGCGCCATCTTGATACCTTCGGGATTTGCCGAGACCGGCAACGTGGCCGGACAGAATGAACTGGTCGAGATCGGCCGCGAGTACGGCGTGCGCCTCATGGGCCCCAATATTTACGGCTTCTACTACACGCCCAGCGATCTCTGTGCGACTTTCTGCACGGCCTACGACGTCAAGGGTCATGCGGCTCTGTCCTCCCAGTCGGGCGGCATCGGCATGGCGATCATCGGTTTCTCGCGCTCCGCCAAGATGGGTGTGTCAGCCATCGTCGGTCTCGGCAACAAGTCCGACATCGACGAAGACGATTTGCTCACCTTCTTCGAGCAGGACGAGAACACCACGATCATCGCGCAGCACCTCGAGGATCTGAAGGACGGTCGCGCCTTCGCCGAGGTCGCGAAGCGGGTGTCCAAGAAGAAGCCCATCGTGGTCTTGAAGGCCGGCCGCACCAGCATGGGGGCGCGAGCCGCAAGTTCGCATACCGGAGCGCTCGCCGGCAACGATAAGATCTACGAGGATGTGTTCAAGCAGTCCGGGGTCATTCGCGCGCGAAGCTTGCGCGACCTGCTCGACTTCGCGCGGGGCATTCCCGTGCTGCCGACACCGAAGGGCAACAACGTGGTGATCATCACGGGCGCGGGCGGCTCCGGCGTGCTGCTCTCCGATGCGTGCGTGGACAATGGTTTGTCGCTGATGGCGATGCCCGCGGACCTCGACGCCGCGTTTCGCAAATTCATTCCGCCATTCGGCGCCGCCGGCAACCCGGTGGACATCACCGGCGGTGAACCGCCGAGCACTTATCAGAACACCGTGCGGCTGGGTCTGCAGGATCCGCGCATCCACGCGCTGATCTTGGGCTACTGGCACACCATCATCACGCCTCCCATGGTGTTTGCGAGGTTGATGGTCGAGGTAGTGGACGAAATGCGCGCGAAAGGCATCGAGAAGCCGGTGGTGGCCTCGCTTGCCGGCGACGTGGAGGTGGAGGAAGCGGCGGAGTACCTCTATCAGCACGGCATTCCCGCCTATGCCTATTCCACGGAGATTCCGGTCGCCGT
>WNFI01024396.1_pt1 | contig 21161 bp, 22 predicted proteins | sample 5400471 | NCBI WGS metagenome assembly WNFI01 (sample SAMN13153348, study PRJNA577476) | soil metagenome | isolation source: 100 cm saprolite on Douglas fir-dominated hillslope | place: USA:California | collected 2013-09-17
CCCACCGCAAAGCTCACGGATCCGCCGAAGGCATCGCTGTGCGTGAAGAGCTTCAGGATTTCGGCGCCGGCCGCGCTGAACGTGCTGTGCCCCGAAATGTATTCCGGAAATGGCGGGGTCGGAAACGTGCTGGGCTGATAGGGAATCCAGGAACTGCCGTCCATTGCGACAGTGCCCTTGAACGGTCCACCCCACGCCTGAATCTGCTGCCCCTGAAAAAGGAATCCAACCGCGGTCGCAGGACGCACCGAATCAAATGCCCGCTTGGCGTCCCAGGCCACGATACCGCCGTCGAAGATGGCGTTGGTCATGGCAAAGAAAAGTTTCACATCATCATCGAGCTTGTCTTCGTCCCGCGCAGAGACAAATTGCGCAAACAGGTCCCAATGACCGGGAGGCAGCTCCGAGTGCGGACCATCGGCCCAGTATTCCGCGATCATTTTCTGCTCGTCCGTGAGATTGGCGCTGATCGTGATCAGGTCCTGGGCCTGCTGCACGAAAGTGGCTGAGCCAAAGCGCGCGGGACCCGACTGGGCGATCAGAGACCGGAACTGATCATCCGAAGTCAGCGCAAACGGAATCACCCGGTTCCATTGTGCGCCTATGAACTTCGGCGTGACGAAGGTTCCGCTCGCATCGAAATAACTCAGAGGCTGCCAATGATTCACGTCCACCACAGTCGCCGGATCCACCGGCACCGTACTCGGCGGATTCACCGGAAGGAATCCGGTGTAGTCAGCGTAGGGAATTCCACTGGGCGTGAGATTTCCCAGCTGGTTCGAGCCGTCGTCGTGGCGGAAACTGAGGACCGCCGCGCAAGCTACGTTGCCGACGCCGCTTGGTGATTCCGTATTGGTCGACAGGTCATTCGGATCGTATCCGAGGCGCGCCATCAGGGGATCAAATACCGTTGCCTTATCCCCGGGGAAGAGGTCCACGGCGGCGCGGTAACCGGCGAAACTGATGGCCTTGTTCTTGTTGGCCTTGTTGCGTTGGGACGGGCGCTGCCTCAGGCTGTCGCCGAGTTGCGTACCGACGGCGTGCTCGTCATACGCAGCCCAGGCGTCATAGATGCAGGTGTGCACGATTGCGAGCGCGCGGGACACCATGGGCGGTCCAATCTTTGAATCGCGTACCCCCTGGAGCGCCGCATCGTTCCACTGGATAACTACATTCGCTGTCCGAGCGTCCGCGCCAGCGAACAGTGGCAGCAGCGACATCGCCGCGCCAAGTATCCATCGTAAAGTGACTCTCATGGCTGTACCTCAGAACTGATGCAGAATTTCTGCATAAATTCAATGAATCGATCCTTGCGGACCCGCATCGCCTTGATGTTGCTTGCCAGGGGAGACAGGTCCCAGCCTCTGGCTCTGTGCTTAAGTTCGTAGCAGGCGGGACGGTCGGAAGCATGGATCGGGTGCCGAAAAGACGGGCCGTTTTGACCGGCCCGTCTGTTTTCGTCCAGGTTTACCATCTGCCGACGCCAAGGACGCAACTCGCTCGCGCGAGCATTTGACGCAAGACCCAAGCGCATGCCTTGCTGGCCGATCGAGCTTTGCTCTATCAGCACTTTGCCGGAAAGGACTACGGCGCCTGGAACACTGCGCCGCGCACGTCGGCTACTCCTGGTGGCAAGGGATGCGTCAGCTCGAACGCCCAGCTCCCTGGCACGTTGGGAAAGCCCGCGGGCGGCACGCCGTGGTCGATCATCAGGAAATGCACTTCGGCCTTGAAGCCAGAGTTGTGTGTGAGACCCACTTCAGGCAAGCCCGGGACCACGAACTCACCGGTAGGCGGGGCGCCATCCCGCGTCTCGAAGCTGACATTCAGCACGCCGCCGTCGCCGCCACTTGCGGCGATACCGCTGCTCGCATAGTGGATCGCCGCGTCGCCGGCTGCGAAGTCGACACCGGGCGTACAGGGCTGGGTGGAACAGCCGCCCGGCTCGTTGAATATGATCCACCATATCGTATAAGCATGGCCGGGATTGAGGTCGGCCAGCATTACACGGCCCTGCAACTCATTTCTCGACCGAATGAGGTACGCCGCACCATTGGCGGGCGTAAACGGCATGCCATTCGCCACATTCGCCATGTTCGCGGATTGAAACGTCTGCCTCGCGTGAGCGGGGGCCGGACCGTCAGCCATCGCGACCACAGGGGCAATCGCGAAGGCGATGAGTGCCGATCTGATCAGTATTCTTTTCATGAGAGTCCCCAAGGTTTAAAAAAGGATGGAAAGCACCCGAATGGATCTCGGTCGAAGAAACTTCGCTAACTACTGGGATAGGCAGGTGTTGTTATTGCCCTAGCAGCGTTTCACCCCGCGGGTGCTGCCGAGTTCCAATTTCGTTTTCGGAAATCTGGTCCCTTTGCATGCGTCCGTCAAGTAAATTCTTGGCGACGCTCCCGGGCACGCACTGCTTCACCGTAGCCGTACAACAGCTAATCGGCGAGTACATTGTCTTCTGTATGGCGGAGCAGCCGACAGCGTTTCAGCGGATCGAGCGAAACTGTCCAGTTTCGGTGCCATGTACCTGCTGACGGTCGACTCGCTGGACGTTTGAATGGCGGTTGTTCACTCGACGGTTAGTCCTTCCCGGCAGGGCATTGGGGGTGCCCGTAGGGGAGATGGGCCCGCATTTGTCAGTACGCTTGCACCGGTCTAGAGTCGGGACATAGGCACTCGTTTCAAGGTCTGGAGGTCGTCATGACTACCCGCACCATTGAATGGGCTCCGCCACCGCGCCGTAGCACGGCCTTTGTGCTGATCGTTGCGCTCCACGCGCTGGTTATTTACGCGTTCTTGAGCGTATTCGCGCCGCCGAAGTTACAGCCGCCACTGCCCCCTCTATCCGGAACGATTATCGACACCCCTCGCCCGCCTCCGGGTCCGGTGCCGAGGCCGCCGGAATTCACGCCGGCACCGCAGTGGGTACATCCGATACCGACGGTGCCCATTCCACCGGTGAATTGGAACCCCTCCGACTCCTCGGCTGCTGCCTCCAGTGCGGGCTCCGATTCGACGGCGGGCGCGGGGCCCACGTTGCCGCTTGCCTACGTGGTCACGCGGCCGATCGACGAATTTTACCCACCCGGATCGATTCGCCTGAGTGAGGAAGGGTCGAGCATACTGCGGGTCTGTGTGGGCGCGGACGGTGCGCTCGCCGGCGCGCCGAAGCTGGAGACGAGTTCCGGATTTGCGCGGCTGGACGCGGCGGCCGTCAGGTGGGCGCGCGAAGCGGTGCGCTACACGCCGGCGCAGCGCGACGGCCAGGCAGTACCGGCGTGCAAGGGCTTCCGGGTGACGTTCAGGCTCAGGATGTAGGGAGAGCGGCCGAGAGCCGGGCGAGCTCAGCCGAGCTCGTCCGGCATTCCCGCCTTGACCCTTCCGCACTCCACTGCTCGTAGGAATTGTTGTCCGCGAGCTCAAAGTCGTGAAACGCGTGCTCGTAGTTCGCCATCGTATGCGCCGAGCCGAGGTAGTGCTTGCCCGGACCGATTTCGCGGAACGCATCCAGCGCGAAGCCGTTGGCGTCGAGACTCAGGCCCCTGGCGAGGGTGTGGAATCCGCCCAGCTGGTCGACGTCCATCACGAACTTCTCATAGGACATCGCGAGCCCCGCCTCGAGCCAGCCGGCGGCGTGGAGAATGAAATTCGCGCCGGCCATGAACGCCGGCCACATCGAATTCGCGCTCTCGAAGGCCGCCTGGGAGTCCGCGACCTTTGATCCGCACAGGTTCCCTCCGCAGCGCAGCGGCACCCTGAGGCGCCGGGCCAGCTGGCCGATGGCGAAGTATGCGAGCGCGGGTTCGGGGGTGCCGAAGGTCGGTGCCCCGCTCCGCAGCGACATCGAGGAGAGGAAATTGCCGAGGATCACGGGTGAGCCGGGCCGCTCGAGCTGCGCGAGCGCGACGCAGAACATGGCCTCGGCGTAACACTGGGCAAGTGCGCCGGCGGTGGTGACGGGCCCCATCGCGCCGCCGAGGATGAAGGGCACGCACACCGGCGCCTGGTTGGCCGCCGCGTAGGTGCGGATCACCCGGCTCGCTTCGCCGTCGAGCACGAGCGGCGAATTGACATTCACGTTGCCGAGGATCACGCAGTGGTTCGCGACGAAGTCTGCGCCGAAGAGGATCCGGCACAGCTCGATCGAATCGGCGGCGCGCGGGGCGGTCGTGACCGAACCCATGAAGGGCTTGTCCGAATAACGCATATGCGCGTACACCATGTCGAAGTGCCGCTTGTTGACGGGCACGTCGACCGGCTCGCACACCGTGCCCCCGGAGTGGTGCAGCCAGGGCGAGAGGTAGGCGAGCTTGACGAAGTTGTGGAAGTCCGCAAGGGTCCCGTATCGCCGCCCCTGGTCGAGATCGGTGACAAAGGGCGGACCGTAGGCCGGCGCGAACACGGTGTGGTTGCCGCCGATCTGCACGCTGCGGGCGGGGTTGCGCGCATGCTGCGTGAACTCAGGCGGCACCGAGCGGCGCACGAGCTCGCGGGCCAGTCCGGCGGGAACGTGGATCCGCCAGTCGCCGGCGATCTTTGCCCCTGCTTTCCGCCACAGTGCGATGGCTTCGGCATCGCCGCGGATCTCGAAGCCTATTTCCTCGAGCAGGATATCGGCGTGGCGCTCGATGGCCTCGAGGCCATCGGGCGACAGGAATTCGTAGGGTGGCAACTCGCGGGTGATGTAGGCCGGAGCCACCGGTCGCAGGGCCCGGGCCTTCTGCCGCGCTTCGCGGCCGCTCGGTCGGGCACGCCGTGCGGCCGGATCGTTCTCAGTCATGAGCGCAGTCTCCCTCTGGCTCGGCTCAGGTGCGCGTGCTGCGGACGCTGCAACCGAGGACACTGCTGCCCAGGACGAAGAGCTGTGCAGGTGACTTCATGAACGATCTTCTGGTCGCGGGATGCCCGCTGTCAACCGCTGGACATGCGTGGCCGGGTGCCCGGCGACTGTGGGTTTGAGGTCCAGATTGTATCTTTAATGGAACAACAATGCGCTTGGACGGGATATTGATACCATAAATGCGCTAACTGGAAATCGATCACGCCATATGGCACTCTCGCGAGCGACATGTGACGCGAGGCGCGGAGGCAGCCATGACGGACGGTGCGACGAGACGGGCGGAGGCGCGGATAGCGGCCGAGCCGCGGGTGGAGGCGGCCGGATTGCTGGGCGGTACCGCGATGCTGAAGCGGAAAATTCGCACGCGCCTGGACGTGCACGAAGTGCTCGAGCGCGGCATCCCCAGCAGCGCGTTCAACTATCTGGTGGCGCACGTGAAGCTGCTCGACCCTGCGGCGGTACGCAAGGCGGTGGGGCTGAGCGTGCGCACCGTTCAAAGGCGCAACCAGACCCCGCAGAAGCCCTTGAGTGCTGAACAGAGCGGCCGCGCCTGGAAGTTCGCTGAAGTGCTGGCGAAAGCGAGCGAGGTCTTTGGCACGCAGGAGGCGGCGGAACAGTGGCTGAACGCCGATGCGATCGGCCTCGATGGCCGCCGGCCGATCGAGCTGCTGTCGACCGCGGTCGGCGCGGAAATGGTTGAGCACCTGCTCGGCCGCATCGAATATGGCGTCTACACGTGACGCCCCTCCCGGCGGTGCTCGGACGCGACATGGAGCTGATCGCGTGGCGGCTCGATGGGGCCCGGCACGCGGTGGATTGGGACAGCGGCGAGGGCGCTCGGGTTGAAGGCGGTCGGTGGAACAGCATGGGCCAGCGCGCCGTGTATTGCTCGCTCGATCCGGCCACCACGATTCTGGAACGGGTGGTGCACACCGGCTTTGCCATGCTCGATGCAGTGGCGCATGTGCTGACGAGTCTGCGCATCATCGACCCGAAATCCGTGCAGGTCATCGAACCGGGCGATGTGCCCGATGCCCACTGGCTGCGTTCCGGGTTTCCGAGCGCCGGACAGCAGGTCTTTGGGGACGCTCTGCTGCAGGCGCACGCCATCGTGGTCGTTCCGAGCGTGGTGTCCACGCACAGCTGGAATCTGCTCTTTGATCCGGAGCGCGCGCGGGGGGCCTATGAGCTTCAGGCCCAGGAGGCCTTTGCGCTGGATGTGCGCCTGCAGCGGCCCCGGAGCGCGACATGAATGCCTCTGCATTCCGGGCGCTGGCGCTGAAGCTGCCGGGCGTGATCGAGGCCGCGCACCAGGGACACGCGGATTTCCGCGTGCGCGGCAAGATCTTTGCCACCCTCGGTTATCCGGGTGAGGAGTGGGGCATGGTGCGGCTCGCGCCGGAGGAACAGGCGAAACGTGTCAGGCAGGCTCCCGCCGCCTTTGTGCCGGCGAAAGGCGCCTGGGGCGAGCAGGGCAGCACGCTGGTGAAGCTGGAGGCGGCGAGCGTGGAGAGCGTAGGCCCGGCAATCCGCGCAGCGTGGGAACGGCTGGTCAGGGAAGAAACAGCGGCCCAGGGAAAGCAGGGCGCGCACAAAAAGCCGCCGCGGCCAAAGAGAACGAAGATCTAAAGCAGGCGTGCGCATCATGGGATTTAAAGGAGGATCACATGAATATTGGAGTGATCGGTTCCGGAACGGTGGCGCAGACTCTGGCGGCCGGCTTCATCAGGCACGGCCACCCGACCATGATGGGAACGAGGGATCAGAGCAAACTGAAGGAATGGAGCGCGGCGCATCCGCAGGCGAAGCTGGGCAGTCCGGAAGAGGCGGCGGCCTTTGCGGAAGTCGTGGTGCTCGCAGTCAAGGGGAGCGCTGCGGGCGCAGTGGTGCGGTCCGTGGGCGCGGCTCCACTGAAGGGAAAGGTCGTCATCGATGCGACCAACCCCATTGCGGACCTGCCGCCCGAGAAGGGGCTGTTGCGATTCTTTACGGACCTGGATCACTCACTGATGGAGAAACTGCAGCAGGAATGCCCTGGCGCCCGCTTCGTCAAGGCCTTCAACTCGGTGGGGGCGGTGAAAATGGTGAATCCCCAGTTCGCGGCTGGCAAACCGACCATGTTCATCTGCGGGAACGACGCCGCCGCCAAGCAGACCGTGACCGGAATCCTCGGTCAGTTCGGCTGGGAGACGGCGGACATGGGTGGTGTTGAAGCAGCCCGGGCCATCGAGCCCCTGTGCATGCTCTGGTGCATTCCCGGTCTCCTGCGCAATGAGTGGTCGCACGCCTTCAAGCTGCTGAAGTAGGGGCGAGGAGCCCGAGGGGGCTCCCGCGGATGACACCTAAGCCGCGGCCGCCATCGCGGCCACCTCGCGCTCGAGGGCTTTCGGGCCGGCCAGGAATGCACCGCCCATGCCCTGGCTCATCGGATCCGGGAAAATATCCTCGGTGCCCGCTTCAATCCCCGCAACGATTGCCCGTGCGGCATCCGCAGGAGAAGTCTTCGGCAGGGTGATGCCGGCGGCCATGCGCGTGTCGATGGGACCCGGGTACACACCGAACACCTGCGTGCCCTGCGCCTTCAGCATGGCGCGCGCGGCCTGCGTGACCGAATGCGTCGCCGCCTTCGAGGCACTGTAGGCCAGCAGCATGGGAAAATTGACGAGCGAGGCGACCGACCCGATGTTGACGATGGCGCCGCCGCCGTTGCGTGCCAGCACGGGCGCGAAGGCCTGCATCACCGCAAAGGTGCCGAAGAAGTTTACGTCCATCTCCTGGCGCCCGGCTTTGACCCACTGCGAATCCGTGAACGCGCCCCCGACGTGCGCGGCGACTCCGGCGTTGTTGACCAGGAGCTGGACGTCATGCGCGCGGGCCGCAGCGGCGCTGATCTGGGCGCTGTCGGTGACGTCGAGCGCGAGGGCCACCACTTTGCGGCCATGGCGCGCGATGAGGGGCGCCAGGTCCGTGGCGGTGCGTGCGGCCGCGTAGACCCTGGCGGCGCCGCTGGCGATGAGTGCCTCCACGATGGCCTCGCCGATCCCTCGATTGGCGCCGGTCACCAGTGCCGTAATACCTGCGATTCTAAGGCTCATGGTCTTTGCTCCTTTGGGTGTGTAAACAGAACGGTCTGTCTATATCTGGCTTGACTATAGACCGGTCTGTCTGTACCGTCAAGCGTGGCCAAAGTAAGCGCAAAAACGGAGACGCCGGACGTCCGGGAGCGGTTGCTCGATGCGGCCGATCGCCTGTTCTATAAGGAAGGCGTGCGTGCGGTAGGGGTTGATCGCCTGCTGGCGGAAGCCGATGCGGCCAAGGCCTCGCTGTACGCGCACTACGGGTGTAAGGACACGCTGATCGCCGCCTATGTCGAGCGCCGCACCGAGGCTGCCCGCGCGGATATCGAGGCGTACGTGGCGGCGTTTCCGCCCGAGCAGCGCGCCCTCCGTTTCTTCGACCACCTGGTGGAGTGGACCGCCCGGCCGGACTTCCGCGGCTGCCCGGTTCAGCACCTGGTGGGCGAGATCAAGGATCGCGCTCATCCGGCGCGCGCGCCGGCCGCCTCGCAGCGCCAGTGGCTGACCGCGCGATTCACCGAATGGGCCAGGGCGGCGGGGGCAGCGAATCCAAAGCGCGCGGCGGGCGCGCTGCTGGTGCTGTTCGACGGCGCATTGGCCGCCGCTGAGCAGGACGGACCTGAACGGGCGCGCGATGCGCGCTGGACGGCCGAGCGCGTGTTGGCCCGCTAGCGCCGGGCCGCGCGCAAGCCCGCGCGGCATGCGATGATCGTGCTCCCCAGGGGGTGCTTCATGAAATTGCGATACAAGATTCTCGGCAGCGTTGGGGCGGTCCTCGTCGTCGCGCTCGGGTCCCTGGCGCTGGCCATGAGCCACGATTCGGCCTGCGCTCCGGCGCCTGCGCTCCCCGCGAATGCCCAGACGATGCAAGCCATCGTCTCCCGCTGCTATGGCCCGCCGGAGGTGCTCAGGCTGGAGGCCATCGCCAAGCCCGTCCCCAAGGCCGACGAACTGCTGGTCCGGGTGCACGCGGCATCCGTCAATCCGCTCGACTGGCATTACATGCGGGGCAGGCCCTACCTCGTGCGCCTGAGCGCCGGCATGGGCGCACCGGAGGTGCCGCGGCTGGGCGTTGATTTTGCCGGGACGATCGAAGCAGTCGGCAGCGCCGTCACCCATTTCAAGGTGGGCGACGAGGTGTTCGGCGGCAGGACCGGGGCCTTCGCCGAGTATGTGACGGTGCGCGAGAGCCGGGCCGTGGTGCTGAAGCCGGCCAACGTCAGCTTTGAGCAGGCCGCTTCGGTTCCCATCGCGGCCATCACCGCACTGCAGGCCCTGCGCGACAAGGGACAGGTCCAGCCCGGGCAGAAAGTGCTCGTCAACGGTGCTTCCGGTGGCGTCGGGACCTTCGCCGTGCAGATCGCCAAGGCCTTCGGTGCGGATGTGACCGGCGTGTGCAGCACGAAGAATCTCTCGCTGGTCCAATCGCTGGGCGCGGATCACGTCGTGGACTACACGCGGGATGATTTCACCAAGGGGAGCGAGCACTACGACCTGATCGTCGATACGGTCGGGACGCACTCGCTGCTGGAGTACCGTCGCGTCCTCAACCCCAAGGGATCCCTCGTCATGGTCGGCAGTGCCAGCCTGGGTGACTGGATCGGGTTCCTGATCACCCCGCTCGATGCGATCATCCTGTCGCAATTCGTAAGCCAGAAGTTCGCCCCGTTCCTGGCGGAACTGAATCCGAAGGACCTGTCGATCCTGGGCGAGCTCATGCAGAGCGGGAAAATGACGCCGTACATCGACCGGAGGTACAGCCTGAAGGAACTCCCGGCTGCCATGCGCTACGTCGAGGCCGGCCACGCCCGCGGCAAGGTCATCATCACCATCGAGTGAACAACAGCGAGGCCCTGCAAGGGGCGATCGGGCTGGGCCGCGGGCGCGAAGGAACGACGAGTTAGCGGAGCCCGGCCTGGCTCGTCAGGTACACCGCGTAGGTGCCCAGCCAGTGACCGCCCTCGTAATGCTCGCCCGTCACGGCGGGCAGTGCGGCCTGCCGATGCAGGGCGGCGGCATTCATGAGCGCCGCGATGCGCGGATCCCCGGCCTTTAGCGCGTGTGCAATGCCTTCGAGCATCCAGGCACGACTGAGGTTCAGCCCGTCGATGTGAGCGAGCTTGGGATCGGCCCGATCGGTCACGATCGCCGGTTGCAGCCACGCTACGGCGGAGCGGCGCGGAATTCCGGGCAGGAAGTCCGACAGCCAGCGGCTGAACTCGGACGGCCTAAGCACCCGGCGCATGAAGTCCGCCTCGGCCAGGCAGGGCGAGAGGAAGTCCTCGCCGGAGGGTTCGTAGCGCAGCGGGCAATCGCGGTCGCCGCGGTAGAACCGCCCTGCGGCGTCCGCGAGCAAAGTACGCATCTGTGCGTCACCGGCGACGCCGGCCCAGTCCCAGATCAGTCCGAAGGAGAAAGCGGTCTGGTCGTGCTCGCCGATCCGGATGGGGTACTGGAGTTTCGGCAGCCAGCTCTTGATCCGCGCCGCGGCTTCAGCTTCCAGCGGACGCAGGGCGCTGGACCACAGCTGCGCCTGCGCATCGGGCCACTCGCGCAGCTCGGCCGACAATTGCAGCAGCCAGGCCAGGCCGTACGGGCGCTCGAAGGAGGTGCGGCCTTCGTGCTTGAGGTAGGCGGCCTCGCCCGCCATGTTCTCTGCGGTGAAGCTGCGCGCCAGTTCGGCGCGCGCCGCCGCGGCAAAGGGCGCGTCCGGAAACATTCGCACGAGGCGCACCAGCAGCCAGTGGCCGTGGACGTCCGAATGCCAGTCATAGCAGCCGTAGAAGGCCGGAGTCAGGACATGCGGAGGGCCCGCGTCCGCATCGCTGTCCATCGAGTGACTGATGTGGTTGGGATATTCCGTGTGCAGGCACTTCAGCGCCAGCGCGGCGAATCCGGCCGCGACTTTGGCATCCAGCGCCACGACCGGAGGAGCGGTTGCGGCCCGGCCCGGCGTCCAGGCCGTCGCGAAAAAAATCAACGCCAGGGATGTCGCAGCGCGCATGGCACGGTCTCCTTCAGCCTCGCCTGGTTACTCCGCGATCGCCCGGGATCATAAACGAGGTGCCGCAGTCCCGAGAGCAAGATTCGGAGCGGTTCGCCCACTCTGCATGCACTGACGAGCGAGGCGCTCGCCGCCAGCAATTCCTGGGGGGGTGTAATCGCCACCGGCTGGCGAACCGTGATGCGCCATGAAAAATTTGCACCGTGCATCCGCAACGCGGGATGCCACGAGTCAGTCGGTTCAATCGATTCTGGGAGACATCTCACACGGCTACGCGGAGGGCGTCGGGCCCTGAGCTGGCAGTTTATCAATCGCTCGGTTCTCGCTGCAGCAGTCAGCCGGATTTGCCTTCGCGCGTCCAGGTAAGGGTTCGGGTCACGGGCGTGCCGCCGGCCGACACAGCGAGGGGCACCGCCGACCGGTCGCGTTTCATGAATTGGACCGAGAAGTGTCCTGACTTTTCATAGACCAGCAGTGCAACCGGATCTTCCCCGAGCGGCGGGTCCGGATACCGCTCTCCTGCAGCCGTTACGTCCACGCGCGACTTGAGTAACCACGTCCCCGGCAAGAGCTCCGACAAACGGTTGATCCGTGGCGCGCGATGGCCGCCGCCCGTCATTTGGCCCTGCCGAGGAGCCGTGGGAGAATTTCAGCCACGCAGCGCTCAGCGGCCTTCGCCGACAGGATCTTGAGTTGCGCGGCGTTATTCTCGAGCAATTCTTCGTGCGTAGGTGCGCCATCGCTCCGCTTCGGGTCATGGGAGCATGTTGCGGACGCGAGTACTTCGTGCTTGCGGGCGTCGTACAGGGTTGCCTCGACACCGTACTGAACGCCGTAGTGCATGAAATCGAACGGCAGGTACATGACAACCCACTGGGTCGTACGCACGTCGAGTATCTCGCTGGACCCCGGGTAGGCCTTCGCCACGTCACGGATGTATAAGCTTGTGACCCGAACGCCTGCAGAATCTTTTGCCACCATCCGGTCGTTCGCGGCGACCTGGTCGCGGAGCGAATTCCCGATCGCAACGGCTGGGTCGTCCACCTGGTACTTCTGCACGATGGCATTGCCCTCCTTGGTCATCTCCGAGGCGGTGATCGCATAGCCAAGCAGGCCGGTCACGGCGCCGGCCGCTGCCGGTCCAGGCGTCACCATCTCCATGCCGGGCATCGGACGCAGGGCAAGGGTAATCGAACGTACCGTCGGCACCTCGCTCTCGGGCTGTGACGCAGGTAGACCTGGATTCGTTGCGCAGCCGGTACATACCAGCAGGCCGGAACAAATGAAGGCAACGGCGGCCGGTGCAGCGTGCATGCATTCCACTCCTGGCGACGCCGCCTGACAATCAAAGTGCGTACGGGACCTAGGTTGCCGCCGCCGCTGCCGGCTGTACGTTCCGCCGGCGTGCGAGTTTGAAGCCCTCATACACAGCGATGGCGTAGAAGAGCAGGTCCATGGGACTGAAGGTTGCCTGCAGCAGAGTGCTGGCGAGGGACGGGTCGATCAGCGCGCGCCCGACGACCGGCATGATCGAGATGTTTTGTTCGGTAGCGAAAAATCCGCAGGCGGAGAGGAGATTTCCGAGGAGGCAACCGAAGAGTGCAAAGCCACCGCCGATCAGGCTGTAGTTCATCGTCTCGCCCTTGCCGGCCGTACGCACGGCCCAGGCCACCAGGAGGCCCACGCCGATCGCCATGATGCCGATCTGGTATTTGGTGGTGACCGTGATGACGGCCCATACGATTGCACCGATGATTGCGGCGGCCAGACCGGCAATCACCGCAAGCATCGGGTTTGGTGTGGGTCGCGAAGGCGTTGCGGCTGTGGCTGCTTCATTATTATCTGACATGGCTATTTATCCCCGTTGGAGTGGCGGTAGGCTGGCGTTGGACGAGTGGCTGTGCCGGCAGGCATTGTTCTGTTGCACGCCTGCTGACGCCAGTAGGTGACAGTTATACCCCTCCAAGCAGGGCTTGGCACCAGGGCGGAAGCGGTGCCGGCGGCGATGACCCCGCAGGGCCGACAAACGGCGCAAAGTGCTTCAAGAATTCGGAAGGTTGCGCGGTGCCCGGCCTCGAGCTACTTGAACAGGCGCATACCCATTTCATAGGCCGCATTGATCTGCCTGGACCTGGCTTCGGCCGCCGCACGAATCCCGGCGTCCAATTGGGCCACTTTGGCGGGTTGGTATTGCGACAGCAATCTCCTGTAGGCAGCCGTGATGTCCTCGCGCGAGGCCGATTCGCGCACGCCGAGGATGCGAAACCAGTTGGATAGCGTCACTGCCAGATCGACGCCCGTTCCAGTAGTGGGGGACAGATCCGGCGGTGCCTCCTTCTTATTGCGGTTCATCAATGCGCTGACCACCAGGTAGCCGACCACCAGTCCCAGGAACGACACCGTCGCTTCGCTCAAGGACATGGCAGCATCTTCGGCAGTTGATCCAGGAAAGCCTGCAATTCATTCTGGCGGACCGCCCCGTCTTCCTCGCGGGCCAGGTCCTCGCGCACGCGCCGGTCCAGGATACGGAGGAGCTGGCGACGAGCGTCCGCATCGAAGTGGGCCCGGGCAAAAAGAATCGGATTGCCCGAGATTGACCGGCGGAGCGAGATTTTGCGCAGCAGGTTGACCCCGAAAGGCGCGCAGGCCAGTACGTCCAGGGCCAGCCACCAGAAGCTCTTCACCGTCAGCCCCAGAGATCCGCGTCGGCGATACAGGACAATGAGCGCCGTGACGAGCAACACGTAGAAAAGAGCAAACAGGCTCAACAAGGGCCAATCCGCACCGATCGTCCATGACACGAGCGGCAGGAGAACCAGGAGAATAATCAGCTGTGCCATGACAAGCACGCGGATGGCACTCAAGGTGCGCGTGAAATCCTCTATTGGCTCCGGCGCATCGCCCAAGGGCCTCACATCAGATGGGGACCAGACGACGCGAAACAGCAGCGCATGCGGGGTCAGTGGGTTGGGCAGGTAGAGGCGTTTGCCCAGGACCCGAACGTCCGAGCCTTCCCTGATCGACCACCGGGGACCACGGCGAACCCACAGAAGCTCGTTGTCGTAGACCAGCAGGACTGAGTCAATCAGATAGAAGGCGATGGCACCCAGCGGGAGCAGAATATCAAAGGTCGGCATCAGGCCTTTTTCTTGAGCAGCGACCGGAGCCATGCCCCGGCGGCGACCACGGCGGCGGCGATCACTTTCCAGGCTGCGGCAAAGAACCCCGCAAGTATCGCCCAGAAGCCTTTCTTGGTGGCCAACGCCGCAGCGCCACCGAGTATCAGGGCCGCGAGCCCATACTCGGCCACCTTGTCGCCCTGACGCCAATCGGCGTAAGCCTCGCCGGCATTGAAGCTGTAGCCCCCCAGCACGGTATTGAGCGCAGACTCGTCTGGGACCAATTGGTCCGTGGCGGCTACGAGTACGACGGTCGTGTGCCCGCGCCGGCCGAGTATCTTGGTAAAGAAATTGTCGTTGCGCCCTTTACTCGTCTGAAGCTCAATGGCCCATTCGAGCCGTCGGGTGTCGCGGTTGTAGCTCGGTGGCACGGCCCAGTCGATCAGGTGCATCGCAGGCCAACCACGCGCCTTGCGCGCCGCATTCGAATCCTCCACGCCTTCCTTGAGGGACTTCAGGAGTTCGGGCGCGTCGATCTTCTCATCGTCTTTAACGTATCCACCGTCATCAAACGTCAGGTAGGCCGACCAGTGCAGGTCTTTCGGAGCCACCATCACCTCCCGATGGTCAGGCAGGTTCTGAAGAAGTTCATCGAATTTGTCCGTGTTGGACGTATCCAGAAACACATACCCCTCGGGAATTACCAGCGTCGAGTTGCCGGGCACGGGGACTTTGGTTGGGCCATTCACCCAGTTCAGCGCCTTGATCTTGGCCATGAATTGCTGTTGCTCCGGACTCGGAGCGGCGTCCGCGGGCTCCGACGTGCTCGCCGGCGGCTTTGAGGGCGAATCCGCATACGTCACCCCCGAGAGCGAGGACGCAAGAAGGGCCAGTATGCCGAAGTGTCGTTTCATCGCTTGACTCCCCTAAGGCACTCCGCAGCTGGATTCGGAGCCCCTTTACTCACGATACGAGACAAACCGGATATTGCCAAGCGCCAGGAGCATGGTGGGGCGCTGCGCTTCAGCCGATTTTCAGCAACTCAAGTTCCGTGGTGCGCCAGCCGCTGCGCAGCCCCCAGAAATAAAACACCAGAGCCGCGGCCGCAACGCCGAGTTGATCCCAGCCATAGCCGAGATAGTCGTGGCCACCAAATTCCCGGCTGCCGCCCCAGGACAGGCAGGTGATGGCAACCAGGTAGGCAATCAGCCACCACGCGGCCCTGAGGTGCTGGCGGAAAGCCGGCCAGCCGATCCGGTTCTGATAATACAGATAGACCGGTAGCGGCAGGATCAGCACCAGCATGATCTGGCCCGTGTAGGGCCAGCGCGCCCAGAACAGCATGAGTGTCGCGAGCACGAAGGCGAGCGGGGCAAAAAAGCGCAAGCCCGGAACGCGCAGCGGACGATGCAGCTGCGGCGCGGTGTGACGCAGGACCATGACGCTCACCGGCACGACCAGAAAGGTAATGATCGTGGCCACCGAGATCACCGCGGCGAGCTTGCCCCAGCCGCGGAAGAAAAATAAAAACACGAAGGACACCAGCAGGTTGAACCACATCGCCGGACGCGGTATCCCCAGGCGCGGGTGCACACGGCCGAATGCCTCAGGCACCGTGCGGCTGCGCTCCATGGCGTAGATCATGCGTGCCGTGGTCGCGGTGTAGGTGCTGCCGGTGCCGCTGGGACTGACGAAGGCGTCCGCATACAGCAGGATGGCCAGCCAGTTGAGGTTCAGGGCCAACGCCAGTTGCGCGAACGGCGAACTGTATTCCAACCCGGCCCAGCCCTCCTGGAGGTGCTCCGGCGCGACCGCACCCAGGAAGGCCACCTGCAGCAGGATGTACACCACCGCGCTTAAGGCAATCGATCCAAAGATGGCGATGGGCACGCTGCGGCCGGGCTTGCGCACTTCGCCGGCGAGATTCACGGGGCTCTGAAAGCCGTTGTAGCTGAACACGATGCCACTGGTCGCGACCGCCGTGAGGATCGAGGCGAAATTGCCGATATGCGGTCCGCCATGGATGCCGATCTGAAAATTGTGCCAGTGAAAGCCGGTGCACATCAGCGCGATGGCCGTCGCGGCCGGCACGATCAGCTTGAAAAAAGTAATGGCGCTGTTGGTGTTGGCGAATACCTTGACGCTCCAGAAATTGACCAGGAAATACGCCACCACCAGCGCGGCGGAGATCATCAGGCCGGGCACGGTCAACTCGCCCTGGCCGTTGGCGGCATGCAGATACAGCTCCTGCGCCCAGGCCCAGGGCCAGGAACTCATGTATTGCACCGACGCCTCGGCCTCCACCGGTATCACCGAGACGATGGCAATCCAGGCGGCCCAGCCGGACACGAATCCCACCAGCGAGCCATGGGAGTAATGTCCGTAGCGCACGGCCCCGCCGGACTCCGGAAACATCGCGCCGAGTTCGGCGTAGGTGATGGCGACACACAGGATGATTCCGGCGCCAATGAGCCAGGAATAGATTGCGCCGGGGCCGGCCAGCTGCGCGGCGCGCCAGGCGCCGAATAACCAACCCGATCCGATGATGGAGCCCAGGCCCGTAAACATCAGCGCGACGGTTCCGATCTCGCGCCGGATCGCATTTTCATTCGACATGGCTACTTCCCGTTGTGCATGGGTGCAGCCGCACGACTGCCACATTTCGTGGCAAGGCGCCTCCCCAGGGGATCGACGATAGCTCGAGGGTGCACTGAACACCACGTGCCCTGCAACCCCTGGCCGCGGGCCCGCACCGCCTTGACTTCCTGCGGCCGCAGGGCCGGTGCCCGCCCCATCGCGGCGGTCAAAATCCGGATGCCAGCTCGAGGGTACGCGGCGCTGCCATGCCACCGAAGCGTTCGTCCACGCTTTTCAGCCGCCTCTGCGCACGGGCCTTCTGGCCATTGGCGATGAGCGAGTCCACGGTGTGCAGCTCGGTCTCCAGTTCAGTGTCCAGCGCCGACCGGCAAGCGGCCAGTTTGGCCGGATCCGGTGGTGCGTTCCTGGCCAGGCTGCTGAGCGCGCGCGACAGGGCCGCTGGCGCGGCCACCTCATGATCGATACGAGGCTGAAGGAAACTGGTGACATTGAACATGCACCAGCGCCGCATGGAGCGCACGCTCAACAGGTCATCGCTCACATGCGGCTCGTCCCGCTCACCGGTGACGTAGACCAGGTGAACGGAGCTTTGAAATTCAAGCAGCAGATCCTTCGGGGGCAGTGGAATATCGGCATTGCCGATCTGATCACTGCCCGCGTTCAGGATTGCGCCGCGAAACAGGTCGGGGTAGCCCAGCGCGAGGCGCAATGCGACGCGCGAACCGCCCGAAAAGCCGGCGACATAAACGCGCTCCGGGTCCACGGGGTACCGTCGCATGATGTTGTAGGCGGCGAGCAGGGCCAACGGTTCCCGCCGGCCGAGCAGGTTTTCGTCGTTACCCGATCGCGCGGCGGTGACGTAGATCACACCGAAGTCATTGAGCACCCCCGCCCATCCTGCGGGCAGGCGCGCCTCCTGCCACGGCGGCACGAAGACCAGGAGGCCGTAACCGGCGGCGGGGTGCTGTGAGGGCAGCTGGACCAGGAATCTCTCCTCGGACAGATTCACGGCCTGGTCTGCCAATCGTTTCCCGGACCGCGACAGCTCCTGCTCCAGCTGCACTGCGGTCAAGGGGCTCACCAGGCGTCGCACCAGCTCCGGATTGCTCGACGGCGCTCCGTAGTCGGAAAACACCACATCTCGAAGTGTCTGGCCTTCGGCCAGCGTGCCGGCGACCGCTGGCGGCGCTAAGAAAAATAACGCGCAGCCGGCCGCGAAAGCATGGACGTTCCTGCCGGTGCGGGTGCCAGCCGCCTGAGCGCGCGCCAGACAACCACGGCGCAGATCGGACCTCAGATCCAGTACACGAACACGAACAGGCCCAGCCACACCACGTCGACGAAGTGCCAGTACCAGGCCACCGCCTCGAAGGCGAAGTGGCGCGTCGGCGTGAAATGACCGCGCAGCGTGCGCAGCCAGATGACCGTCAGCATGATCGCGCCGATCGTCACGTGCAGGCCGTGGAAGCCGGTGAGCATGAAGAAGGTCGAGCCGTAGATGCCGGTGGCGAGCTGCAGGCCCCTGTGCATGTAGGCTTCGCCGTATTCGCGCGCCTGCAGAGCAACGAAGGAGAAGCCCAGCAGGAAGGTGAAGGCGAGGAAGATCTTGAGCCGGAGGCGCTGGCCTGATTTCAGGGCGTGGTGCGCGATCGTGACCGTGACGCCCGAGCTGAGCAGGATCAGCGTATTCAGCGCCGGCACGCCGAAGGCCGGGATCACCTCGAAGCTGCCGTCCGCGCGCGGCCCGAGCTTTGCCGGGCCGTTGGTCGGCCAGCCGGCGTCGTAGTTCTGCCACAGGAAGATCTTGTTGAAGACCTTCACGCCTTCGCCGCCGATCCAGGGCACCGAGAGCGTCCGCGCATAGAACAGCGCGCCGAAGAAGGCCGCGAAGAACATCACCTCGGAGAAGATGAACCAGATCATGCCCATGCGGAACGAGCGGTCGACGTCCAGGTTGAAGATGCCCTGCTGGTTCTCGCCGATCACGGTACGGAACCAGCCGATGAACATCACGGCCAGCAGCGCCAGGCCGAGTGCGAACACCAGCGGTCCGAACCATTCGTTGAGCCAGGCGGCGACCCCGAGCATGGTCGTGAACAGCGCCACCGAGCCGATGATCGGCCAGGGCGTGCCGTGGGGAATGTAGTACTTGCTGGAATCGACCGGAGCGTGTGGCTGGGACATGGGGGGCTTCCTGGAAGGAGTATTCGTGCTCAGCGGCTGGCGACGCGGTTGGCCGTATCGTAAAAGGTGTAGCTGAGCGTCACGCGATCCATATTGATCGGCAGCGCGCGGTCGAGGAAAAACCGCACCGGCAGCACGCGCTCCTCGCCCCGCCGGAAGGGCTGGGGCCGGAAACAGAAGCATTCGGTCTTGTGGAACCAGGCGGCGGCCTCACCCGGCGCGATGCTGGGCACGGCCTGCGCCACCGTGTCATGGCCGGTGAGATTGCGGGCCACGTAGCTCGTCGCGTAAAGCGCGCCGGGATGCACCTGCAGCGTGCTCTGCGTGGGGCGGAATTCCCAGTTGCCGACGGTGGGCAGGGTGGCGACGAATTCCACCGTCACGGTGCGTGCCGTGTCCGCGCTGCCGACACCCGCCGCACTCACCGCCACACCCAGCAGTTTCTGGTCGCCGAAACCCGTGACCGCGCAGAGCACGCGATACAGCGGCACCAGGGCGTAGCCGAAGGCGAAACTGCCGGCCACGAACAGCAGCAGTTTTCCCGTCAGGCGGCGATTCTCGCGCTGCCGTGGGCTGCCCCCGCTCATCCGTGGCTCCGCCGCACCGACATGATGATGAAGCCGACGTAGATCGCGAGGGCGACCACCAGCAGGGCGAAGGCCGTGCGCCGCGCGTTGCGGCGCCGCCGTTGCAGGTCGATGGGGGTCAATGCCAGCCCTCGTGCTCGGCCCAGTGCTCCGCGCCGTGCTCGATCACACCGATCGTCGGCGCGTCCTGCCAGGAGTGATAGGCGGGCGGTGAGGGCAATTCCCACTCCAGGCCGTGGGCGCCTTCCCAGACGCGAGCTGCCGCTTTCTCGCCGCCGCGCACGCACTGCCAGACGATGTACGGGAACAGCAGCTGCGCAAGCCCGAAGGCGAAGCCGCCGATCGAGGACACCATGTTCCAGTCGGTGAACTGCGTGGCGTAATCGGGAACCCGGCGGGGCATGCCGGCCAGGCCGAGGAAATGCTGCGGAAAGAACAGCACGTTGACGAAGATCGCCGACAGCCAGAAGTGCCAGGTAGCAAGCTTCAGGTTGTACATGTGGCCGGTCCACTTCGGCAGCCAGTAATAGATGCCGCCCATGATTCCGAAGATCGCCCCTGGCACCAGCACGTAATGGAAATGCGCGACCACGAAGTAGGTGTCCTGGTACTGGAAGTCGGCCGGCGCGATCGCCAGCATCAGGCCGGAGAAGCCGCCGATCGTGAACAGGAACAGGAACGCCAGCGCGAACAGCATCGGCGGTTCGAAGCTGAGCGACCCGCGCCACATGGTGGCGCTCCAGTTGAAGACCTTCACCCCGGTCGGAATCGCGATCAGCATGGTCGAGAGCATGAAGAACAGTTCACCCGCCAGCGGCATGCCCACCGTGAACATGTGGTGCGCCCAGACGATGAAGGAAAGGAAGGCGATGGAGGCGGTGGCGTAGACCATCGCCTCGTAGCCGAACAGGGGCTTGCGCGAGAAGGTCGGGATGATCTCCGAGACGACGCCGAAGGCCGGCAGAATGAGGATGTAGACCTCGGGGTGACCGAAGAACCAGAAGATGTGCTGGAACATCACGGGATCGCCCCCGCCCGAGGCGCTGAAAAAACTGGTGCCGAAGAAGTGATCGGTCAGCAGCATGGTGACCGAGCCGGCGAGCACGGGCATGACCGCGATCAGCAGGTAGGCCGTGATCAGCCAGGTCCACACGAACAGGGGCATACGGAGCAGCGTCATGCCCGGGGCGCGCATGTTCATGATCGTGACGATCACGTTGATCGCGCCCATGATCGAGGAGGCGCCCATCAGGTGGATCGCGAAGATCGCCAGTGGAAATGAACCCCCGCCCTGCAGCACCAGCGGCGGGTATAGCGTCCACCCGCCGGCCGGCGCGCCGCCCGGCACGAAGAAGCCGAGCAGCAGCAGCGTGAAGGCGAAAGGCAGCAGCCAGAAGCTGAAGTTGTTCATGCGCGGCAGCGCCATGTCGGGCGCGCCCACCTGCAGCGGGATCATCCAGTTCGCCAGGCCCACCCAGGCCGGCATCACGGCGCCGAAGATCATCGCGAGCGCGTGCACCGTGGTCAGCGAATTGAAGAAAGCCGGATCGAAGAACTGCAGGCCCGGCTTGAACAGCTCGAGGCGGATCGCCATGGCCATGGCGCCGCCGACAAAGAACATGATGCCGGCGAAGATCAGGTACAGCGTGCCGATGTCCTTGTGATTGGTGGTCGACAGCCAGCGCCAGATCCCCGAAGGCGGGTGATCGTGGCTGTCGTGGGCATCGGCGTGGGCGGGATAGG
>WNFI01673230.1_pt1 | contig 21159 bp, 45 predicted proteins | sample 5400471 | NCBI WGS metagenome assembly WNFI01 (sample SAMN13153348, study PRJNA577476) | soil metagenome | isolation source: 100 cm saprolite on Douglas fir-dominated hillslope | place: USA:California | collected 2013-09-17
CTGGTGCGGTCACCTTCGCTGGACTTTTTTTTTCGAACACGCGGCCGGTTTTCGTCAGTCGAAGAGGAGTGCCTGCACGGGGGTGGTGGTGGCTGCCTTGCGTGCCTGGTATGCGTTCTGCGCTGTCTCCAGCGCGTCGGCGAGGATGCGCAACCGTGCCGGGTCGTCGCCTGCCATGCCGATCGCCGTGTTGCAGTCATGGTGTGTGAGGCCACGTCGGCAGGTGGGACAAGAGGCACCCGGCGGGCAGTGGTCGTGGTCGTGGTCAATCACTACCTTGCCGACTAGCTCTTTGGCGCACAGGTAGCAGAGTCCCTGTTGTGCATCCCATAGCGTGGCCCAGTCCTCGGGCCGCATGCCGTGTTTGTGGCGCATGCCATAGGTGGCCTGAAAGGGACGTTGCCGCTCGCGGATCTTCTCGCGGTTGGCTTCGCGGTAGCGCTCATCTGCAGCGCGCCGCTTTTCGGGATCCTTGCGTCCGCTCACCATTGGGTCCTCTGCTGTAGCGGCGGGTCTGCGGCGGCGGCTTGGGCGCGGTAGCCGCCGCCTTCGGTCGCTGTCTTGGCGAGGTGATGCGGGCGGCACAGGACGCGGAGGTTGTCGAGATGGTGGGTGCCGCCTTGCGATACGGCCTTGATGTGGTCGACGCTGATGCGGTCCCTGCTGTTGCAGCGCTTGCCGCCGTCGAGGTGCTCGCAGCGTCCGCCTGCCCGGTGGATGGCGAGTGCCCGGTTGCGCTTGTATTCGGGGTCGCCGTAGACCCTGGCGTCCTGGGCGCGCTTGGCGGGGCTGTTGTCCCAGGGCATCGCTCATCCCGCGCCCTTCCGCCAGAACAGCAGGCCGATGGCGAAGGGGATGGCCAGCCATGAGGTGATGATGACCGTCGCCAGCATCACGGGCCGTCCGCCGGCTGCGGCACGAGACGCACGCGACCGTCGCGATAGATGGCCCGCTTCCCTAGGACGTCGGCAGCTACGTAGCCACGCGCGATCGTGCTTCCCTTCCACGGAAAGATAACCTCCGATAGCTCGCGCTGGGCGACGAGCATGAGCAGTGCATCCTTCTCAATGGCGAGGTGCCTCATCACTGCCGCAGGGCGCATCAGCCCGCGCCGTTCGTACTCCTGGTTGAGCTCGGTCATGGCTTCGGTGCCGGGCCGGCCGCTGGCTGCGGCTGCCCGGTGACGACCGTGAACGGGCCACTGTCCTGCTTGCGCTTGCTGGCGCCGTTCAGGGCGTCAATCGCGGCCTGGAAAGCCTGCGCCTCGACGCCGAGGCCGTCGGCTTGCAGGGCGGCCTCGACGAGCTCGTCGACCAGGGGATTGGTGGCGATGCGCTCCAGTACGTGGCCGATCCCGGTCAGGTCGTGGTGGATGCGGCCCCAGCGGGACAGGGCGGGCGGCTGGGGCGGGGCAGCGGGGGCGGTGGGGGCGTGGTTGCTGGCGGTGAGGTCGTCGTAGATCATCCTGGTCTCCTGTGCTTACTTCGCGGGCGTGGCGGGGCATGACGGGTCGGGGATGGCGGTGACAGAGCCGTACGAGCCATCGCCGTGAAACACGACGTACACGCGGTGCCCGTGGCCGTCGCACTTGTCGGCGATGTTGCTGAAGCCGTCGGGCATCTCGATGACCTCGGCGGGCGCTGACTGGTGGCCGGAGACGGGCGCGTCCCGGAATGGCTCCTGCATCTTCTGGGAGCATCCGGTGAGCGTGAGGGCGGCGGCGGCCGTCGCGGTGATGGCGAGGATTCCGGCCTTGACTGTGAGGTGCATGGTTGATCTCCTTCGGTTAGTTACGGTCGGCGAAGATGCGGCCCGTCAGAACGGGTCTCCGGTCTCGTCCAGGTCGTCCTCGCCGAGGTCGGAGCCTGGCTCGATGGCGAGCTGCCGGGCGCGCCACTCGGCGAGCTCGGCGGCGCGCCTGCGTCCTGCTTCCCACTCGCGGCGGAGTGCCCGCTCGTCCAGCGGGTTGCTGTGGTGCCATGAGGCGGCGGAGTGCTCGACCCACGCTGACTCGTCGCCGGCCCACAGGTAGCCGGGCAGCTCGATCCGGTAGGCAGGCTGGCCGTTGCGGGTGATCTCGGTGACCCAGCCTGCGTACTCGAAGTGGCCCATGAAGCCGATGCGAAGCCACCGGCCGCCGTCGTCTGGCGGGGTGTCGAGCGGTGCTGGCTCGGTCACGGTTCTACCGTCCCGGTGCTCCAGATGCCCTGCTCGTAGTACAGGTTCAGGCGCTCGTACAGGGCTTTCATCTCAGCCGGGGTCATGAGCAGGATCTGGGCGCACAGCTCCGGGTCCGTCTCGCCTTCCCGGTCGATGGAGGCCATCGCCTCAGTCCAGTCGTTACCGGAGACCTCGGAAGCCTCCAGCGAGACGCACGACTGCCCCGGCGTGCCCGTGGCTGGCTCGGCGGTCACGGCTGCTCCCGTCCGGCGCGGGCGCTGCTGGCGTCCATGAGTGCCTTGTCCGCGATGACGGCTGCTTGCGCCACGCTGGCGATCTTGTGGCCGAGCGCGAGCCGCTGCAGCGCGGCCTTGAGGATGGCGTGCCGCTGCTGGACGTCGTCGAGCGTCTCGGCACACCGCTCGTTGGCGGCGAGGGCCTTGCTGGCGACCTCGCGTGCCTCGTCGCGTTCGCGGGTGAGCTGCAGGGCGCTGTCGAGGTAGTCGTCACGCCCCTTTCGTGCCGCGTCTCGCTCGCGCTCGGTGACGGCGATCACGTCGCGCAGCTCGTCGCGCTGGGCGATGGCGGCGGCGCGCTCCAGCCGCAGGCCGTCGCGGTCAGCGCGCAGCTCGGCGTTCTCGTCCATGGCGTGCTTGACGGCGAGGTCCCGGTAGCTGGGCGCGTCGGGGTAGCCGTTCTCCCGGCATTCCGCGGTGCAGGGGCCGTCACAGCCGCAGTCCGCGCGGTCGGCGTCTCCTGCGCCGTCGAGGGTGTCGCCGAGGCGGCAGCCGCAACCGTCCGGGCATGTCGGCCAGCGCCTGGCGAGCGCCTCGGCGTCGGCGAGGTCGGCGCGCAGGGGCGCGGCGACCGCCTCGGCTGATGCCTCCATTGCCGCCTGGATGGCAGGGGGCAGTTGGCCCCATGGCTGGAACGGCATGCTGCCGGTGATGTCGGATGTGGCGGCTGTCATGCGGGCGACGTACGCCTCGTACGCGGCCTGCCCTGGCGTTACCGGTGCCGTGGCTGGCGGCGTGCCGGGGGGCGTGACGAGCTCAGGCGCGCTGAGCCATGCCGACGTCGGCCCGGTGACGCGGGCGGGGAACGGCCGGCCGCCGGCCGGCTCGCCCATGGGCGTCTCCGGGTGAACGCCGGTCACGGCTTGGCCCCGATCGCGGCGAGCAGTGCGCGGGCCGCCTGACGCCACGCAATCGCGGCGGCGAGCATCTCGGCTGCGGCAACGCCCTTGTGGAGCTTCGCCTGCTGCGCCAGCTCGACCGCTTCCGCTTCCCACTTCGCGGCGACGGCGGCGAGCTGCTCCAGGGCGCCGCGGCCCACTGGCGGCGGGGCGTCGGCGTCGGCCGCTTCGTACGTCTCGGCGAACACGTCGTCGTCGCACGGGTAGAACTCGCCCTTGACGCCCCGGATGATCCACTGGCCGTCCTTGACGCCGACCCACGTGGAGTGCAGCTTGTCGAAGACATGGGCGGTGATGTCCGGTTCGGCGAGCAGGTCTACCGCGTCGACGGAGTCGAAGTACTCGCAGCCGGTCAGCTCGAATACGTCGCCGATGTTGCCGCCGGTCCACTGGACGGCGCTCACTTCCACCGGGCGCTTGCGCCAGACGGTTATCTCGGTCATTTCCGTGCTCCTGTCTTCGGCGCTTTCTCGCGCCACATCCGGTTTAGCTTGCCTTCGTGTACGGCTCTATCTGCTTTCCGACTTCAACATGCGACCCGCATTCAGTTCGCAGGTCCCACTTGTAAACGGTCTGCTTGCACCTCCCGCACCGGGAATGCTGCGGCAGCGGCTTATTAGGCGTCGGGTGGCATGCCGGGCATTTCTTCAGGACGTCCCCGTCTTTCTGCGCGGCGACGAGGCGCGTGTCCGGGTCGCAGACGCCGCACCATGGCGGCCGGGTGTCGAGGACTTCCTCGTTGGGGCAGTTGCGGGCGATGTGGCCGTCGGCGCCGCAGGTGAAGCACGCGCCGGCCATCACGCCACGTCCCGGGTGGCCTGCGCGCGGGCCTGGTGGGTGCGCGTCGGCTTGCCGGTGCCGGCGTTGACGCAGCGCTCGCCCGGCGCGGCATGGCACCAGGGGCACGGGGCGTGCTGCCTCGGGTCGTCCTTGGCCGCGACGCCGAGCATCCTGGCGGCTAGCCGGTCGTCGAGCGCCTGGCGTGCGGCGAGGAACTCCCGCGTGGCCGGCGTGGCTTCCGCGGGGTCAAGCTCGGGCCAGTTCGCGGCGTAGATGGCCTCAGCGGCGGTACGGCTGGACGGGTGGGACTTCCGTGCCCTTTCCGCCTCGCGGATTATGTCGGCGGCGGAACAGAATTTCTCCGAGTGGGCGAGCGCGATAACGGCGTGCTGCGCGACGGCGAAGTCCAGGTGGCCGATGACGAGGTGCCATGTCTCGTAGGTGGTGGCGTCAATCGGCTGCTGGGGGAAGACTGACTTGACTAGCCGGACGATCGTGGCCGTTTCCTCGGGTTCCATCCGCGTTCTCCTTCCGCGCGTTTATCCGCTGCATTGCCTTGGCGTAGTCGTCGTCGGGGTTTCCGTTTCGCGCTGGCTGCGATTTCCGCTTCTGCTGCTCTATGGCTTCGAGGCGAATCCGGTCGTACTTCTCGCGCAATGCCGGCATGGACATGATGTTCTTGTGCCAGAATCCGTCATTCTGGCACCAGTCGATTGCGTCATGAACCTGCCGCTCGGTCCGGCCGTCCTTGTCGATTAGCAAGCGGGCGGCGTCGCGCCATTTCTTGCCGATTGCGGGGCGGTTGGAGCCACGCTCCTCGATCCTGTCGGCGAGGTGGCCGCAGACTCGCTCGACGTCGTCGCGCGGCGGTTCCGGGTCGGCCTTCGTCGGCTTTTCCGACGAAGAAGAAGATCTTGATCTTCTACCACTGACTACAGAACCCTTAAGAGCGTCGGAAATCGTGACCGGTGCAGATTCTTCACCCCCTGGCCTGACCTGCGGTTTCTCGTGGACGATCGTCGGCAGGGGTGCAGAATCTTCGGGGTGCAGATATTTCACCGGTGCAGATTCTTCACCGGTCCGACCGTGGTCGAGCATGGGCAGCCGGTAGCGGTTCCGGTAGCCGTCGGCGACCCGCGCGGCCACCTCCAGCTCCCCCAGGGCGACGAGGACGGGCGTCGCGTTCTGCACGGCGCGATCACTGAGCCGCGCTTTCCGCGCTAGTTCCGCGACGCTCATCACGCATTCTCCTTTCTCGTCAGCGTCGAATGCGATGGCCATCAGAACGAGCAGCGATGAGCCATTCGACGCGCGGGATTCGCGCCATGCCCATTCGCTCGCCACTGCCGACACTCACGTTGTCCTGTCTCCCTAGTTGGCGGTTTGCAGCAGCCGGCGCCAGCCGCGTGCCGGCCGGCCGCACTGCCAGCACGTGCGGTCGGCTGCGGACTGCGCGCAGTCGCAGACGCAGAGGCTCGTGACCGTGCCGTAGTCCGCCGTGGGGCCGTAGGGGCCGAGCACGACGCGGTCGAGGCCGGTCACCGGGTGTCCCGCCATGCCCGCCAGGTCCACCAGGCGGCGGCGGCGCGGACGGCTGCCGCCCGGCGCAGCCGCCTCACCCGGCGGCGCATTCCTTGCACGGCTCCTCGTGCTCCCAGTCCGGGTCGTGGTCGCAGTGCCCGCAGCAGCCGATGGCCCGCTTCTCGCCGGTGGCGGTGTCGGCGACCAGCAGCCCGGACGCGGTCCGCAGGTCGAAGCCGCCGTCGCCGCGGAGCTCGTCGAGCCAGGGAAGCGCGGCCGGCTGCTGTGGCGCGGCGTTCTCGCCGGCGCCCCAGGCGAAGGGCATCCACACGCCGGCGAAGTGCTCGTCGACGGTGACGAGGATGGGGTCCTTGCGCTCCGGGCCGGTCCAGAGGGTGAGGCGCTCGCCTGCGCGGACGGCGTCTTTCCAGCGGCCGACGTGGTTCGGGTTGAGGTAGATGCCGGAGATGCTGCCGCCCTGGACGCGGCCCATGGCGGCGGTGAGGTGCTTCTGCCAGCCTTCGGCGGGGTCGCGGCCTTGCATGCGCCGGTCGTGCATGACGAGCCGCTTCCCGTCGCCGCCGTCGAGGGTGACGGCCATGACGCTGTAGCGGCTCCGGTCGCCCATGACCTCCACGGGGACGCTGACGCTGTCGATGGTGACCGACACCGAGGGGTTGTCTTCCTTGCTGTACCGGAAGAGCTTCAGCGACGCCTGGACGTCGTCGAGGTGGACGTGGACGGGCGGCTGCGGCTGGTAGCGGTCGGGCTTGTCTAGCAGGCGGCGCTCGACGCCCATGGTGTACCGGTCGGTCGCGACGGCGTACAGGGCGGTGCGGCCGACTTCGATGCGGACCTGCGCGAACTCGGGGAACTCGGGGTCCTTGACGAGGTGCGGGAGGACGGGCTTTACGAGCTCGGCCCAGTCTCGGGCGGTCATGTCGATGCGCATTAGCGGATTGCCTCCAGTTGCTTGCGTATGCGGCCCGACTGCCAGTCGGCGGGTGTCCAGACGGCCCAGTCGCCGCCGGCGGCGGTCATGCGCTCGCCGAACGCGCGCTGCCCCGGCCGCAGGACGTCCGGCGGTACCTTCACCTCGCGCCACAGCTCGGCCGGCCTGCCGTCGGCGCGGGGCTTGCTGCCGACGATGAGGAGGTCGGGTAGCCCGGCCTTGTTGCGGAGGGGGTCGACGTCGTGCCACCACCAGAGGCCGAGCCACGTGCAGAGGTCGGTGATGGCGCCCTGGAGGCCGGCGTGGGTGAGGACGGGGATGACCTTAGGCACGGCTGGCCTCCCATGCGCGCACCTGCGCGGGGGTCATCCCGTTGATGACGACGCGGGGGGCGGCCTCCTGTGCGAGGTCTAGCGCGGTGTCGAGGTCGAACCGGTGGGTGGCGAGCCACTCGTCGGATCGGTCGGACGGGATCGACTCCCAGTCCCATTCCCCGTCCGTGCCGAGGCACTGCCCGCTGTGGAGGACCGCCCACTTGCCGTGGCCGCGCGCCTCGACCTTGATGGTCCAGCCCGACGTGTTGACGGTTTCCTCGCCCTCGGGCCACATGCTGACCGCGTAGGCGATGGGGCGCACGCTGACGTCAGCCACGGCGGCGCTCCTGCTGGCGGACGTAGGCGCCCATGGCCCGGCAGTGGCCGCACAGCCATTGGCAGTGCTGGTGCAGCCGCCAGGGCAGCGTCGGCTCGTGCAGGAGCATCCGCAGCCGCCTACCCACCGGCCACCTCGAACAGCGGCTCTTGCGCGTTGACGACCACGATGGGCCCGTGCGGGACGGTGCAGGCGATGCAGTCGGCGAGGCGGGCGTGCCGCCACCCGTGGGGGGCCCGGATGGCGTCCTTGCCGCATCGCCCGCACTTACCCACAGGCGGCCTGCTCGGCGGGGGGTGAGCTGGTCGGGGTGGGCCGCGTAGTGCTCGGCGCGGTCCATCCAGTCCATCGGCGCCGTCTTGCTCATGCGTGTCCTTTCGGGGGCCCGGTCCCCGGGGGTGGCCGGGGACCGGGCGGTCAGCGGTCAGGGGGTCAGGCGCCGTCGTCCCGGGAGGCGATCGCGGCCCGCACGAGGCAGTCCTTGGCCTCGACGAGCTTGTGCAGGCCGCGCGTCAGCTCCGGGTCGTCGGCACCGACCAGCGCGAGGACGTCCTTGGCGGCCTGGGCGATGGTGGCGGACACGTCGCGCAGGGTGCCCTCGGGCAGGTGGCTGAACTCGAACCACCGGGTGACGTCCTGAACGGCGCGGTGGCGCGTGGCGGCCGGTACTGCGGGCTGCTGCATGTGGTTCTCCTTCGGGTTGCCCGGCACGGTGCCGGGTGGTCAGGGGGTCAGAACGGGTCGTGGCCGAACGCGTCGTTCCACATCCGGCGCGCGTCCCGGGCGGCATCCACGGCGCCCCTGGCGGCACGCTGCTCGTCGGCCAGTTCCTCCGGATCGGGAGCCGTCGTCGTCTTGCCGGTGCCAGGGGCATCGGCGAGTGGCGTCGCGGCCGTCGCGGGCTGCCCCGGCATCGCCTCGCGGTTGACGGCCCCGGTGAATGCCGCCAGCCGCTCCCCGGACAGCACCGCCATCACGCTGGTCAGCTTGTCCGTGATGCTCACGCAGACGGCACCTGCCTGCATGCGCCCGACGTGGACCTTGCGGCCGTAGTCGTCACGCAGGACCGGGGACTCACTCGGCACCGGGCAGCCCGTCGCGGTCGCGCCTGGCTTCCGCGGCGACGGCGGCGGCCTCCAGCTCGTCGCGGGAGCCGATCCCGGCGAGGCGGACGGCGAACCACTGCGCCTGCGTCAGCTTGAGGCCGTCAACGGACGTGACGGGCTTGCCGATCAGGCGGGTGAGGTAGGAGGCCTGGTCGTTGCCGGCGATGCCGAGGGTGTCGAACTGGGCGAGGATCGCGGCGCGCGGGTCGCCGTCCGGCTGCGCGGCGCGGGCCGGGGCCTGCGGCTGCTGGCCGTAGGGTGCATCTGGCGGCGGCGGCAGTTCCTCGCCGCCGGGGTCGACGACCGCAGCCCGCGACGGGCCAGGATCACGGCGGCGCCGCTCGGCGGGCTGCTCGAGCTGCGGCGCGGGCTGCCCCTGCGGCTCCGGGTCGTCCACGATCTCGGCGTCGACGACCTCGCCCGTGCTCATGCTGACGCCCGGGGGCGCGGGCAGTTCGCCCATGGCCCGTGGCGCGGCGGCCTCGACGGCTGCGGCGCTGGCGCGAAGCTGCTCGCGGCGGTACTCGGCCGAGGTGGGCACCCATGGCTCGAGCCGCTTGGCTGCAGTCTTCCACCACATCGACCGGCCGGTGAACTCCGGGTGGTCCTTGCCGCCGTCCAGGCGGTTCCACGGGCTGTAGGAGTCATCCGGCTTGTAGCCGCCGGAGTCGCGCGCCGCGAAGACATCGGAGCGGCCCAGCAGCGCGGGCCGCGACCAGTAGCCGGTGGTGAACTGGGCGACCGCGTACGCGCCGACCATCATGCCCCGGTCGGTGCTGCCGCTGTCGCCGAAGAAGTCGGCGCCGGTCACGCCGGCCCGGGCGCCGAACTTGTGGACGGGGCGCTCGTCGACGCCCTCCTCGTACCGGAAGAAGTCCTTCGCGCACACCTCCCGCGCGATCACCTTCGCCACCGCGCCGGAGCGGTACATCCGCTCGACGACGCCCTTGTAGCCCTCGATGCCGAGCACCTTCGGTCGGCCGTGGTCCATGCGGGGGGTCAGGTAGTACTCGTCCGTCCCCGGCATGTGGCCGAGGGAGGCGCACTCCATCAGCGCGACGTAGAGCGAGTCCGGGTTAGCCTGGGCGCACTTCATCAGCGTGAGGTTCTTGCCCGGCACGTCGGATGCGTACAGCGCCCCGGCGGCTGTGCCGAGGAACGCCTCGACGTCGACCGACTTGGGGAGCACCGTGGCCAGGTGGGAGCGCTTGGACCACATGAACTTGATGGGGCCTGCGTCGCGGGTCGCGACGGCGTTACTGACTGTCTGGGCGGTCATGCTTCTTTTCCTTAGGTGGCGTAGAGACGAGCTTGTCGACGGTGTAGGCCTTCCGGACTGACTCGCGGACCTCGTAGACATCACGGCGGGCGACGGGGACCTGCCCGGGGCCCTTGCGGACGACGCGGCGCGCTGGCCCGGCGGCCAGCCGGATCCGGGCCTCGTAGAGCTTCTTGCGCTGCTCCCAGCGCCTGAGGTTGCGGCAGGCCGACTCATACCGGTCGGCGAGCTGCGGGCCGATCTCGGCGGTCGTGTCCTCGACGGACGGGTGCAGTGTCTTCAGGGCGCTGATCGTGGCGGGCCGCCAGTCGACGTCGGGCGCGTCACCGGACTCGAGCCGCCCGAGGAAGCCGAGCGCCTCGCCCTCCATCAGCTCGAGGTCGGCCTCTGCCGCATCATCGATGACGCCCTCGTACCAGCGGGCCTTCCAGCGGTCGGCGTTGAAGCAGCCGGCGTGCCAGCGGCGGACGCCCAGGACGCGGCACTGCCAGAGCACCTGGGCGCGGTAGTGGACGGGGATCTCGTCGGTGCCGGGCTCGCCCCAGTCGTCGGAGCCGCCGTCGACCTTGCACTCAAGGACGGCGGTCGGCCACAGGCGGTTGTTGGCCGGGCAGGTCGGGCAGTCGTCGCAGCAGGATCCGCAGTCGTTCGGGTCGCAGCACGCCGCCATGCCGCCAGGGAGGGCCTTGCCGGGCTTGTGCCAGTCGCAGCACTGGTAGTCCATCGGCCGGTTTCCCCGGTTGCGGGTAAGCCGGTCGGGAGTGGCGAGCTGCCAGGGGCGGTCGCGGTGCGCGAACAGCGTGCGCCCGTCTCCCTCGACGGCCAGCTCCGGGTGCAGCGCGGCGAACTTCTCCGCGATGTGCGGCTCGAGGACGCGCCCGCGCTCCATGACGTCGCTGTCGACGTCGGACGGCAGGATGCCGAGCTTCTGGTGATACAGCGCGTAGGGCGAGCTGTACGGGGACAGGCCCATGACAATCGCAATCTCGGACGCCGTGATCCCGGCGCGCCTGGCCTCCAGCCACTCGGCCTCGCTGCCGGTCGGGATAAGCACGGCGGTCACGCTGCGCCTCCTGTGAGTTCCGGGCGGGGCGGGAGTGCCTGCGCCATGCCGTAAAGCCATTCGGCGGTGCCGTGCTCGACGCGGACGGTGTGGCCGGTCTCGCGGACGTGGGCGGCGGCCTGCTCGCGGGCGTCGTCGCGGGTCATGTGGTAGTCCTGCGCGGGGCACCTGGCGTAGCAGCGCCAGCGGGCGAACTGCGCGCGGCCGTCAGGCGCGACCAGGTACTCGCTCACCACGGGTACGCCTCCGTCTCCCAGCCGGCCACGCAGTACGGGTAGGTGCACGGGCGGCAGCCGAGCGCCGGGTCAGGGTCGCCCTCGATGCGGAGCGCGGGCTGCGCGACGATGACCTCGGTGACCGGGGCGCCGTCGCGCCAGCGCAGGTAGTCGTCTAGCGCGGGGTGCCTGACGAGCTGGCCTAGCGGCGGCTGCCGGCGGCGGAGGCGTGCCCTGCGGATGATCTGGGTGATGGCGTCGGAGACGGCGCTGGTGATGAAGCCGACGCCCCAGGTGAGGAGCCCGGCGCCGAGGGCGAGGCCGAGGAGGGTGACGGCGTCGGGGCCGGTCATGGTGTCTTCCGGTCGGTGAGCTCGCGCTTGTAGCGCTCGATGGTGCGGGGGGTGACGCCGAGCTGCTCGGCTGCCTGCCGGGTGGTGACGTAGCCGGGCGGCGGCTCGGTGGCGTCGCCGTGCCAGAGGCGCAGTGATGCCAGCATCTCCATGCGCTCCTGCCGCCTGGTCAGCTGCTGCGGCCCGTCGCCCCACAGCGCCTCGACGCGGTCCAGCTCAGCGTCGGCGGCGCTCGCGAGGTCCCTGCCGGGCGCGGCGGGGAAGGCGGCGAGCACGCAGGCGTCGCATGCCCGCGTCCCGGTTGCGAGGTGTTCCGCGTATCCCTCTTTCGTCCCGTGGGCGCCGCTCACGTTGCCCCCTTCGCGGTCCTGGCGCGGTAGCGGCGCTGCTGGTCGGCGCTGTAGGCGGCAAGGCATGCCGGGCACGGCTCCTGTCCGGCGCGCCGGTGACGGTTGCGGCCGGCAGGAGTGCCGCACGTCGGCTGGAGGCTCACGTTCCACGGGCGGTCGATCGGGCGCACGCTTCCTCCCGGCCCGGCGGGCAGCAGCCCGAGGGCGGTGAGCTCAGCCTCGAACGCGAGGATGGTCAGGGTGGCCTGGTCACCCGGCCGGACGGTGGCGTTCACGCCGACCACCACTCGTCGCGGTCGGCGAGGTTGCGCACCAGGTCGCTGAGCGTGTGCTTGCCGTTGAGGTTCCGCTCGCTGGCCACGCTGGCGACGGGCTGCGGGTAGGCGGGCAGCGGCTGGTGCAGCGGCCATGCCTTGGCGTACAGGACGGCGGTCCAGCGGCCGGAGCCCTCGTGCCTGGTGGCGCGGGCGACGCGGGCACGGTACCCGGCGATGGGACCGTACGGCGGGACGTGGGCGATGATGTCGGCGACGCCCGGTTCGACGCTCATCGCGCTCAGCCTGGTCTTCACTGCCACCACGCCCCTTTCTCGCGGAGCCTGTCCCCCAGCACGGCCCCTAGCTCGTGGAGAGTGGGCGTCGTGAACTGCCCGGGGTCGCGGGGGTCGGCCGCGCGACGGTAGAGGGCGACATCCCACAGGTGGCTGTTGCGGCGCGTGCAGCGGCCACCGGTTAGCGACCCCCAGATGTCATCGCCAGTGCGGGTGACGATGGTGATGGAGGCGACGCCAGCCTTGGCGATGTTGACGACTGCCTTGACCCGCAGGCCGTCCGGGAGCTTCTCCCACGACGTCTCGGCGGCGCTCATCCGGCCACCGTCCGTGCGGCGTCGCGGGCGTCCAGCCACCGGCCCGCGTCAGCCATCCGGTACCGCTCGACGCCGTGGTCGTCGCGGAGGATGGCCAGCCACGGGGGCACCCGCACCAGCGGCAGCGGCCTGTACACCGGGTTGGGCCGGGTCGGGGTCCGCTGGGCGGGCACGGTGCGCGGGGCGGCCGTGACGTGCCTGCCGGACGGCGGCGTGACCACCCACGTGTCGAGATAGGCCCTGGCGAATTGCTGTTCGTCCGATCGCCTGCTTCCAGCCGGTGCTGTAGCCGGACCTCCGGGCCAGAGGTGGTCAGTTGAGGTCCCCGGTCCCGGGGGGAAGGGCGGGACCGGGGACTGCGCGCCAGCCGTGGGGGCAGCTGGCGCGTCCGGCACGCCGGGGGGGACGGCGGCCGGAGCCTGGGGGGTGATGCGGCGGGCACGGCGGCGGCGGCAGGCGCGGCCCGCGATCGTGGCGGCCACGTCGAGCAGCCAGTCGAGTAGCTCGGCGTACCAGCGGCGGGCGGCGGCGTGCGCCGGCGCGGTCATGAGGCACCGGCCAGGCGCGCGGTGAACGTGAACGGGAGCATCGTGCGGGAGGAGTCCTCGAAGTCGATGATGAACTGCGTGGCCTCTTCCGGCAGCTCGTACTCGGTGAGCGTGGGGTCGCCGGGCAGGGTGGCGAGAATGATGTTCACGCCGACGACGACGTCCTCGTTGACCGGGGCGGTGCCCAGGAGGCGGGCGGCGGCGAGGGCGATCGGGCAGAGGCATGCCTGGCGCGGCTCGCCTAGCCGGATGTCGTCGGCGGTCACCTCGATGACCAGCTCAGCGGGCGCGGTCATGAGTGGCTCCCGTGGCCCTGCGCGACGACCTCGGCGGCCGTCATGCTCATCGCGTTCGAAAGGAGGAGCATCCGCCCGTGGGCGCACTGGTCACCCGTCAGCGACATCATGCCGGCGTCGCTGAAGGCGACCAGGACGTACCCGGCGATGGCGGCGGGCGGCAGCCCGGCGAGCGACCCGACGGCGACGAGGCGCTCGTCACGGGGGACGTCGAGCGGGCTGACGGCGCGGCGGCGGCGCCAGGACAGGGTGATCATCGCGTGGCCTCCGTCTTCAGCTCGTAGAGGTGCCAGACGAGGCCCTCGCGCGTCCTCGGAGCGGTCCCCACGTAGACGGCCGCCTCGGGGATGCGGTGGCCAGTTCCGACGACCACGAAGATGCGAGCCAGTTCCGGCATGTCGTCGTCGCGCTCGGCCCAGAACTCAATGCCCGCCGCGCCGAGAGGAACGGAGATGGCCCCGAACGCCACCGGCTCACCGGTCAGGCCGATCTCCACCGGGCCGTCAAGCCCGACCGCGTAGCGGTACATGGCGCGGCTCATGCGCCGGTCCCCCGCTCTGCGCGCAGGGCGTCCGGCAGGGCGCCCAGCAGGACGGTTCCCGCCGGGGCCGGGGATGCCATGAGGTCGCCGCTGAGGTCGCGGGACAGCGGCGGCGGCTCGTGGAAGGTGAGGCCCGGCTCGGCGGCGCGGGCGACCACCTCCGGCGCGAGGTAGCGGCGGCACTTGCAGCCGGTGGACAGGCACCCGGCATCCGTGCCCGTGAGCCGCTGGTGCCGGTGCTTCGCATGGCCGCAGCCGACCTTCATGCACGGGCCGCCGTCGTCCTGCGCGGCGGCGTCCGCCGGGCCGTCGTCCCACGCGATGTCGCCGGAGCCGTCGTCGGCGCTGGGCGCGCTGTGGAGCCTGCCGAAGTGGCCCTTGGGCAGCTCGCACAGGTAGTTGCCGCCAGGGTGGACCTCGGCGCACACCTCGTACGCTGCCGCCTGCCCGTCGTCGTGGCCCTCCGCGACGCTGTCCGTCGCGTCGCTGTCCGTCGCGTCGTCGCCCATGTCGGAGATGTCCTCACCGGGGCCGGTGAGGTCGTCGGCGCAGGGCTCGGCGTCGTCGTGGTCCCCGCTGCACCACGCCTCGTGGATGGTCGCGTCCACGACGACGTCGTCGTCCCAGATCATCTCGAGGACGCCCAGTTTCCTGCCGCTGTTGTAGTGCCCGCGCTCGCCGTGCTCCGAGCGCTCGCACTCCCGCGTGAGGCCGCCGGCGTCGGTGGTGACTGCGCCGCAGTAGATGACGGCCTCGACGACGCCGTCATCCGGCAGCGGGGTGAGCATGGCCGTTACGACGAGCTTCGCCGCGCGGATGGCCTGCAGCGCGATGGTGAGGTCGCGCTGCAGCTGCTCGGCCGTGGCCTCGTCGACGATGACCTCGCGGGGCTTCGCGCCCGGCTTCGCCGCGACCCAGACGGTCATCAGCGGCTCCGGCGGCCGGGGCGGCTCTGGTGGTGCTGTCACTGGGGACTCCTTAAGGTTGGGATTGCCCGTGCGAGGGACTCCCGCCGGGCTTGCGGGCTCAGGCGGCGGTGCGCGCTGCCTGGGCCTGCTTCATTCGGGCGGCGTCGAGGCCGCCGGCCAGGAGGGGCCGCAGCCGGGCGCGCTGCGCCTCGGTGAACGGCGGGGCCTGGTCGACGATGCGGCGGATCTGCTCGGCGCGCTCCTCGGCCGTGCGGGGCGCGGTCACTGCACGACCTCGAACAGTTCCTCGAAGGTGGCGCCGAAGGTGGCGATGCACGCGGCGATGAACCGCTCGCCGGGCAGGCCCTCGCCGTTGACGACCCGGCTGAGGGTGCCCTTGTCGATGCCGATGAACTCGGCCTTCGCCGCGTCTGTCGCCAGTCCCTGCCGTTGCGCGAGCGCGTCGAACTGGACGAGGCGGAGCCGGACGAACGGGCCGCGCAGGACGGGTGTGGCGTGTTGCATGGCCTCAGCATGCCATGTTGCGTGATCTCATGCAACACATCTGACCAGGTTTCTTCCGGTAGATGCGTAGTTGCGTGAGCACGCGCAATAATTACGTTGGCGTTAACCCGCCGAGTTGCGGCTATGCAACTCGTGCCGCGCGTGTTAAGTTGCGTGCATGCAAGGGCCCCAGACCCCGGCCCGGCTAGCCGCTGTCTTCAATGCCATGACAGACGCCGGGCTAAGCAAGTCCGATATCGCCAAGATCGCGGGAGTGCACCGCTCTCAGGTCAGCAGGTGGTTTACCGGCGAGACGCGGCCGACATACGACACCGCGATGCGGCTGGCGGCCGGCATCACCCACGACGGCCACCCGGAACTCGCCGACGAGTTCGTCATCGCGGCGGGCTATGGCGGCCCGGCCGCGCTGCCGCCAGAGCCAGAGCCGACGCCGCTGGAGGAGCTGCTCGGCAGCGCCGAGGAGGCCGAGAGGATCAGGGCCAAGATCCGCGCCCGGAAGGGGCCGCAGGCCGAGCGGTACATCGCGCTCATCGAGGAGGCGCTGAGCCGGCCGCCTGAAGGTGCCGACGGCTCTCCCGGGCACGGCGCTCAGCGCGATCGCAGGTCAGGGTGACGAGCTTGTCGTCCAGGCAGTCCACCACGATCGCGCCGACCCAGCACAGCGCGGCGATCACGGCCACGGTCACGGCGGCGGCCCGGACCTCGGGCACGACGCGGGGCGGCCAGGGCAGCCCTGCGCCTACGGCGTCCAGGCCCCACAGCGCCACGGACGACCCGAGGAAGACGCGGAACCCCCTGCGCAGCGGCGCGGGAGCGTCGCGCGGGAGCAATGCGGGAAGACGGCAATGGAAACGCAGGAATACGCTCATTCTGGTCCCCCTTGGGAGCTAAATTTGCATGTAGCGGGAATCGCACGTTAATCCCGCGTTAACGTGATTCGCAAGGGTTTCCTGCAACTTTCACTCCTGGTGCACCATGGGGCACCACACGAGTAACAGGCGCAACAAAATCTCAAATAGGTATAAATACGGATAGGACGGGGAAACGGGCATGGGGTTCGACAGCCAGGGACAGCAGCAATGGCAACCGCAGCAGCCGCAGCCCGGCCCGGGGCAGCCGCAGTACCCGTACCAGCAGCAGCTGCCGCCCGCCTTCCCGCCGGGGTACGCCGGGCAGCCGAATGCGCAGGGGTGGTACCCGCCGCCAGCGGCCCCGGCGGGCCGGCAGCCGTCCGCGCGCACCTACAAGACGGCCGCCCGGCGGCAGAAGAGCACCGCGGTCCACGGGATCCTCACCGTCTTGACCGCCGGCCTGTGGTCCCCGGTCTGGATCATGGCCTGCGCGGAGAACGCGCGCATCCGCAAGGCCCAGGCGGAGGTGGCCATGTACGAGGCAGCCCGGCGCCGCTTAGCCGCGGGGCGGCCGGCCGCCAGGCCCGCGCTTCGCCGGCTGCGGCTGCCACGTGAAGACGACGCGCGCCCCCCAGTCCGCCCGCTGCGCGGCCGTCGACTGCCGCGGCACCTTCGCCAGCGTGATCCCGGTGACCGCGGCGATCACCTCGCGGCGTGCCTGGACCTCCTGGGCGTCCCACCACCCGCGGACGTCCCCGGAGCCGATCGCCGCGGCGAGGGCGGGCACCCGCGCGCCCCGCAGGCCGCCGGCCTCGCGCTCCCGCTTCGAGACCTCGGCGGCGATCTCCGCCTCGATCTCCTCCAGGGCGTCGTCGGTGATCGCGCCGATCGCGGCCTTGCGCCGGAACCGGGTGCGGCGTCCCTCGAGCTCGCGTATCTCGGCCTCCAGGACCGCCGCCCGGGGGCTGTCGTCGCGGAGGAACATCTCCCGCGCATCCGGCCGCGACAGCCGCTCGCACAGGACGTCCCGCACCCACTCGTCGAGCGGCGCCCGGTGCTTCAGCGAGAGGTCCCCGGCATGGCACTGGTAGCCGCCGTGCGACACCCGGACCGCGCCGCCGCACTCGCAGGCCACGAGGCCGCCCAGCAGGTGCTGCACGGCACCCGGCCGCGGGCCCGTCGCGCGGGAGGCGAGCAGCACGGTCACTGCCTCCCAGTCGGCGCGGTCCACGATCGGCGGCCATTCCTCCCCGGTCGGCTGCCCGGCCTTGTCGACCTGCGGCTGCCGTTCGGCGTACTTGCCGTCGCCGAGCGCGACGAGCCCCGCGTAGGCCGGCTGGGCGGCGACCTGCTTCACCGAGCACCAGGCCCACGGCCCCCCCAGCGGCGCCGGGATGCCGCGCTCGTTCAGGCTGGCGGCGATCCCGGCCAGCTGCTCGGCGCGGCCGGCCCGCCGCACGATCTCCCGCACGACCTCAGCCCGCTCCGGGACGACCCGCCAGCCCAGGGTCTTGCCGCTGGCCGGGCTGTAGTGCACCTCGTAGCCGTACGGGGTAGGCGACGCGGGCCGGCCGCTCCGCATCGCCTTGCGCTTCCCGCGGGTTACCTCGACGCTGAGGTTGCGGGAAAAGTAGTCGTTGTCGACCCCTTGACTGGCGAGGACCTTCCAGTCGGCCTTGTTGGCCGGGTCGTAAAGCCGCTCGTCGGCCATGACGTAGATCCGCGTCCCGTGCAGCATGCACAGCTCGAGAAACTTCGCCCACTCGGACAGCTTGCGGTCGCCGCGCGAAGACTGCCACAGCAGCAGGATGCCGACGAGGCCGGCGGTGATCTTCTCGAGCAGGACGGGCCAGTCGTCGCGGGCCTTCGCGGCGTACTTGGACGCGGAGACTTCCTCGGACAGGACGCCGGCGAGCCGCCAGCCATGCTCCGCGCAGGCGTCCCGGCCGCGTTCCTCCTGGTCGCTGATGCTGGCCTGGTCCTGGCTGACCCGGGAGCGGCGGGCGTAGATCCATGCGTCATCACACGGGGGCATCATGCGAAGAGACTACCCCCTAAGTTGCGTGGTTTAGGATCTAGCTCTATTAGGGGGTACTCACTAGGCGGGCGGGAGGCGGTCCGGCACGTAGTAGCCCATGCCGCGCACCAGTTCGCCGTACCCGGCGCTGGCGACGAACTGGAGCGCCTTGATCGCGGTCGCCTGGGCGACGCCGGTCATCGCCATGATGTCGCGGACGGCCGGGAGCCGGTCACCGGGGGCGATGTGCCCGGCCCGGACCTGCCCGATGAGGGCGTCGGCTACTTGCCGGTGCTTGGGCACCTTCGACCCCTGGTCGACCTCGGGCAGTCGCAGCATGACAGACAGGGTCGCGGGGGGCGGCGGGCCATGGGCCACCATGTTGCACCGTGGTGCACTAGCTACTGACGGGTAGGGGCGGCGTAGGTGCCGCGCCCGCGCACCGTGTACACGAGGCCCTCCGCCTCCAGGACGCCGATCGCCCGCCGGATGGTGCTGACCGCCAGCCCGGTTTCCTGCTGGATGCGCGTGAGGGACGGCAGCGGCTCGTCGGGGCCGATCTCGCCGGAGGTGATGCGCTCGCGGAGCTGTGCGGCTAGCTGCTGGTAGCTGGGTACCGGGCTGCGGAGGTCGATGGCGAGCGGGCTGGTCATGATCATCACGCTAGCTATGCTGCTCATGCTGCCTCTGCTCGCTCATGGTCACCATACCTAGCATAGTGAGCACAGTAAGGGGTATCGTCGGCGGTAGCGCCGGGATTCGTTTCTACCGCTACTGCTGGCGCTGCCGTCCCTGGTCGTAGCCCCGGCCGGGGGCGGCTTACAGGGCTACGGGGCACGGGAGGACGCGTGGACAGCGCGAATGACCAGCGGCACGCGGCGTCGGCGGAAGAGGAAGCCGTGCGGCAGCAGCTGCTGGCGAGGCACCCCCGGTGGACGGCGGAGCTGGACGGCACCCGCAGGTGGGTGATCCGCCGGGCGCCGTCGGGGGAACTGCTCGGCCGTCACATGGACATCGTCATGGCGTCGGAGGCGGCGCTGGCGGCTGAGCGGAGGCGGGCCCTGTGACCCCGCACCCGGAGCATGAGATCGCGGAGCGCGTCACCCGCCTGCAGCGCGCCGCCCCGGCGGACGTGCTGGTGTGGACGCCGCTGTCCAGCGTCAGCGGGAAGTGGGAGGCGGCCGGCGAGGGCTGGCTGATCGAGGAGGAGTCGCCGTCGCGGTTCTGCGACCTGCTTGAGGCGCGGATTTCCGGTATCGCTTATTGACACCGTGCCACTCAATCGGTAGATTAGCGATATCGGAAATTACCGCTTGGAGGAGCAGATGACTACCCAGGACAGCGCAGGACGGCCAGAGATTGGCGGGGCAGTCCACGTGCGGCTCGGCGACCTGCTCAGGCAGGTGGACGAGTGGGCGGCGGCGCGCGCCATGACCCGCGCGGAGGCGGTGCGCAAGCTTGTCGAGCACGGGCTCCGCGCGGGGACGTCGGGTTTCCGGCCACGCGACCGGGTCGCCTTCGAGCTGGAGGGCGAGCAGCGGCAGGGCTGGTACGTCAGCCAGTTCGGCTTCAACGTCTCGACCGTCACCTTGCAGGCTCCAGAGGACTGGGACCTCCGGGAGGACGGCAAGGCGATGCCGCCGGCCTACACGCGCCGCGACGACGAGATCATCCCGGGCCGATAGGCTAGGGGTCGCGCGCTCGCGCACTGCTCCCTGGAGGCCTGGTTGGACGCTGCTGCCGTGCGCCCGGATGCGCTGGTGCGGGATCGCCTGGCGTCGCTGTGCCTGCTGGCTCTGGCGGCGGAGCGGCGTGATGCGGGGATGCTGGACGCGGCGGCCGAGGCGGGCGCGCTGGACCGGCTGGCGTCGGTGCTGGCCGAGCAGCACTGAGGCCGGGCTCATCCTTATGCTGCAATGAGGCTTGACACAACAGCCTCATTGCAGCATTATGGAATTGTCACCAGGGAGCACCACCGAAGGAGAACGAGATGGCCAGCCCGACCGAGAAGCAGACCGATTACATGCTGCAGCTGGCGAACAAGCTGACCGGCGAGCGCGTCCGCTACGCCAGCCAGTCCAGCATCGACCTGAAGGTCAAGACCAGCGCCGAGGCGTCGGGCCTACATCGACCAGCTGCAGGGCGCGATCGAGGCGCACGAGAAGTGGCAGCAGGAGACCGGCCTCACCATCGGCACGCAGCTTCGCCACCACTACACCACGGGCAAGGGCGTCAAGATCATCGCCGAGGGCCCGATCACCGGGTACGGCTGGGGGCGTGACCTGCAGGTCGACGAGCTGTTCTACGACGCGACCCCGGAGACCCGGGCCGCCGGCGGGTTCAGCGAGACCGTCCGGACCAAGGTTGCCTTGGAGCGGCTCGGCGAGCCGGCAGCCAGCGACCCGGCGGCAGAGCTGGAGGCCGAGCGGGCGAAGCTCGTGGCCAGGCTCGCCGAGATCGACGGCCAGCTGGCCGCGCTGCGCGCCTGATGACCCGCAAGCCAGACGAGGAACGCCGGGCTGAGGCCCGGCGGCTCGCCGGGCTGGGCATCCCGCGCGGCGAGATCGCGCAGCAGCTCGGCGCCGCGCGGTCCACTGTCGCGCGGTGGCTCGGATCGCAGGGCCGCACCGGCCCTGCGCAGCGCCGCGACGTGCCGGACGCCAAGATCATCGACCTGCGAGACCGGGAGAACCTCAGCTTCGCCCAGATCGGGACGCTGACCGGCATGTCGGAGTCCGGGGCAAAGCACCGGTACCGGACAGCCAAGGGGCTGCCCCAGTACGGGCGCGAGTCGGCGCCGAAGTGGCGGCAGGGCGAGCCGGGCTAACGAGAGGATGAGGGACATGGACGACATCACCAGGAACATCCGCGAGGGCACGCCGTGCTGCTTCGACTGCCTGAGCGAGGACGTCGCGGTCAGGCTCATCGACCCGCACGGCTTCGAGTACTGGCTCTGCGCCGAGTGCGATGCCGGGTGGCGG
>WNFI01136483.1_pt1 | contig 21157 bp, 17 predicted proteins | sample 5400471 | NCBI WGS metagenome assembly WNFI01 (sample SAMN13153348, study PRJNA577476) | soil metagenome | isolation source: 100 cm saprolite on Douglas fir-dominated hillslope | place: USA:California | collected 2013-09-17
AAGCCCTGCTGGCTGATCAGATCGCGCAGCTCTCCCGGGTCGACCTTCTTCTGGAAATGGACTTGCAGCTCGGTGCCGCCGGCGAAGTCGACGCCGTAGTTCAGCCTGGGCCAGAAGACCACGCCCGCCAGCACGAGCAGGTTCACGATCACGGAGATCGTCACCGCGATGCCGCGGTACTTGACGAAGTCGTGGGTGGTGCCGGGCTTGATGAGATCGAAGTACTTCATTTCCATGAGGCAGCTCCTGAAAGCAAAAGCACGGCCTGAGAGCAGATGCGACGAGCCACTCCGGTCAGAAGCTCACGGCCTTGTGCAAGCGGCCGTGGCCGACGAACCACTCCACGATGGCGCGCGTGACCACGATGCTGGTGAACATGGAGGCGAGCAGCCCGATGATCAGGGTGGTGGCAAACCCGCGCACCGGCCCCGAACCGTAGGCGCGGATGACGAAGCCCGCCACCAGCGCGGTGACGTGGCCGTCGAAGATGGTCCAGAAGACTTTTTCGTAGCCGGTGCGGACCGCGGCGGCGATCTGCTTGCCGGTCTTCATCTCCTCGCGGATGCGCTCGTTGATGAGCACGTTCGCGTCCACCGCCATTCCCAGCGTGAGCACGAAGCCGGCGATGCCCGGCAGGGTCAAGGTGGAGTTGATCAGCGCCATGATCGCCAGCACCACCAGGCCGTTCAGCACCAGCGCCACGTCGGCCACCACGCCGGAGAACCGGTAGTAGAAAGCCATGAACAACAGCACCGCGAGGATGCCGATCAGGGCGGAGAGCGAGCCGCGGCGGATCAGCTCCGGCCCCAGCGACGCGCCGACGCTGCGCTCCTCGAGGATGCGCACCGGCGCAGGCAGCGCGCCCGACTTGAGCACCAGCGCGAGGTCCTTCGCCTCGTCGAGGATCTCGTTGACGGGCTTGAGGCCCCCGAGGTGGATGGAGCAGACCCCGCCCGGGATCTCGGACTGGATGATGGGCGCCGAGTCGACGGTGTCGTCGAGCACGATGGCCATGCGCTTCTTGACGTTGTTCTTGGTGAGCGTGGCGAAGAGGTCGGCGCCGGTCTTGTTGAAGGTGAGCTGCACGTAGGGCCGGTTGCCCTCGCCGGGGCTCTGGTCGAAGGCGACGCGCGCGTCGGTGATGTACTCGCCGGTCAGGCCCGCCTTCTTGTCGAGCATCCAGGTGCGGTAGGTGGGCTGCTGGCCGGGGCGGCGCTCGTCGATCTTGCCGATGGCCAGCAGGTGGTCCTTGGGCGCCTTGTCCTTGATGTACTGCTCGAGCAGCGCGCGGTCCTTGGAGGCGAGGTACGGCGAGGACACGGTCACGTCGCCCGCGCCCGTGTAGCGATCCCAGTCGAGCGTCACGCCCGGCGGCAGGTCCTTGAGCTGCGTCAGCGAGGTGTCCTGGTCGTCGACGATCTTGAACTCGAGCTGCGCCGTCTTGCCGATCAGCTCCTTGGCCTTCTCCGGATTCGAATACCCCGGGAGCTGGACGAGGATGCTGGCGTCGCCGCGCTTTGCGATGGTGGGCTCGGAGACGCCCCACTTGTCGACGCGGTTGCGGATGGCCTTGACCGCCTGGTCGACGGCGCTTTCCTTGAGCTGCCTGACCGCGTCGTCCTTCATCGCCAATTCGAAGGAGCCGGCGTTCACCTTGCGGACGAACATGTCCGTGTACTCTTCGGAGACGAGGTCCTTCACCTTGCCGATGTCGGGCGCGGAGACGGTGACGATGCCGGTGTCGGGGTCGCCCTTGACGTCGGCGCCCTTCACACCCTTGCGGTCCAGCTCGGCGGCGATCTCCTCGGCGCGGCGGACGGCCTTCTCGCGCACTGCCTTGTCGACCTCGACGCCCATCACCAAGTGGATTCCGCCCTGCAGGTCGAGGCCGAGGTTCAGGTGCTTGCCGGGCGCCCACTTGGGGCGGGCCTTCTCGAAGGCGCTCGCTTCGTTCCGCTCCCCCGCCGGCATTCGAAAGTAGGTGACGCTGGGCACCAGGGCCCAGACGGCCAAGACGGTGATGGCCGCAATGAAGCCGGCCTTCCAGTACCACGCGCGATCCATGCTCTTTTGGCTCCTGGAGGACTACTTCTTCGCGGGCTCTTCGACGGCGGCCTTCTCTTCCGCCGCCTTGTAGGCGCCCGAGATCTGCGCCTTGATCACCCGCAGCTTCACGTTGTTGGCGACCTCGACGAACACCAGGTCGCCGGCGACCCGATCAACCTTGCCCACCACGCCGCCGGCAGTCACCACTTCGTCGCCTTTGCCCAGCTTGTCGAGGAAGGCCTTGTGCGCGTTCTGCTGCTTCGCCTGCGGGCGCATGACGATGAAGTAGAAGATGACGAAGAAGAGCGCCGCGGGCACGAGGAGGCCGAAGCCGCCCAGCGGCGACTGGTTTCCTTCGGCGGCTTGGGCGAGCAGTGCGAGCACGGGGGCAGGCTTCTAGCATCCGCTGCCAGGGCGGGCAACCCCGCTTATTCGCCGGCGGCGAAGCCTTCGAGCGCTCTGTCCACGAACGCCTGCGTCTCGCCACGCTCGATGGCCTCCCGCAGACCGGCCATGAGGTCCAGGTAGAAGGTGAGGTTGTGGATGGAGTTGAGCCGGAAGGCGAGCAGCTCCTGCGCGGCGAAGAGGTGGCGCAGGTAGCCGCGGGTGAATGTGCGGCATGTATAGCAAGTACACTTTTCGTCGGCAGGGCGCCGGTCGCGGGCATAGCGGGCCGCCTTGATCTGCAGCCGCCCGCGCCGCGTGAAGAGGAGCCCGTTGCGGGCGACTCTCGTCGGCAGCACGCAGTCGAAGAGATCGACGCCCGCCAGCACGCAGCGCAAGAGGTCCTCCGGCGTCCCCACGCCCATCAGGTAGCGCGGCTTGTGCGACGGCAAGAGCGGCGCCGCGTGCTGGACGCCCTCCCACATCGCCGAGGGCGTCTCGCCCACCGAGAAGCCGCCCAGCGCGTTGCCGGGAAAGTCCAGCTCGGCGATCTGTTGCGCATGGCGCGCGCGCAGGTCCTTGAACGGCCCGCCTTGCACGATGCCGAAGAGGGCTCCGGGTCCGTCCTGCTTCTGCCACTCGTCCTTGCAGCGCAGCGCCCAGCGCGTGGTCCGCGCCAGCGAGGTCGCGTGGTATGCGCGCTCCGATTGCGAGGGCGGGCACTCGTCGAAGGCCATGAGGATGTCGCTGCCGAGCTGGAGCTGGATCTGCACCGCCCGCTCCGGCGTCAGCTCCTGCTTGCTGCCGTCGAGGTGGCTGCGGAAGACGACGCCCGCCTCGGAGATCTTGCGCTGCTCGGCGAGCGAAAACACCTGGAAGCCGCCCGAGTCGGTCAGGATCGGCGCCGGCCACGACATGAAGCCGTGCAAGCCCCCCATCTCCGCCACCAGCGCAGGCCCCGGCCGCAGGAGCAGATGATAGGTGTTGGCGAGGATGATCTGCGCGCCGATCCTGTGCAGGTCGTCGGGCGCGATCGCCTTGACCGACGCGGCCGTGCCCACCGGCATGAACTGCGGCGTGTCGACGATGCCGTGGGGCAGCTCGAGCTTCCCGCGGCGGGCGGCGCCGTCCTGGTGAGTAATCGTATACTTCATATCAATAGCATCGCATCGCCGTAGGAGAAGAAGCGGTAGCGCCGGGCGGCGGCCTCGCCGTAGGCGCTCTTGATCCGGTCGAGGCCGGCGAAGGCGGCGACCAGCATCAAGAGCGTGCTCCGGGGAAGGTGGAAGTTGGTGAAGAGTCCGTCCACCGCGCGGAAGGCGTAGCCGGGCGTGATGAAGAGGTCGGTCGCGCCGGGGCCGGGCCGCCCCTCCGAGGCCTCCAAGGTCCGCAGCGCGGTGGTGCCGACGGCGACCACGCGGCCGCCGTTGGCGCGCGTGCGGGCGATGGCCTCGGCGGTCGCGGGCGGCACCGCGTACCGCTCGCTGTGCATGCAGTGCTCCTCGGTCTTCTGGGCGCGCACCGGAAGGAAAGTGCCCGGCCCGACGTGCAGCGTGACGTAGACCAGGCCGACCCCGGAGAGGCGAAGCGTCTCGATCAGGTGCGGCGTGAAGTGCAGCCCCGCCGTGGGCGCCGCCACCGCGCCGCGCTCCCTGGCGAAGACCGTCTGGTAGCGCTCGCGATCCTGCGGCCCCGGCGCGTGCTCGATGTACGGCGGCAGCGGCAATTCCCCCGCGCGATCGAGGAACTCCCAGAGCGCATCGCCCTCGAGCGGCAGGCGGACCACCAGCTCCCCTTCCCCGCGGACCTGCAAAATTTGTACAAAATTGCCAAAAACCTCGATCTGCTGGCCTGCCCGCAGCGGCTTGGACGCCTGTCCGAGCGCGAGCCAGTCCGCTCCTCCCAGGGGCTCGAACAACAAGATTTCCACCTTCCCGCCCGTCTCCGCCTTTCGCCCCTGCAGCCGCGCCGGGATCACCTTCGCGTCGTTCGCCACCAGCAGATCTCCCGCGCGGAGCAGCTCCGGCAGCTCCCGCACCCCGCGGTGCTGCAGCGGCCCGCCCGCCCGCGGCACGACCATGAGCCGGGAGGCATCCCGCTCGGGCAGCGGCGACTGCGCGATCAGGTCAGCTGGCAGCTCGAAGTCGAAGTCCGCGACGTCCACGGCTCAGTTGATACCCGAAGTTGACTTGCTTTGGCGGGGGCAAGAAAGTCCGGGCAGCCGCTGCCGGAGGTGAAGTGAACCTGTTCCGCGAAGTGTCGGGCGAGGGCGCGCCGCTGGTGGCGCTGCACGGAGGCTTCGGCCTCGACCACACCTACTTCCGGCCGTGGCTGGACGCGCTGCGGCTGCAGCTCATCCTGCCGGACCTGCGCGGGTGCGGGCGGTCGCCGCGGGACGGTCTCGCCGATGCGACGATCGCCACGCTGAGCGAAGACCTCGAGGAGCTGCGCGCCCAGCTCGGGCATGAGCGCTGGACGGTGCTGGGCCACAGCTTCGGCTCCTACGTCGCGCTCGACTACGCGAACCGCTACCCGGAGCGCGTAGAGAAACTGGTCCTGCTCGACGGCGCTCCCGCCCTCGACTACCCGGACGTGATCGGCGCCAATCTGATGAAGCGCGGCACTCCCGAGCAGGCGGCGCTGCTGCAGAAGGCGATGTCCGCGCCGCTGGCGAGCGACGAGGAGTTCCGGCGCGATTGGAACCTCATCCTGCCGCTCTACTTCCACGATTTCGATCCGCGCATCGCCGCGCTGATGGACGAGAAGATCGTCTACAGCGCCGAGGCCCTCTTCCACGGCTTCCGCATGCTCTCGCAGTTCAGCGCGCTGCCCTGGATCTCCTCGCTGGGGGTGCGGACGCTGGTGGCCACCGGCCGCCACGACTGGATCGCGCCGCCCGCGCAAGGTGCGGAGCGGCTCGCCCGCGGGCTGCCGCACGCGCAGCTCGCCATCTTCGAGCAGTCGGGGCACTTCCCCTTCATCGAGGAGAACGAGCGCTTCCTCTCAGCTTTGACCGAGTTCCTCGGCGATCTCGTACAGCCCGAGCTGGGGTAGCCGCTGGTAGCCGGCCCACGCGGCGGAGGCGAGCACGCCGTCCTCGAGCCACTCCTGCAGCCAGTCGCCCGCCGCCTGCGGATCGTGCTGCGGCAGCCCGGCGCCGCGGTCCGTGGCCCAGCGCAGGTTCCAGTCTTCGTGCACCCCGACCGGCGGCGCCGAGATGAAGGGAAGCCCCAGCGCGGCGAAGAAGGTCATCTCCGAAGGCTTGCTCCAGAGGGCGTCGGCGTCCGCGAGCAGCGCGTTCAGCCGGCGGATGTAGCCGAACACGTCGGGGTCTTCGAGGATGTCGACCTGCGCCTCGAGCGAGTTCTGGTAGAGCGCCTCGCGCAGCGCCGCCACCACTTCCGTGCGCCGCCCCGCCACCAGCGAAAGCCGCAGCACGCCCTCCTCGATCTGCCGCCGCATTCCCCTCACCAGCTTGCGCGCCAGCGGCACCTGCGCGCCCGCCCCGCCCACCGCGAAGACGACGAGCGGCGGCTGCGTCGCCGGAGGCAGCGGGCCCAGCTCCGCCTCCGCCGCCTCGCGCAGCCGGCCCGCGACCCGCAGCCGCGACAGCCGCGCAATGAGATTTTTCTTGAGCGCCGTGCGCTCGCGCCCTCCGACCAGCTCGTGCGGCAGCGGATAGCCGGTGGCGCGGATGAGCTCCTTCGGCACGCCGTACGTCATCATCCGCCGCCGCGCCCGGTCCGTGGGGGCGAAGTAGCGGATGGCGCTGCGGGCCGGATCGGGCGGCGCCCAGACGCGGTTCACGTCGCTGTCGGTGATCAGGCAGTGCAGCCTTTCGGCGCCGTGCAGCTCGGCGAGGATGGCCGCCGCGTAGAAGGTGGTCATCAGCGGCGCTTTCGCGGCGCGCAGGTGGTTCGCCAGCGCCGCCCCGATGCCCTCGCGCGCCGCCCGCTCCATCCAGCGCGTACCCTGCGTGCCGCCGGACAGATCGCGCACCGGCCACGGCTCCGGGATGGCGGTGATGGTGTTCAACACCGCACGCATCGGTCCGCCCACGCCGGGCAGTTGCGAGAAGCGCGTCAAGGGCTCGTACAGCTCGCGCGTGCTCTTCCAGAAGCGCTGGTCCTTCTCGACGCCCAGGGGCGGCTTGTCGATCTGCAGCACCTCGGTGCCGAGATAATCCGCCAGCGCCGCTGCGGGGCGCAGGTGGCCGTATCCCATGTCGATGGCGGCCACCACCGCGCGCGCGCTCATGATGCGGCGAGTCGTTTGACTTGGAAGCATCCCGCTGTCAAGGGACTCGCCGCCCGGCCTGCGGATGCACAGAGTGGGAACATGATTTCCTACCACCTCCCCGTGCTGCACCTGGTGAACCGCTTCTGGATCGGAGGGGCGGAGCGGCAATTCGTGGAGCGGCTGCGCCGGCATCCGCGGGGCTTTCGCGCGGTGGTGGGCTGCCTCGAGGCAAGCGGGCCGATGCTGGAGCAGGTGCGCGCGCTCGGGTACGAGCCGCAGGTCTTCCCGCTGTTCGGCTCGATGATGAGGCCCAACACGGCCGTGCAGATCGGGCGCATGGCCGCCCTCATCCGCAGCGAGGGCATCAAGCTCGTCCACGGCACCGACTTCAACACCAACCTGCTCGGGCTCATTGCTGCGAGGTTCGCGGGGGCGAAGGCGATCGTCAGCCGCGTCGACCTCGGGCACCTCCGCTCGGGCTTCGGCAAGTGGCACCGGGAGGCGGAGAAGCTCAACGCGCGCCTCGCTGACGTGGTGGTGGTGAACGCCGACGCGGTGAAGGAGGTCTGCATCCGCGACGAGGGAGTGAAGCCCGGCAGCGTGATGGTGGTGCGCAACGGCCTCGACCTCGGGCGCTTCGACGGGCTCGCCGGGCAGCCTTTGCAGGCGCCATTGCCCGAGGGGCCGCTGGTCGCGGTGATCGGGAACCTGTGGCCGGTCAAGGGCCACCGCACGCTGGTGGAGGCGGTGGCGCAGCTTCCCGCCGAGCTGCACGGCTTCCGCTTCGTCTGCGCGGGGGAGGGGCCGGAGCGGGACTTCCTCGCGCAGCGGATCGCCGAGCTGGGCCTGCAAGGACGCGTGGTGCTGCTGGGCCACCGATTGGACGTGCCGGCGATCCTGGCGCGGGCGCAGGCGGCGTGCCTCTGCTCCAGCGCCGAGGGGCTGTCGAACGCGCTGATGGAGGCGATGGCGGCGCGGCTGCCCATCGTGGCGACCGACGTCGGCGGCAATCCGGAGCTGGTGCGCGACAATGGCCTGCTCGTCCGCTATGGGGACGCGGCGGCGCTGGCGGCGAAGCTGACCGAGCTGCTTCGCTCGCCGGAGCGGGCGCCCGCCATGGGTCAGCGCGGCCGCAGGCGCATCGAACAGGAGCTGACGCTGGACCGCATGGCCGAGGGTCACGGCGAGCTCTACCGCCGCGCGTTGGGCCGCGCGCCGTACGTCAGCGAGCAGGCGACGTCTCGCGCCGCGTGATATCTCGCACCGATGAGCCTATCCTGCCGGTCGCCTACCGGCTCTTGATTTCGGTGGTAATCCTGCTGGCCGGCCTCACACTGGCGCACGCCGCGGTGGTGCCGCTCGTGCTGGGCAAGGCGACCGGGCCGGCGCGGGCGTGGACGGTGGTGGCGTGCCGCATCCACGCTTTGGTCTGTACGGCGCTGATCGGCGTTCCGCTGGTCGCGCTCGGGGCCTTGTGCTTCCTGCTGCCCGGCATCGCGCTGGCGGCCGGATTCGCCTTCGCGATTCCGGTGACCTTGTGTGAAGGTGTCTCCGGCCGCGCCGCGCTGGAGCGATCGTGGGCGCTCTGTCGCGGCCGCTGGGCGCCGGTGCTGGGGATGATGGCGCTCATCCTCGCCCTCACGGTGGGAGCATGGGCGCTCTCGCTTTTGGCGCCGCCGGGGCCGTCCCGGGCGCTGATCTCGGGAGCGGCGCGGCTCTTCGCCTATCCGCTGCCGCTGGTCGGGCTGGTGCTGCTCTACCAGCGCGCGCGCCGGCAGGAAGGCGCAGAAGTCCACGTGTAGTCGGCGACGCGTCAATACATGCGCCGGATCTCTGCTCCCGGATAGTAATGCGCGAGGATCGCGCGATAGCCTTCACCCTTGAGCGCCCTTCCCCGCGCGCCAAACTGGCAGAGGCCCACGCCGTGGCCGCTGCCCTTGCCGCGGAAGATGGCGTCTTTGCCGTCGACCTCGACGTCGAAGAGCAAGGACGGCAGCGCCGTGTAGCCGACCACCTGCCGCAGCTCGACCGCGGGCAAGGGCCGCAGCCCCTGGGGCGTCGTCAGCGACACCGTGCGGGCGCGGCCGCTCCTGGTGCGCGAAGCGACGCGCAAGTCCTGCACCTCCGCGCGCACGCGGCCGGCCTTGCGGAGCGCAGCGGTGATCCCGGCGAGTGGGATGCGCTTGGTCCATTCGTGCTGGTCCTCGTCCTCATCGCCGCCGCGCAGGTACGGCGTCGTGCCCGGAGCGAGGTTGAAGGCGACTTCCGCGCTCTCGCTCGTTCCGCCGCAGCTGGCGCTGAAAAATGCCGCGATCGGCGCCGCGCCCCAGGTCAGCACCTCGCCCGCCGTGTCGCGCGCCGCTTTGAGCGCCGATGGCGCCGGGTGGGCCGTGCCTCTGTATACCTGGTCTAAAACAGAGGCACCGAGGTGCGCACGCGCGCCGGGCCCCTGCGCGATCTTCTGCGCCGCCGCGAACGTCCGCGCCGCCACCGCCTGCGCCCGCAGCGCCTCGGCAGGCCAGGCCGGCGGCACCTCGGAGGCGACCACCGCCGCGACGTAATCTTCGAGATCCACCACGTTCACGGCGACGAGCCCGCCCTTGTCCGCGAACAGCTCCAGCCGCCCCGCCAGCTCGCGTCCGTCGAGCTTCAGCGGACCCCCGAATTGAGCCGCGGCAGGAACGCCGTCGACCAGCATCTCGGCTCCGCGCACAGAGACGTGATGAACGCGCCCGCCGCTCTCGACCCGCACCGCCCGCGCCCCACGCGTGATCTCGATGCGAATCTCCTCCGCCCGCGCCGAAGCGCCGGCGAGGAGCAGGGCTGCCAGAATGCTTCGCACGCCGGCGAGGTTACCCGCGCTGGCCCGCTGCGCAATTTCCTGCCGCAACGGGTCGAGGATGCGGGGTGGGAGCCTCCGTCGAATTTTGTACAAAATTTACTGCACCGCATGGGGCGTCGGGTCTACCCGCAAGCGGGTATTGGGCTGTGAACACCCCAAAAACGCCTGCGAGGCGTTCCGCTGGTAGCCAGGTAGGCGGGCAGGTACAATCGGCGCGTGGCGATGAAGCGCATCCGTGGCTCCCTCGCCCTGAAGCTCATCCTGGCCTCCGCCATCCCTTCGGCGGTCGTCCTGCTGGCGGGCCTCGGGGCTCTGCTGGCCCATTCCCGGCACATCGCGCTCACCAACCCGGCGTTGGCCTTCGAGGAACTGACCGACGGCGCGGTGGTGGGCACGCTGCTCGCGCTCACCTTCGCCGGCATGACCGTGGCGCTGGCGGTGCGGCACTTCCTGGTCAAGCCCATCCAGGCGCTCTCGCAGGTGATGGCCCGCGCCGAACTGGGCGAGTTCCTGGTGCGCGCCCGGGTGCAGAGCGAGGACGAGCTGGGCAAGCTCTCGAAGAGCTTCAACACCATGCTCTCGCGCGTCACCGACATGGCGGTGACGGAGATCGAGACGCACGAGTCGATGCTGCAGCTGGAGGGCTCTTTGACGCTGCAGGCGGAGCTGAAGGGGCTCAACCAGCAGCTCGCCGAGCACGTCCGCGAGATGGAGCTCCTCCTCGAAGTCTCCAAGGCGGTGTCGGGCACGCTGGACCTGCCCGAGCAGCTCCAGGAGCTGGGCAAGCAGGTCTGCGCGCGGCTCTCCATCTCCGAGTTCAGCGTCATGCTGCTCGACGAGACCACGCACCAGCTGGTCATCGAGGCGGTGGCGGGCGAGGTGCCGGCGGCCGCGCGCGGGATGCGCTTCCACCTCGGCGAGGGCGTCACCGGAGAGGCGGCGGCGAAGGGCCAGACCATCTACGTGCCGGACGTCAGCAAGGACCCGCGCGACCTGCACTACAAGGCCCGCACCCGCACCACCGGCTCGTTCCTGGCGGTGCCGCTGCGGAGCAAGGGGCGCATCCTCGGCGTCATGAGCGTCAACCGGCGGCCGATCGACGCCTTCAGCGAGCGGGAGATGCGGCTCGCGGAGGCGATCGCAGCCCAGGCGGCGCTGGCCATCGCCAACGCGCGGCTCTACCAGCAGACGCTGGAACTGTCGTTCACCGACTCGCTGACAGGGGTGGCCAACCGCAGGCAGCTCTTCCTGCGCCTGGAGCAGGAGTTCTCGCGCTCGGTGCGGTTCGGCGATCCGCTCTCGCTCCTGATGATCGACCTCGACCTCTTCAAGCAGATCAACGACCGCCACGGCCACACCGTCGGCGACGGGGTGCTGCGCGGCGTGGCGCTGGCACTGCGTCGCAACGTGCGCAAGATCGACGTGGTGGCGCGGTATGGCGGCGAGGAGTTCTGCATCGTGCTGCCGCGGGTGGGAAAGCCGGAGGCGCTCGAGGTCGCCGAGAAGCTGCGCCGCGCGGTCTCCGCCGCCGCGCTGCCCGGGCCCGAAGGCAAGGGGCCGCTGCGGGTCACCATCTCCATCGGCGTCGCCACTCTGGGCATCGACGCCGACGACGTGGGCAGCCTGGTGGAAAAGGCCGACGTCGCGCTGTACGAAGCCAAGCGCCTCGGCCGCGACCAGGTCTCCATGGCCGTTCCCAATCAGCGCGCCAGCGCCTGAAAGCTGCCCAGCAGCCGCTTGCTTTCGCCCCCGCCCATCACCACCTTTCGTGCGGAGAGCAAGCCGTGCAGTGCGGCGGCCGGGGGGCGGTCATGGTTGCTGCAATGGTGCTTTGGGCGGCGTTGGCGGCCGCCGATTCGACGGTGGACCAGAGCGAGGGTTCCAGCGTTCAATCGATGCTGAACGAGGAGTCGCCGGACGCCTTTCTCGCCAAGGCCACCCTGCAGCAGTACCTCTCGCGCGTGGTCCGCGAGGACTGGGACGGCGCGCGGCGGCTCACCCACCCGAAGACGCTGGGCGTGATCGCGCAGCTCAAGAAGCGCAGCGGCTACGAGCGGCACAACCTCGCGCCTTGGGCGAATAGCGAGGAGCAGCTGAAGACGTTCCGCTTCATCGACGCCAAGCAGATCGCGCCGGGCGTCGTCCTCGTGCAAGTGGGCGAGGACAGCTATCGCTCCGAGGAGCAGGGCATGTCGGTCGACGACCCTGCGGTCTACCTGCTCTTCAAATCGCGCGGCGGGTTCCTCGTCGGCGACAAGAAGGCCGGCGTCGAGCTGTCCGAGGTGTCGGCCAATTCGGTGAAGATCGGCTACCCGGGGTACCTCGACGCGCAGGTCCAGGCGCAGGCGCGCCGCGAGCCGGGGCTCCACCTGGGCCGGCACCGCTAGAGCGGGCCTCAGGCCTCAGGCTTTCCCGAACGGACTGTGATCTTCCCGAGGCCCGAGGCCTAACGAAGTTCCGCCGAGGCGATGTATGAACCGTGCTCGCGGGCCTTGGCGATGTCGGCCTCGTACTTCAGCACCGTCGAGAGCGTGTCGGAGACGAGCTGCTGGTCCAGCGTCGAGGCGTTCAGCAGCGTGAGCGCTCGGACCCAGTCCAGCGTCTCGCTGATCGACGGCAGCTTCTTCAGATCCAGCTTGCGGATCGACTGCACCGCCGCCACCACTTTGCGCGCCAGCGCATCGGCGACGCCGGGCACCCGCGAGCGCACGATCTCCAGCTCGCGCTGCGCAGTGGGAAAGTCGATGTAGAGGTGCAGGCAGCGCCGCTTGAGCGCATCGGACAGCTCGCGCGCGGCGTTGGAGGTCAGCACCACCCGCGGCGTGTGCACTGCCTTCACCGTCCCCAGCTCCGGGACGGTGACCGCGAAGTCTGAAAGCACCTCCATGAGGAAGGCCTCGAACTCCGGGTCGGCCTTGTCGATCTCGTCGATCAAGAGCAGCGCCGGCGTCGGGCTGCGAATCGCCGCCAGGATCGGCCGCGGCAGGAGGAACCGCTCGCTGAAAAACAGATCCTCCGACCCGGCGATCCGCTCCGCCGCCTCCGCCAGGGTCTGCGCGCCGGCGATGGTCTCGGCGATCTTGTCCTTGAGGAGTTGCGTGTAGAGCAGCTGCTTCGCGTACTCCCACTCGTAGAGCGCCTTGGCCTCGTCGAGACCCTCGTAGCACTGCAGGCGCAGGAGCGTGCGGCCGGTCGCCTGCGCGAATGCGCGGGCGAGCTCGGTCTTGCCCACGCCCGCAGGGCCTTCGACGAGGATGGGCTTCTCCAGCCGGTCGGCCAGAAAGGCGCTCGACGCGATCTCCGGCGACGGCAGGTAGCCGACCGCCTTCAGCCGCTCCGCCGCATCCTGCACGCTGCTGAAGACCTGGACCATGCGCGCTCTGTAGCACACCGCGCATACGATTACGCACTGGCACCGCATGTGCACGCCTTGTCTGCGTGCCCCGCAAAATCGCCATCGTCCTCTGTGCTCTGCTCATCCCTGGCGGCCTCATCGCCCTCTGCGGCGCTTGGCTGGTGAAAGTTCTGATGAGCGAGCGTGGCCGCAAGGTCATCGCCCTGGCGCGCAACCGCGTGCCCGCCTGGGCTGGCGCAATGCGCCTGCCTGCCATCAGCTCGCGGCAGGCGGCTTGAAGGAACCTTCTTTCCCAACCGGGCAAGAAAGGTTCTTCGCCGTCGGACCTCCCGTCAGGGATTCCCCCCCACCTCGATGCGCGTCACCAGCGGCTCGCCCTGCATCTCGCGGACGGCGGCGAAGGTTCCTTCTCCGCTGCGGTTGAACTGCAGCGCGACGCGGGTGTTGCCGACCCGCAGGCCCTCGATGGTCAGCTCGTGCATGAACTCGGGCAGGTGCGGGTTGACGATGCGCAGCGTCTTGCGCGGCGCGTCCGGATAGAGGCCGAGGCAGGCGCGCAGGAGAAGGAAGAACGCCCCCGATGCCCACGCCTGCGGCGAGCACGACACCGGGTAGCTCACTACGAGATCTCCCTCGCCCCGCCCCATCCCGCAGAACAGCTCGGGCAGGCGGAAGTGGCGGAACTGCCGGGCCGCCTGGTACTCGCCGGACAGCACCTGCGCGGCGAGCTTCTGCATGCCGTAGTTGGAGAAGCCCATTGCGGCGAGCGAGTTGTCGTGCGGCCAGACGGTGCCGTTGTGGTAGCTGAGCGGATTGTACGCGCGCTGGCCCTTCGCCAGCGTGCGGATGCCCCAGCCGGAGAAGCTGGCCTCGCTCATCAAGGTCCGCGCTACGCGGCGGGCGCGCGCCTCGGGAACCACGTGCGAGAAGAGCAGGTGGCCGGGATTCGAGGTGACGGTCTGGACCTGCCGCTTGTCGGCGTCGAGCGCCAGCGCGTAGCAGGAGGCTTTCTCCATCCAGTACGCCTCGTCGAGGCGGCGGGCGAGCTTGAGCGCCGCGGAGGTGCAGCGGGCAGCGTCGCCGCGGCGGCCCAGCTCGCGGTAGACGCGCGCCATGCGGCGGCGGGCGTCGATGCAATACCCCTGCACCTCCACCAGCGCGCGCAGGGCGGCCTCGGCCGCGGGCAGGAGCTGCTCGCCGGTGGCGCGGTCGCCGGTCCACTGCAAGTATTCTGTGTATAAGATAATGAACAGCGGTGTCGAATCGACGCTGCCGTAGTAAGGCGTGTGCGGCACTTCTCCCGTGCGCGCCATCTCGCCGCGGCGGATCTCGTGCAGGATCTTGCCCGGCTCCTCCTCGCGGAAGTCGTCGACGCGCTTGCCCTGGTGGGCGGCGAGGAAGAGGAGCGCGTCGCGCGCGATCTCGGGATTCACCAAGAGCGCCTGGAAGCCGGTGATGAGCGCGTCGCGGCCGAAGGGCGAGGCGTACCAGGGCACGCCGGCGGAGATGACGCGGCGGCCGTCCCAGTGGATGGAGAGCGCCTTCAAGTCCGCGGTCGCCTGCGTCAGCGCCCAGTTGAACGCCTCTTCGCTGGTGCGGATGCGCGCGGACGCCTCGGCCCAGCCGCGGTAGTCGGCGCGGGCGCGGGCGGCGCGCTCGTCGAAGCGACGGGGAGCGGGCGGATGCGTCGCCGGATGCGAGCCCGGAAAGAGCCAGCCCGAGTCGGGCTCTTCGGCGAGCAGCGAAGGCGGCCGGTAGCCTTCCTGCCGCGCGGAGTCCGCCGCCTCGCGCACCGACGTCCCCGAGCGGACCGCGTGCAAGGAGGGCAGCGCGTGCAACTCCAGCGAGGCGCTCTCGTTGGGGCCGAGGTGGAAGTTGAAGCGGGCTTTGTACTCCGCGATCTCGTCCGGCGCGCGCAGGGGAAAGAAGATCTCCGCCCGGTAGAGGACGCCGTCGCGCCCCTGGTAGCAGCAGACTACGCGGTCCCTCTGCACCAGCGGCCGGAAGTAGGTGCCGCGCGCGGGCCGCCTCGCCCCGCGCACTTCGAACTGGTCGGCGAAGTCGCAGGCGAACTCGTACTCCACCCAGTAGTCGATGTCGCGCACCAGGTAGTTGGTCAGCGTCAGCCGCTCGACGAAATGCTCGTCGATGAGCTGCTCGCGCCGCAGATGGAGGAAGTTGACCGGGTCCGCGAACACGCCGCCGAATTGCGTGCTGGTGACGGTCATGTCCACCTGCGAGGTGTATTCGGCGCTGGTCTGGGTCGAGAGCACCACCGGCGGCCCGCCGGCGACGCTGAGGCGCAGGCTGGAGAGGAAGCGCGTGTCCTCGAAGTAGGCGCCCTGGTCGCGCGCGCCCGGCGGGAAGATGTCGCCGAGCCGGCCGGTCACCGCGAAGAGGTTGCCGCGCTTGAGCACCAGCTTGTCGGTGCCGGTCGACTCCGGCAGCGTGCCCAGGTCCTCGTAGCCGAGCAGCTCCGCTGCCCCGATCGAGACGAGCGCGCGATCGGCCATCGGCTAGGTCCCCGCCAGGCTGTCCTGCTCGCCCGCCCGCGCCTCGAGAAGGCGCTGCGCCTGGGCCGCGCGATAGAAGCGCAGGTAGTCGTTGGCCATGCGCTCGGCGGACCAGCGGCGGCGCGCCACCTCGCGGATGCGATCGCGATCGAAGAGCTTGTCGGCGACGCGCGCCGCGGCCACCAGCTCGGTGGGGTCGTCGCAGAGGATGCCGGTGACTCCGTCCTCGACGATCTCCTGCGCGGCTCCGCGCGCCGTGGCCAGCACCGGGACGCCGCTCAAGAGCGCCTCGATCATCACCAGCCCGAAGGGCTCCTCCCACTGGATGGGGAAGAGCAGCGCGCGGGCGCGGGCGATGAGCGCCGCCTTCTGCGCGCCGCCCACCGGACCGACGTCGAGCACGCCGTGCGCGGCGACGAGCGGCCGGACCTCGTCGTCGTAGTAGGCGGTCTCGTGCGGCGCGCCGGCCATCACCAGGGGCAGCCTGGCGCGAGAAGCCACCTCGATGGCGTGGGTGACGCCCTTCACCCGATCGTAGCGGCCGAGGAAGACCAGGTAGCCCTGGTCCGGCAGCCCCGGAAAGCGAGCCGGGTCGAGCCCGTGGTGGATGACGCCGGAGACGCGGGCGCGCTCGCGGCGAGCTTGCGAGCGGCTGATGGCGATGAGCTTGACGTGCGGGGCGCGGCGGTAGAGGTCGCTGAGCTCGGGGACGAAGTCATGGTGCAGCGTGCAGATCACCGGATATGGGGAGAGCGGCGCCTGCTCCACTGCCCAGGGCGAGTGGACGTGGACGACGTCGAAGCCGCGCAGGTCGCGCGCGGCGTCGCGAAGGGCCCAGGTGGCGTGCACGCGCTCGACGTCCCGATCGGGCGGCCAGTGGGCCTCCGCGAAGCAGGAGCGCACATCGATGCCCGGCAGCGCGGAATCGCCGGTGGCGTAGACGACCACCTCGACGCCGCGCGCATCCAGCGCCTTGGCCAGCTCGCCGACCACCAGCTCGGTGCCGCCATATCCCCGCGGCGGAACGCTGACGAACGGCGTCGACACCAGCGCGACGCGCAAAGGCTCCGGGTTCATTGGTTCCGCTCCGTCCAGCTTTGGACAGGGCGAATCTGTGCATCGGCCTGTTCGCTGGCGAGGACGAGCGGCCGGGCGCCCGCCTCGCCGCCATGCCGGCTACGAGGGGTGGTAGACGCGGTAATCGATCTCGGGAAACAGGTTGTCCCGCGATTCGACGCTGGAGAGCCACTGCTCGTCGATGCCGCCGTCCTTCACCTGTTGGTAGAGCTTGGTGAAGCGCAGCAGGTGCTCGCGCGTGCGGCGGACGGCATAGTCGACCATGGTGCCGGTCTTGATGATGAACGCCCAGTCCGAGCTCTGTGCGAGCAAGAGCTCGCGCGCCGCCTGGTTCAAGGCGCGCCGCTGCACGCCGCTCGCGTCCTGGTGCAGCCTCGCCAGCTCCACCATGCGCGCTTCCGCCTTGTGCAGGTAGCGGTAGATCCAGTCGTTGACCTCGTCGAGCCACACCGAGGCGTATCCGCCCGCGCCCCAAGAGGAGAGCGGCGGCTGCGAGAGCTGCTGTTCGGGATAGTCGGCGAGGTAATCGATGGGCGAGCGCAGCTCCAGGACCTCCTGATCCTGCGCGGCCTTGCGGATGAGGAAGTCGAGGAACATCGGCCCCTCGTACCACCAGTGGCCGTACAGCTCGGCGTCGTAAGGGCTGATGACGATGGGCGGCGGCCCGCCTGCGCCGAAGGCGTCGCGCAGGTATTCCATCTGCTTGGTGCGGTTGAAGAGGAAGTTCCCGGCGTGCTGTTCGGCGCGGGCGCGGGCGGCGGCGGGCTCGTACGGCTGCTTCTCCCCCAGGGCGACCTTGCCGGTGATTCGATAATACTTGATTCCGGTATTTTTCCGGTCGCCGGTGGCCTGGATATAGGGCTTGATGTATTCGTAATCCAGATCCCAGCCGATGTCGCGGTAGAACTCGCGATACGCCGGATCCCCCGGATATCCGTGCTCCGCGCTCCACACCTGCATCGAGCTCTCTGGATCGCGCGCAAATGCCGCCACGCCGCTCGGCGTATGGATGGGCGCATAGACGCCGCGCCGCGGCCGCGGCACCGAATTCGCGAGCGCGTGCGAATCGACGAAGAAGAAGCGGATGTTCTCGGCCGCCAGGTAGCGGTCGATACCCGGGGCATATCCGCACTCGGGGAGCCAGATCCCGCGCGGGTCGCGGCCGAAGTGCATTCGATAATGCGCGCAGGCGACCTGGATCTGCGCCCGGATCGCCTCGGGCTGGTTCATCAGCGGCAGAAAGCCGTGGGTCGCTCCACAAGTGATGATCTCCACGGCGCCGGCGTCCTGGAGGCGCTTGAAGGCCCCGACCAGATCGCGGTGATAGAGATCGTGGAACGATCGCCGCAGAGGATAGAGGTGGTCGCGGTAATGGCGGGCGAGCGGCCCGAACTGCGCATCGCCGCGGGTGCGGTGCACCTCCTTGTCGGCCAGCTCGAAGAGCGAGTCGAGCCGCTTCGAATAGCGCGACATGAGCAATTGGTCGCGCAGCATCCCCACCAGGGGCGGCGTGAGCGTCAGCGTGAGGCGGAACTTCACGCCCTCGTGGACGCATTTGTCGAAGACCTCGAGGAGCGGCAGGTACGTTTCCGTCATCGCCTCGTAGAGCCAGTCCTCCTCGAGGAACTCGGGATGCTCCGGATGGCGCACGTACGGCAGGTGAGCGTGCAACACGATGGCCAGCGCGCCCTTGCTCATTTCTCGCCCTCGAGATCGGGCACCAGGTGGGTCCCGCTCCAGGGCAGTTTCCCGCCCGGGCTGGAGCCGTAGGGCCCGCCGATGCTGCTCCCGCTGAAGTTACGTGGCTCGACGCGCCGGTCCCATCCCGCGGGCGCCGCGCCGCCGTAGTTCAAGGGGCGGCCGGCATGGATACCGTCGCGCAGCGAGTGGTCGAGCGGGAGCCTCAGATAGAAAGCCTCCAGCTGGTCGGAGGCGACCGCCGGCGGCAGCTTCACGGGCCGCGCGGCTCGGAGCATGCGGGCGCCTCTTTCGCCCACCGCCCACAGCTCGGCGTGCAGCTCGGTGCCGGGCGGCAGGTCGCGCAGGTACCACCCGCGCGCCTCGAGATGGACCTCGGTCTCCCGCACCAGCTCGGCCGCCCGCGTGGTCAATAGCTTGATCACCGCGCGTGCCAGGCCCAGGCCGCTGAACGCCTGCTCGATCTGCTGCTGCGAGAAGTCCCAGTAGACGTAGAGCGTCGCCGGGTCGCGCACCAGGCTGATGAGCCGCGCGTCGCCGTACACCCAGGGCAATTCGCCGAGGCCTTCGTTGACGTAGCCATGGCTGGGCTGCGGCGCCGCCGACGCCGGGCTGTGCACGCGCACGTCCGACTCGCCGGCGATGCCCGGCGGCGCCAGCGGCACACCCGGATGGGCCGGCGCCGCAACGTGCTGGTTACCGAGCGCGGCCAGCGCTTTTTCGGTCGCGGGCATCGGACCCGGAACGTCGGGTGTGGCCGAGGGAGCGAGCGGTTTGCCGCTGGAAGGTTTCTGGTTGTTCGGCATCGGGGTGCGGCGCAGACATAGATCGCGCGACCGCCGCGCGCAACGCTTCTGCGCAAAGCCGTCGCCAGAAGGACGCTTGGAGCCTGCTCGTCGGAGACCCGGCCGGTCCATGCGGCTGTCGCCCCGCTCATGCGGCCGCCCCGCGGCGCTCCAGCGCAGGCGCAATCGCGGCGCTGCGGCCTTGGACTTTTTGAGACACACGGCCCGAGCCGGCAGTGGAGCGTGCGCCCGACGTGAGCGTCCGCGTCATTTGCGGCCGATACCAAGACTAGGTCTGAGACGCTCCGCGATCAGCGGTTATTGCGCTACGCGGTTATTGCGGCGAGAGCGCTTGGGCGGCCTGCGATGCGTAGTCTTTGAGCCGCTGCTCCGCGTCGGGCGAGGTGCTGGCGGCGAATTGTCGGTAGAACTGGGCCGCCTTTTCATTTTGGCCCAGGCTGCGGTAGGCCTCTGCCAGCCCAAAGAGGGGCGCGGCGAGCTGGGGATCCGCCCTCTGGGCGGCGGAATAGTCGGCGACCGCGTCCTCGAAGCGGCCCTGGCCGATGCGAGCGGAGCCGCGGGCGACGAGGGCGACTGCGAAGTTCGGCTTGGCCGCGAGCGCCCGATCGAGCTCGGCCGCCCCCTCGTCGTACTTGCGGTCGCGGATGAGCGCGACGGCCTTGGTGTAGTGGCTGGCCGCATCGGCGGAGGACGGCGCCGGCGACGGCGGCGGGCGCGGCGGCGGCAGAGAGGCGGACCGCTCGCCGCGGCGCTCGCGGGCTGTGGCCAGCGCCTCGCGGGCGCCGGCATTCTTGGGGTCGAGCTGCAGCGCTTTCGTCCACTGGGCGATAGCCTCGTCGTCGTGGCCAAGCCGGGCATAGCATTGGCCGGCCTTCATCCGCGCCTCGAGGTTGTCGGGCGCGACCATGATGGCGTCCTGATAGGCGACGAGGGCTGTGCCATAGTCTTTGGCGAAGAGAGCCACATCGCCGCGCCTGAGGTGGGGTGTCGGGTCGCGGTCGGGAGCCGGCGCCGGCGGAGGCGCTGGGGCAGGAGGCGGCTTCAGCTCCTCGATCCAGCGCTTCGCCTGCGCGATCCACTTCCGCTCGGAAGGACGATTTTCTTTGGAAATATACGTGGTATACGCAGAGACGGCGTCGGCCGCCTTGCCCGACTGTCGCAGCGATTCGGCGAGGCCGAAGTACCCGTCGGGGTCCTCCGGAGAGAGAGCGGTGTACTCCCGGTAAGCAGCGGCAGCCTGCTCGAACTTCTCCGCCTGGCGTCTCGCATAGGCGAGGTCGTACCAGGCCACCCCGTCCAACGGATTCAGCCGCACCGCCGCCTCGAAGCGGGTGATCGCCTCGTCGATGCGGCCCTGCTTGAACAAGGCCTTCCCCATCTCGCGCTGCGCGCCGGAGTTGGCCGCGTCGGGCGTTGCCAGGAGGAGCGCCAGGAGGAGAGCGTGCATGCGAGGTGGAGTCTACGCGAAACCGGGCGCCAGCGACGAGCAAACGGCCGGTCAATCCACCTTGCGATCGATGATGGTCGCGATGCCCATCCCGTAGCCGATGCACAGCGTGATGAGGGCGCGGCGCTGACCGGTGCGCTCCAGCTCGTGCAGCGCGGTGGCGAGCAGCATCGCGCCGGTCGCGCCCAGCGGGTGGCCGAGCGCGATGGCGCCGCCGTTCGGGTTCACCTTCTCCATGGGGATGCCCAGCTCGGCCGCGACCACCATGGGCACCGGCGCGAACGCCTCGTTGATCTCGAAGATGTCGATGTCGCTGACGGTGAGGTCCGCCTGCCCCAGCGCCTTGCGCGCCGCCGGGATGGGCCCGGTGAGCATGAGGATGGGATCGGACCCGGCCACCGCCATCGAGACGATGCGCGCCCGCGGCTTGAGGCCCAGGGATCGGGCCCTGCCCTTCGTCGAGATCACCACCGCCGCCGCGCCGTCGACCATGCCCGAGGAGTTGCCCGCGTGCAGCTTCCCGTCCTGCTTGAACGACGGCTTCAGCGCAGCCAGCGTCTCAGCGGTGGTGCCGGGCCGCGGGTGCTCGTCGCGGTCGAAGGTCTTGCCGCCCGGATAGAGCGGCAGGATCTCCTTCGCGAAGTAGCCCTTCTCGATGGCGTTCGCCGCCTTGAGCTGCGAGGCCGCCGCGAACTCGTCGAGCTGGCGGCGGGTATAGCCCCACTTCTCCGCAATCATCTCGGCCGAGAG
>WNFI01144401.1_pt1 | contig 21149 bp, 15 predicted proteins | sample 5400471 | NCBI WGS metagenome assembly WNFI01 (sample SAMN13153348, study PRJNA577476) | soil metagenome | isolation source: 100 cm saprolite on Douglas fir-dominated hillslope | place: USA:California | collected 2013-09-17
TAACCGTTTGTTGTGTATTCATCGGCATTGAGTTGTTCGCGGCATTTGTTGCCTCCTTCGTGCTTAGAGCATGCGCGGCATTTGTCGTCTTTCCTCGCGCACCAGCATTGCAGGCGCTGGCCACAAGGCTACTCACCGTCACAACTGTGACGATGAGTAGCCGTATGACCGATTGTCCTTGTACACGCGGCATACAGAGCCTCTGCCTTTCTAGAGTCGCAGGAGCGTGACCGACTGACCGGCCGCCAGGTTGACGTACGAGATGGTCTGGCCACCGTAGGACTCAGAAGACGAAGTACCCAGGGCTATTAGCCCGGTGATGGGCACACGCACTGCCTTTTGAGCGGTGAGGGTGATAGTCGTACCATTGGTACTTGCCGTGACGCCCGCGAGATTGTACTGCATGCGCGCAGCCGTTGTCTGCCCAAACTGATCCATCGTGGGACTCACAATCGGCAGATTGTAGTACTGCTGATATTTTTGCAGGGTCAGACTGAGTAGATCACCCAACAGCGAATGCGTCCCATCATAGGCGCGCAAGTTGGGCTGATGGAACATCCATGGATCGATATCGCCCTTGAGCATATAGGTTGCCAGGGTCTGACTCTCCAGGTTGAGAATCTCCTGGTAAGAGAGGTTGCGGCCCCAGAAGCTGTGGTAGATGCAGTTGTATTCCGCAACCCAACCATCTGGCGTCGAGACGTTATAGAACAGATTATTTGGGCGACGTGGAATCATGAGAATCGCAGGCTGGTATGAATTATAGATGCCAGCGTTAGGCGAGGGATTATTCTGCCCTGGCTGCGAGGTATCCGTCACCAGGTACCGAATCCCGTTATCAGCCGCCGCCTGCAAGTAATTCGGGTTCTTCAAGCCAGAGATGTCTGGCGTTACCATATTGATCTTATTGAAGTGAGTGAAACCCAGGCTCGCCGCTGCCTGATTGTTCTGTGTAATCTCCGAGGTAGCAGTGGCATAATCGATGTTGTCCAGATTTGTATGGTCGTACGTGTGGCTCACCCAGTAGAACTGCCCCTGGCTACTTCGTGCAACGGGCGTCAAGGTATCCGGGCTATAGGCTCCCGCTGACGCACCATAGCCGTTGAAAGCCATCGTCAAGGTCACATTTTTCGTGACTGACTGCGCGCGTTGGCTATTCTGCCAGGCCACCACACTCTGTAAATCACTGCCAGTGATGCGATAGGTAAAGCCGGTGCTGTCCACATTCGTCCCACAGGGCGTGGTGGCCTGCCAGTCACTATCGTCAATAAAGAGATCATCGACCTGTGGCGACATATAGACGTGCCGTTCACCCAGGAACAGCCCTTTAGTGAGCCAGTTGACAAGCCCATAGGAGAGCACGATGCTATGGGCCAGGTTAGGATTGCTATCGAATGTCAGCGAGAGATCCTGGCGGCCATCAGAGGTGGTGTGCACCAGCCCCAGGGCATGGCCGCTCGCATCGGTCAAGAACGGCGTGGTCGTACCATCTATCAGCGCGTTCGCCAGGTAGGTATACGCGTTCTGGATAGGCACAGCAGCACCATGAGTGATATACGAGAAGTTTGCCTGTCCCGCAGAAGTCAGTTGCACGTTCAGGGGAGTCGTTGTGGTATCGATAACGCCACTGAGCGGCTGATAGCCGTAATCGGCGGTGGGAAAAGTATACCAGCTCAACAGGCGCGCGCCCATAGTTGCCTGGTAACTCCACAGATTGACCCATTCCTGCTGCGAAAGCGCGCTGACATAGCTTGAGCCATTGTAGTAACTCAGTTCGCCATCGGTGAGAATGATGCCCTGGTAGTAGCCATGGCAGCCATTCGCCAGCTTATCGGGCGTCAAACCATTGGGCGTATTCACAGCTGTATACACGTTGTACGGCGTCCCAAGATAGTCCAGTGCCTGCTTAATAGCCGGCAAATCAGCCTCAGTTCCATCTGCGGCAATGACGAGTACTTTCAAGTCAATCGTCGGCAGCAGGCAACTCGGCAGATTGATCTGAATGGGTCCCAGCCCTAAGCCTAAGGCGGGAGTCGTAGCTGATTTCGCAGGATGCTTCGGGTCGCTCTTTACAAACGTGACCGACTTATACCAGCCGCAAATGCCAGAGGGGACGATCCCCACAGCATTGTTAGCACCATCAGCGTCATAGCAATAACGCTAACCCTTGCTAGCAACATACGAAATGACCATTTCATAATCGTACCTTTACCTTTCTTTTAAGAAAAACACTTACCAACCACCATATCCAGCTACCGAGGCAAAAGCGTTTCTTTAGCTCAGAGGCTGGCTCATAAAGGTCTGATATTCCAGATGCTTCAAATGAGCATTGAGCAAGAACCAGCAGAGTATGGCTCCTACCCAGCCACTTGCGAGATAACCCACGCCGTAAAACGGCTCGCCCAGGGAGAAAGAGGCCAGCGTCAAACCAGCATTACTCAGCGTAGAGAGCGCGACGACAAGCAGTACAGCCCGCCGCTGATCGAGGTAGAGCAGGAACAAGATCATAATGAACAGCATGAATTGTCCCAGCCCGGCGAGGGCCTGTACACGCAGGAGCGGTACCCAACGGGGCGCTAAACCCAGAAACAGAGCCAGATCGCGGGCGATAATGCAGAAGAACAGCGCGATGATGCCCTGGATTTTCAGGATTGTCCAGGCTCCCGCGCGTACCGCTGCGATCATACCCTTTCTGGCGCGCTCCAGGTCTACTAGCGTGCCCTTCTCGCGAATGGAACGAAAAAAATCGTGATAATGGCGATAGAAATTGGTCTCCAGGCGGATCATAAAAACGGCCGCTGCCGGAATAGTTGAAAGCGAGACAATAAATTTGATGGTATCGTAGGGTGGGAAAAGGTGATAAAAGCCATGAATGATCTCCCCCTGTGAGGACATCCAGAAAAGCAGGTTATCTATCCAGGCCCCCAGCGTATAAAGCAGGCCAATTGCCAGCAAATTCCAATAGGGACGAAAATAGCTGAGGTAGCTCCAACTAACAGCGCGCGCTGAGGGGAATTCGCGATAGATGCTCCCAAGCAAGAGCGACAGGCACAACAATTCCCCCAGTGAAAATCCAGCCAGGCTGCCTGGTACGCCATAAGCGTGTCCCAGCAGGAAAGCAGCTACAGTTCCGCAAGCGTATGACAATATATAAATCAGCACAATGCGCAGATACCCACGCGCGGCTGAGAGGAACGTCGTCTCCAACCAGGTCATGGTCAGGGTTAAGAAGAGTGTCACAACCAGTACGCGATAGAGCAGTGTGAAAGGCGCGAAGAAGAGGAACGGTGCGGCAAGCAGAGCGCAAGGAATGTTCAGGAAGAGCACACCGGTGCAGGTTGGCGCGAGACTGGCCATATCCTGGCTATAGAGACGATCGGCCAGATAACGTGTCAGGAGCATCTGCGGGCCGCCAACGACGAGCAAGCTGGCAGCAAAGAGTGAAATGATCGTGGCAAGCAACAAGGAGCGGTCGCCCGGCGTCAGATATGTAGCCGTCGTGCTGCTCAGAATCAGGAGAGCGAGCACGCCAGCCAGCCAGGGGCCAGTCGAAAGAACGGCTGACGAGAGATATGCCGTGGTCGCTTCCAGATACGAACCTTTGGAAGCCAGGGCGCGCAAACGAAAACCAATGCCTGCCATATTATTCCTCTTTCTCTGCCCATTCAAGGAAAAAATGTTTTACGCTATATAGCCACGGTAGAGAGCATGATAACTACTATAGGGTTTCTCTTGAGAATAAAAATCTTTTACCCGTTGCTGGCCTGCGCGGCCCATGCGCAGGCGCAAATCCTCATCGCGCCAGAGCCGGATAATAGCCTGGGCCGTCTCGTATGGACTGGCAACCGGGGTAATAATGCCGCTCTCGCCCAACGCCTGATCATCGGGTGTCACTCCCGCCAACAGTTCGCGGCAGGCTCCCACATCGGTCGCAACCACCGGTAGTTTCGCGCAATTGGCTTCCAGGATAGCCAGCGGCTGCCCTTCGCTCAAGCTGGTTAGCACGACAACATCAAGCTTGCTGTAATAGAGCTTCACGTCGGCTGGCCCAGTGAAATGGATAACCCCGCCCAGGTTAAGCAACTCGACGAGACGAGAGCATTCCTGAAAGTACTGAGTATCCTCCTCAGTGGGGCCAACTATATACACCTCAAGATTGGGAATAGCCTCGTGAGCAAACTTGATCGCGCGTATAAATGTTTTGACATCCTTGATAGAAACGACGCGTCCAATAAACCCAACCAGGAAACCCTCTGCATGGTTTCTTTCAGGTAAATATGCCAGTCTCTCAATATCAATGCCATTAGGAATCAGCTTCAGCTTCCGGGCATCAGCACCGCGCTTGACCTGATAGTTCTGGTTCACGCCAGTAATCGAGATGAGCGCATCGGCCACGTCGTATGTGATGCCCTCCATAAAGCGGTAGATATTCAACCACCACTGCTGGAAGAACCCCATGCGCTGGTTACGCAGGCGATGCTCAGGAGTGAGCTGACTCAGCCAGGGAGCTTGCGCGATCTCAATCTCACGCTCCCGCGTATAGAGACCATGCTCGGTCACGAGAAAAGGGCGACCAGTGCGCAGCTTTGCCAATGCGCCAAGTAAGCCACAGAAACCAGTACTCACGGCATGATAGACGCCAGCGAGAGGTAAAACTCCCTCTAGAATGGTAAAGATTGGCAAGTAGGTAAAACGAAAGGTCCAGAAAAAATCGACAAATGACTCTTGAGGCGCGTGCAACCGATAGAGCCTGACCAGCAAATCCCAGCTTTCGCGGGTATACAAGAGATCGGACGTGGTCAGCCCGGCAAAGCCTGGTTGGGCAACCAGTTCTTTGAAGCGGTCACTGTCGTACGCTTGTCCGAGCGCGACGGTTTCATGCAGAGCCTGAAAGTGCTGCCACGACGCGGGCTTGCACTGTTTGCGTTTGAGCTTCTGAACATGCGTGGGATCATTGATAAACATCTCGCGGAACTCAACCACATTGGATGGCAACTCGTACAGAAACTTGCGCTGGGAATCTGGACGCACACCGATATGGACAAGCGAAAAGGTCAGGTCGGGCAAATTGCCTATCAGCGCATGCAGCCAATTTGATACTCCCCCTGTCACATAGGGGTATGCGCCCTCAACGAGCAAACAAACATCACTCATAGCTGTGTCCCCGCGTAGCTTGCCGAGAGCGGCGTTGCCCACTGCTGTAAGGACTTGAGTATGAGATACTTGTCCGTATGAGCAGAGAGCGTATCTCTGCCGCTGGCTGCCAGCGAAGCAAGGATATCCCAGGAATGAGTATGAAAAGCCAGTTCCATCGCTAACAGAGAAGCTTCAGGGAGACCGGGCTGAATGTGCAGCGCGTGGAGCGCGTCTTGCAGCGCCTCAGCGGGTTCACCCAGGCGCTGGCGAATCCGCGCCAGCGTGAGCCACAAGCGAGCGTCTTTGCTCTCTTCTTGTGCGATGACCTGGAGCAAAAGGTCACGCGCCTGCACCAGATAAAAGCGCTGGCTCATTCTATCGAGGACATTACTGGCGGCATACTGATAATAGTGATCAGCCAGTGCAAAGGATAGCGCGGTATCCGCAGGATTGGCACTCCAGGCTTCGAAGGCGAGGTTGAGCGCCCGCGACATTTGATCTTCCAGATGCGCCAGGGCAACAGAGGCATCACTGCGAATCTCAGCCTTCCCATCCGCTAACAACTGGCGCAACAATTGTGTCGCGTCAGGATGGGCAGCCCGGCTCATTTTTGCCACAACCGCGCGTCTCGCCTCAGTATTCCCCTCGCGCACATCGTCTACCAGAGGCAAGACAACGCTGTGATGCTCAGCCGCTTCAGCGAGCCGCGACCAGACCGCCTGCGGCTCTGGTTCAGGAAGCGCCGCACCTGGCAGCGCGCACGATGAAAAGAGATAGCGGGTAAGCAGAAACGCGAGGCTATACGTACACGACCCGAAGCCTGGAAATGTGCCAACTCCCAACAACAGCGCGGTCAACCCCCATTTGTTCAGGGATGCCAAAGAGAGCGTTGGTCGCCGCTCACCCTGCCAGGCGATGAGATTCACTCCTGCACCCCAGAGCAGAGCGCAAGGAAGATGCCAGAAAAAGATTTGCCAGCCTCCACCGAGAAGCAGCAGCGCGCCCACCAGACTATCGCCCAGCAGACCAATCACAAAGAGAGCAGCGCCAGAGGCACGCTGACAACGACAATTCAACCAAAACATCATCCACTCTCCACTTATTTTTTCTCAATTGATTACTCATGAGAATCCACGACACATTTATTTAGACAGAGTTATCACAGAATTTTTCAGTTTCGGCAGAACCGGGTCCGTCGTATCAGGATCAGGCTCTGCTTGAACGGCCATTTGGTCAACCATCCGCAATGTGTATGCGAACGGTTCTGTAGCATCAGAATCTGGCAGAGTTTGAGCGGGCTGCTGGACCTTCTCGCGCTCTGTCTGCCCGACGGTTTGCCAGGCAAAGGAGAGAATATTTAGCAAAGAGCTAAAGAGACGGATCGTGCTGGGTGTGAATTTGAGCAGAGGCAGCGAGTCGATGCTCACAATCCCCACGATCTCTCCGGCCTGGTCCAGCAGTGGGCCAGCCATCACAGCCCCTTCCGGCGGCACACTCTTTTCCTCAGCCAGTGAATCGCGAATCGTGCTCACCTTGCGCTGCTCAATCACCCGCGCAATCAAGGGATCATCCGCATTTAGCACAGCAGCATGGGCAGAGCCATCCATTGAATACCCAGCACAGAGCTGCCACAAGCCGGACGACCTGATATAAAAAGCGCAGGATTGAGCTTCAATGGCGCTGACGATTAGATCAACCATGGCGGAAAAGCGCTCATCGTGCGCCAGCTTCCACACCTGCGTCATCTTCTCGCTCAACGTGGCTACAGAGGTTGGCAGCCCGGCTATCTGTTGCTCCAACCCCGCATTGATCGTCAATATTTCTTGGTACCGCCCTTGCAGCGTCTGGCATGCTTCATCAACATCGGCATATTTCTGTTCGAGCAACGTGAGTCGATGGCGCTGCCCAGAGCAACAGCCCATAACTGACCGCAGCCAGCGAATTGGCGCTATAAGCCACAGGAGTGTGATAGCGTACAGCAATCGCAAAGACCACGACAAAAAAGGCGCAAAAAACGAAGTGAGACGGCCTCCACGTTTCTGGCAGCCACCCGCCCAAACAAACCACCGCGCCCAGACCAAGCCCAACCTCAAGCATCTCACGAGCCAGGAGAAACAACCCCTCACGACTTTTCCACACTGTTTCCTCCACGAACGACCTCCAGCAGAGTAAACCTTCTACAGACCACAGTATAGGAGCGTGCGGAGGTGAAACGGGTGTCATTATGGTTACATTTGAGTGTTCAATTATTATTATGTGTCAACATTTCTCAACTCAAGCTCTAGCCAAAAAGCTCAGCATTCACTCCCGCACCATAACCTTCATCTGCGCAGTCAGTACAAGCTCGCCGCGCTGATTGGTGTAGCGCGTCTCCAGTGTCGCCATGTCCAGGCCACGGCGCACTTTGCCATCGAGAACCGTGGTAACGCCGCTCAGGACATCGCCGGGCCTGACCTCGCCAAGATACGCGAATTCCTGCTCAACGTGCAGCAAGCGCGTAGTGTTCAGGCCAATCTCGCGCAAGCGCTCCATCCAGCCGGGATTGCCCCAGAACTCGAACTGCGTGGGCATAGTCGGCAACATCTGTACGTCCTCGTAGCCCTCCTCCTGGGCTTCTTGACGCGCGTGATAGATGGGGTCGGTTTCGCCTATCGCCAGGGCAAACTCGTGCAGCTTGGCCCGTTCAACCTCAATGGTGAAAGCTGGAAAGCTCTTACCTATAGAATTAGTATCGAACATCGTTTTTTCTCCTCATTGGTTTGTATGCTTCTCATACTATGTTAGCGAGCGGCAACTTCTTCAGCCAGCGCAGGCTCCGCGTACATGGTCTTCTCATGCTCATAAATCACCATACCCGGACCGCCGTTCTTCATGTGGCGCACGTGGCGCTGGAGTGTATAGTCGACCGGCACGCTGGTGCTGCCGCGAGCCTGGCTGTAGTAGGCGGCGAGGCTGGCAGCCTGGTCAATGGTCGCGCGCGGGATCTCGCGACCCCCGGCTTTGATAATCACGTGCGCGCCGGGCACTCCACGGGCGTGCAGCCAGAGATCGTTGCCGGTGGCCTGGTGGAACGTGACCTCTTCGTTCTGTCGACTGTTCTTGCCAATCAGGATGGTAAAACCGTCTTTGCTCTGTTTGTACAAGGGCACGCCGCCACCTGGCGCGGCTGGCTTGCCGCCCTTGCCCTGCTTGCCTTTGGCTTTGGGATGCTGCTTGACCTTCTTCTCCACCGGTTTGCCACGCATATATTTCGCGCTCTGCACCTCGGCCTTGACCAGCAGCACCTCGGCGGGATTCTCGGCGAGGTCGAGGTCGGCCAGTAATTGTTCGATGGTGGCCAGTTCACCATTGTTCTGCTCGATCTGGTCGGGAATGAGGGCCAGGGCGCGGCGCAATTTGTGATATTTATTGAAGAGACGATTGGCGTTGCCCACGGCGTCGAAACGCGGATCAAGGGAAATCTTGAGCGTAGCTGGCTCGCCTTCGCCAGCGTAGTAGTTTTCCAATTCCACGCTCGTCGGACCCTGCGTGACCTCGTTCTGATAGGTCAGCAGCAACTCGGCCTGCACGCGATAGCGATTGGCCTCTGCCGTCGCGCTCAGTTCCTCGCGCAGGATCTCAGCCTTGCGTTTGCAGCGGTCGCGCTGGGTCTGTAAAACTTTCTTGATAGGCGCGCGCACGCTACCCATGGCATCGCGCCACTCCGCGCCAGCGTAATAGTCGTCGATCAGCACGTTGAGCGAGGACGATTGGCGCACGCGCAGGCCGGGCTGTTCGGCGTATTGCTCCAAGGGATAGGCGGCAAAGGCCACTGGTGTGGGAGGCACGCCGGGCGTAGAGATACGCTCGACCAATTGAGGACGCCACTGGTGAGTATCGTAAAGCGCGGCCAGATCGCGCACATTCCAGGCCAGTTCTTCCCAGGTTTCGTCGCTCTGCACGGCATCCAACGGCGTTTCAGCATCGCCTAGAGTGCGATAAACGGCCTCGCGAGCTATCAGCGAGCTAAAACCGAGCAGATTGCGCGTGAGTAGTTGCCAGAGTTTCGCCTGAGCAGGCGCGCGGCCCTTTTTACCTGTCGGCGCGGGCTGTTCTCCCGCAGTTTCGCTACCGGGAATGATTGAGAGCTGAGCCGCCGTAACGCTCGTCGGTTCCAGGCGCGGCAAGGATTGGCCAGCGAAACTGCGCTGCTGAGGAGGTGGCGGCATATACGCCACGTTCGTCGCAACGACACGATAGCGATTGACATCGGCCCCCACATGCTTCAAGCTACCCAGGATCAGCCCTTGCTCGTTACAGAGAATGATATTGCTCAATCGCCCCATGATCTCCAGGATCAAGCGATAGCGAGTGCGCTCCTCGCTACCGGGACTGCTAGGATAGCTGGCGATAATCTCCAGTATACGTTCCCAGCGGGGCTGCTCAATGGCCTCGATACGCGTGCCCTCCAGATATTTGCGCAGGAGCATCACAAAAGGTGGAGGCTCGCTGGCGATTTTCGCGGGCTTGCGCGCCGTAATATGGGCGCGGGCGAGTTGTGGGTGCATGGAAAGGTTGAGCCAGCGATTCTGGCCGCCCTGACCCTCAGAACCGGGCGCATAGCACTGGAAAGCCAGTGAATGTTCGGTGGGCTGAATAATTGTATCGATGCGGGCGCGCGGCAGCAGAACGCGCCATTCATCGGCCAGCGCCGCCAGGGTAATTGCGTCAATATACATGGTTCTATATTCTCTCTTCGCTCTTTATAAACCCCTTCGCCCATCCTCCAGGGCGGGCACAAGGGCCGCCCGTCCATAGTACGGGCGGCCCTTGTGCCCGCCCTGCTCGCTGTAAGCTGACGTTTGCATAGCTCGGACAAATTAGCCCCTGGCTACCCAAGATAGCCACCCATGTTGTACAATAGCAAAAACAGTCGATTAGGAAATTCAGGTCGCGATCCTTCGCCCGATATCCCGCTATCTCTGCGAGAGAACGAGATACGCGGTGGATCGCGTCCCTGCATACATTGGATCACTCGTAGAGTACAACAAATCGCGTCAGAAGAAAACACCTGCGGAAGCCGGTACAAGTAGGGAAAATAGCAATGCAGATTGAGATGCAGCAATCAGAGGCCCATGTAGAAGAGGCTGCGCCGACTCCGACCAGCCAGGGACTGCTCTTTGTGCTTTCTGCGCCTTCGGGTGCCGGAAAAGATACAGTCATTCAGGCCATGCAAGCCCAGGGAGCCGACTTTTTTGTCGTACCCTCGGTGACCACGCGCGCGCCACGACCCGGCGAGAGCGAAGGCAAGCCATATTCTTTTGTGGATTTGGAGACCTTTGAGCGCATGGTGGCCGGGGGCGAATTGTTGGAGCACGCGAACGTCCATGGGAATTGGTACGGGCAACCTCGGCAGCCCATCCGAGACAATCTGCTGGCAGGCCGCGATGTCTTGTTGAAAATCGACGTACAGGGGGCAGCCTCAGTACGTCGTTTGATTCCGCAGGCGGTCTTTATTTTTCTCCATCCCGGTTCCAGCGAAGAACTGGAGCAAAGGCTGGCAGCGCGCCAGACCGAAACGGCGGAAGAACTCCAACAGCGGCGAACTGACGCCCAAACAGAGCTGGCGGAGCAGCATTGGTATGACTACCTGGTTTTTAATCACCACGGTCGTTTGCAAGAAGCAGTAGACAACGTGCGCGCGATCATACGTGCCGAGCACTGCCGCGTCACGCCTCGCCAGATCATAATTTAAAGCATATCACCAGAGAGGCTGATATATATATGAGCGAAGAAGAGAGATTTGAACAATCCCGCACGCGAGAGCGCAACCTCGGCATGGAGTTGGTGCGCGTGACCGAGGCGGCAGCCCTGAGCGCGGGCCGCCGATTGGGTACGGGTGACAAAAACATGGTCGATAAGGCCGCGGTGGACGCCATGCGCCAGTCTATCGATGGCGTCGATATGAACGGCGTAGTGGTGATCGGTGAGGGCGAGAAAGACGAAGCGCCGATGCTCTACATTGGCGAGCAAGTAGGCAATGGAACCGCACCTGATGTCGATGTCGCCGTTGATCCGGTCGACGGCACGCGCCTGCTCGCGAACGGCCTGCCCGGCGCGATCGCGGTAATCGCCACCGCCGAACGAGGTTCAATGTATTCCGCGCCTCCTGGGGTCTTCTATATGGAAAAGATCGCCGTTGGTCCCGCGGCCAAAGGTAAAATCGATATTAACGCACCTATCACTCAGAACCTGCACAACATCGCCAAAGCCAGAGAGGCGCGTATCGACGATATCACCGTGGTGATCCTCGATCGCCCGCGCCACGCCGAAATCATCAGGCAGATCCGCGAAACTGGCTCGCGTATTCGCCTGATCACCGATGGCGATGTCTTCGCGGCTATGATGGCCGCGATGGAAGACTACACCGGCGTCGATGTGCTGCTAGGCACAGGAGGCGCGCCCGAAGCAGTGCTCGCCGCTGCAGCGCTGAAGTGCATTGGTGGCGAGATCCAGTGCAAGGTCTGGCCACGCGACGAACAAGAACGTGCACGCATGAAATCCGAGGGCATCGATCTGCAGCAGATCTTTACAACCGATGATCTGATCAAAGGCGACGACGTATCCTTCGCGGCAACTGGCATCACTACCGGCGAACTCCTGCAAGGCGTCCAGTATTTTGGCTGGGGCGCACGCACCCATTCGCTGATGATGCGCTCGCGCTCAGGTACGGTGCGCTATATCGAGGCCCGCCACAAATGGCACACCAAACCGGGGATACAGTTGCCATAGTAGCATGAGCTGAGGATGAACGAGATGGGTCAGGGCAGTGGTACTACCCTGACCCATCTCGTTTTTTGGTGGAAGATGATGTTTACCTTTCCAGAATCCCTTCTTTGCGCCCTTGACTATTTTCACATTCAATCGAACCGATCAGGAAAAGCAAACGGGCGCAGGAATTGCGCGGGTTTGAAAGAAATGAACGCGGGCGGCGCGACGTTGAAGGTCGAGCCGAGCGCGGCGGCTTCCTGATTCATCAGCACTGGATCGGTCGTGTTGTCCCAGCGACCAGTATCGGCTCGGCTGGCGTCATCGTGCAGTGACCGGCGCGATGCACGAAAACCTGGCGCAGCAAGCTGCTATCGCCATTCTCGCTCACGACACTCGCGTAAGACTGCTCGTCCTCGTTGACCACCAACCCATCGCCAGTGGTGTGCATGGTCAGAACCGGGATATCCAGGTCGCCATCGAAGGTGATGTACTTGTTCAGGTAGAGCACGGCCTTCGGGTCGGGGCTGATACGCGGAGCGTCGTTCAGCGCGTCCAGATCCCCATTCAGATTCAGGCCCGCCTGTTTGTACAGCGCCTCAACCTCCTGGCGATCGACCGATTTGTTCAACTGGGCGCGGTAGTCAACACCAATGTTCCACGAGGGGTTGCCGCCCGCGCGTGACTCAAGCTCGGCGCGCGCGAAGAAGGCGAAAGCAAGATCAACCTGACTCTGCCACAAGAACTGATTCTGCTCCTGCGCGGCAAAATCTGTTTTCGCAGGTTCGGGCGAAGCAGCGTTAAACCAGCCAGGCAGGTCCCCTAGAGCAGAAGCGAGCGCGATACGTGCCTTCCCCTGCGGACTCGTCTGCGCAGCCGCGATAATAGCCTGAGCCTGCTGAAAACCACTCGTGGGGTCGGTGATATGTACGAGCGGCAAACCACCTCCGGCCAGCAATGTATCGAAGGCAAACGAAGAATCGAGGGCCTGATTCCAGGTGCCGATCCCACCAGCCAGGACACCACACAATGGCATCGCGCCTGCAAAACGCTGCGGGTCCAATTGCACCAGGCCAGCGGTAATAATGCCACCCAGCGAATCGCCCCAGGGGATCGTGCGCGCGGGCTGGCCACAGGTTGCGTTGAAGAAATCCAGGAGGGCAAACTGGTCGTGAAAAGCCTGCTGGAGTGCCCAACCGTTCTGGCTATAAGAAGAACCGGCCAGTGCATACCCCTGCTGCAAAAGCGCCCCGCCGGTCAGGGAGTCGCTGGCATCGTGTGGCGTGAGTGGGGAACCAGGAAATACATAGCCATGGCTATAGAGCAGCAACGTCCCATTCCAGTTAGCAGGCACTTGAATGAGATAGTTAGCCCCGCCAATGGTTCCTGTCAGAGTGTTGGTACTCCCGGAAGTAATACAACTGCTGGACGTTCGCGCAAGCCTGGCGCTGGCGAAAGCAACGCCTGTAGACATCACTGTCAAAGCACTCACAAGCGTTAACAACATACTGAAGAAGAGTAAGCGGCGTTTCATGAATTGCTACCTCGCTTCCCTACAAGGGGGTTGACACCAAAACAACAGTGTACTGGATGAAGCTAAGGGGCCGCCGGGCGAAAATCGGGCATGGGAAGGGTCTTTCTCACGGTCGTTGTGAGAATAGCGGTGGCATTCGCCTTCTTCGCCTGTTGATGAGTAGTGTACCCGAAAATCTGAGGGAAAGTCAACTTTAATCCATCAGCGATATTTTAGTTCCGCTTCCAGATCATCAATAAACTGGCGTGCTACGCGACCTGAGCGGCCAGTATGCTGGCGCTCCCACTGCAACGCGCGCTCCTGGAGTTCCTCCAGCGGAAATTCCAGACCGCGCTGTTGTACCAGCGTCTGGACTATACGCAAGTATTGCTGCTGATCCGGGGACATGAAGGTGACACGCAAGGCGAAACGATGGGCCAGCGAGTGCTTCTCGTCCATGGTATCGCGCCAGTTCACATCTTCCGTCGGCTTGCCGCGATCGCTAAAGTTCTCGCGAATGAGGTTCAGGCGATTTGAGGTTGCACAGATCAGTACATTCGCGGGTCGCGCCTCCGCTGTGCCTTCCAGCAGGACTTTCAGCGCTTTATAGGCCGTCTCGTGCTCTTCGAAAGAGAGGTCATCAATAAAGAGCAAATAGTGTGGGGCACGCTCGCGCAGTTGAGCCACGACAACCGGCAAATCGCCAAGATCCTCCTTGCTCACCTCAACCAGGCGCAGACCCTGGTCGGCATACCCATTCACAAGCGCTTTGACCGTCGAGGATTTGCCCGTACCCGGTGGGCCGTAGAGCAACATATCCTGAGCAGGCAAACCCGCCAGGAAACGCTCGATATTCTTAGTGAGCCGTGCTTGCTGCCGCTCCTGCCCCACCAATCCGGCAAGTTGTACCCTATCTGGGTGGGCAATGCCAACTAACTGTCTCTCAGTCGCCAGCCAGCGTAGGACATGATAGTGGGCCTGAGGACCTGTACCGTGGCGCGCCCAATGCTCCTCCAATGGTTCGACCAGCCCTGCCCAATCAGAACAGAGAGCGATGCGCGCGGCCAGTGTATCGCGGGCGTGGGTCGGCGTGTCGCTCTGCTGTGGCGCGAGATCACACCAGAGCGTCCATGCATCACGCAAGGTTGGCATAGATGGCGTCACAAGCGCGTCTACCATCTCCCAAAGAGCCTCGGCACCTGGTTGAAATAAGCGCTGCAGCGCGCGCAAATCGCGTCGAGCCTGTGCTCTAAGTGTGGACGAGACGTGTGCGGAGCCGACACGTTCAACCTGTTCGCTCCAGGGATTGCGATCATCAATCAGACGCGCCGCCAGATACGCCTGCCAGGCATCGGCAAGTCGCGGGGTTGCCTCCTCGTTCGCCATCGCAGCCAGTTCGTGAAATGCATGGCTATAGGAAGCAGCGATCAGAGCAGGATCAGGCTGCGCGCAAGCGAGCGCTTGCAGGAGTTTTAGGAAAACCTCGCCTGTCTGATCTTGCAAAACATTGTTGAAGAGGGTCAGGCCGTACGCAGCGTGCAGCGCTATCTGCACCTGTTCACGTGGATCTGGAGCGGGCAGGTTGCCATTGTTACGCTCCTGTTGCTGTACAAGTGGTTCCATATTTACAGTTTCTGCATCTTTTCAATTACTGCGTCCGCGACCTGCGAGGTGCCAACGGCGGTGGGATCATCGGGACGCGATTTGAGATCGTAGGTCACATTTTTGCCCTCGGCGATCACAGCTGAGAGGGCGCGCTCCAGGCGGCTGGCAGCCTCGCGTTCACCGAGGTGGCGCAGCATGAGCACGCCGGAGAACATCATGGCCATCGGGTTGACTTTGTTCTGCCCGGCATACTTGGGCGCGCTGCCATGCACTGGCTCGAAAACGGCGTATTTGCTGCCGATATTCGCGCCAGGGGCCACGCCCAGGCCGCCGATCAGGCCAGCGGAAAGATCAGAAATAATGTCGCCATAGAGGTTGGGCAAAACCAGCACATCATAGCACTCAGGCTTTTGCACCAGCTGCATGCACATATTATCCACGATACGATCTTCAAATTGAATGTCAGAATACTCTTTCGCGACCTCGTGGGCGGTGGCCAGAAAAAGACCATCGGAGAATTTCATAATGTTGGCTTTGTGGACCGCAGTCACTTTGCGGCGTCCATTGGTACGAGCGTAGTCAAAGGCAAATTTCACGATGCGTCGGCTGGCCATCACTGAAATATATTTGATGCTGATGGCTGAATCGTGATCCAGGTGTGTGCCGGTGGTGCGCGCAATCGTCTCAAGCATCTCCTCTTGCTCAGGCGTCCCACGCTGGAACTCGACGCCCGCGTAGAGGTCCTCGGTGTTCTCACGCACGATGATCATATCGATATGTTCATAGCGGGAACGTAGGCCCTGATAGGTTTTCGCGGGTCGCAGGTTGGCATAGAGGTCAAGCTTTTTCCGCAGAGAGACATTTGCGCTGCGCGCGCCCTTACCAACTGGCGTGGTGATCGGACCTTTTAAGCCAACACCAGTGCGCTTTATCGATGCAATTACCTCGTCAGGTAAAATGGTTCCGCACTTTTCCAGTGTCTCCGCGCCTGCCTGTTGCACATCCCAGGTGAATGCCACCCCGGTCGCCTCCAGCACGCGCCGAGTCGCTTCAGTGATTTCCGGGCCTGTTCCGTCGCCGGAAATAAGCGTAACTGCGTGCGACATGGAATCCTCCAAATGACTTCTCTCCAAGCGAGCTATTCAGAACCAGCGAATGAGCCGTTTGGCTCGCACAGAGTAAGGATTAACTAGCATTATTCTTCGTGAAACATCGCGAACACTTCCGATTATAGCACAAAGGCAGGACCCACATGCGATTGGAGCTTCTATAAGCATTGGAAGAGCAAATATTCTAAATACGCGCTTCCTCCACAGCGATGGCGAGCACACCTCCTCCAACAAATACGGGCATGATCGTGGCGGCGAGCACCCGCCCCATCCCCGACGCGGGCGAGCAGCGTCCGTACTATGGACGGACCTGGGTGCAAGGGCAAATTGGTTCAGGAAATCCAGGCCTCATAGCCGCCCAGTTTCACGCGAAAATCGTGAAGACATACTAACCCCTGTCCATAGGAGGGACGCCCCTTGTGTGCGTCCGGGTGGGGCGTCCCTACCTGGCGGTACTGGCCGTGGCTTTCCTGGCTGGAGTGGCCTTTTTCACGGTTGAGGCCGCCGAGACTTTCGCGCGTGGAGATGCAGCTTTTTTCGCCGCTGGTTTTTTCTCGGCGGTTTTGGCGGTGCCGTTTTGATGCGGCTTCTCCTCTTTGCTCCGCAGGGGTACGATGACTTCCTGGTAGCAGACCGGGTCCTGGCCAGGCTTTTGTACAACCATCAGGCCATTGCACTTCGGGCAAAGATCGGGAATAGGTTTTTCCCAGATGGCGAAGTTGCAGGTCGGATAGTTGTTGCAGCCGTAGAAGATGCGCTTTTTCTGGCGCGTCTTCCGCTCAACCAGGTCGCCGCCGCACACGGGGCAGAGCGCGCCGGTCTTATTGACCACCGAACGGCGATAACTGCACTCTGGGAAGCCAGAGCAGGAGATGAAACGCCCAAAGCGTCCTGTGCGAATGACCAGATTGCGTCCGCAGTCGGGGCAGGCCTCGTCCATCTCCTCGACCGGTTTCTGCACGCGGTCCATCTCTGCCTCGGCCTTTTTCATCGTGACTTTAAAGTCGCCGTAGAAGGTGCCCAGAAACTCCTTCCAGGATTGACGACCCTCTTCGACCGCGTCGAGCTGGCGTTCCATCGATGCCGTGAAGCCGGTATCGACGATATCCGGGAAGTGCTTATTCATCACCTCGTTGACCGTCTCGCCCAGCCAGGTTGCCACAAAACGCCGCTGTTCCTGGTCAACGTAGCCGCGATCCTGGATTGTGCTGATAATTGGCACATAGGTGCTGGGGCGACCAATGCCCTGCTCCTCCAGCTCTTTGATCAGGCTGGCCTCGGTAAAGCGCGGCGGCGGCTGGGTGAAATGCTGCTCCGGCTTCAGTTCGCGCAGGTCCAGCACCTCGTCAGCGCGCAGACGCGGCAGGTTGCGCTCGTCCTCTTCACGCGACCAGACGGCGTAGAAGCCGGGGAATTTGAGATGCGAGCCGGTGGCGCGGAAGACATACTGGGCCGCCACGATATCCACGCGTACGGTATCAAAGACCGCCGGGGTCATAAAGCTGGCCACAAAACGCCGCCAGATCAGGTTATAGAGCTTAAACTGGTCGGGAGTAAGGTGATGCTTCACGATATCCGGAGTCAGCGTGACGTCGGTTGGGCGAATGGCCTCGTGAGCATCCTGGGTCGTGGCCTTGGCCTTACCCACGCGCCCCTGACCAACGTACGGTTGACCAAATTCGCTGTTGATATACTCTTTCACCTGGCCCTGTGCCTCGTCCGAGATGCGGGTCGAGTCGGTACGCATATAGGTGATCAAGCCCTGGTGGCCGCGTTCGCCCAGCTCAATACCCTCGTAGAGATGCTGAGCCACGCTCATTGTTTTCTTCGGCTTGAAGTAGAGGCGTAGCGAGGCATCCTGCTGCAACGTGCTGGTCGTATAGGGCAGTGGCGGCTGGCGACGCTGCTCCTTCTCCTCAACTTTGAGCACCGTATAGGTCGCGCCCTTGAGATCGCTCAGGATCGCGTCGGCCTCGGCCTGCGAGGAGATTTTAATCCGACCTTTCTGCCCCTTTTTCGCGCCATTGCCAGTGCTGGCAGCGCCATTCTGGTCACTGCTGCTGACCTTCTCGCTGGCGGACGCGTCCTCTCCTTCTTCGGAAGTAGTACTTTCGTCGCTATTCATCAGCGCGATATCATTGAGGCGAGAAATCAGCATGGCCTCGAAGCGCTCTTGTTTGCCCTGCTGGCTGAGAAAGGCGCTGATGCTCCAGTATTCCTCAGGCTCAAACGCGCGAATCGCGGCCTCGCGATCACAGATCAGACGCAAGGCGACCGATTGGACGCGCCCGGCGCTGGTGCCTGATTGAATGCGGCGCCAGAGCAGCGGGCTGATCTTATAACCCACCAGCCGGTCGAGTACACGACGCGCCTGCTGAGCGTTAAAGAGATCTTCGTTGATTTCACGCGGCTTCTTAATTGCCTGCTGAACCGCGCTTTTGGTGATCTCATTGAAGACAGCGCGGTGCGGATTGGTCAGGCCTAGCGTTTCCTTGAGCGACCAGGCAATAAATTCGCCCTCGCGATCGGGGTCAGGCGCGAGGTAGACCTCGTCAGCCTTGCGAGAAGCGGCCTTCAGTTCATTGATCAACTTATCTTTTTTCTCGATGACTTCATACTGCGGCGTAAAATCCTTGCGGGTATTCACGCCGAGACCTCTTTTGGGGAGATCGATAATGTGGCCCATCGAGGCCCGGACCTCAAAATCCCGACCCAAAAATTTTTCAATTGTCTTGGCCTTTGCGGGCGATTCTACAATCACAAGTTTTTTTGCCATTACACCTATACCTGATCTTCAATTCAGTCAACACGGCTCTATCACTAATAATACGCCGTGTCACCAGAAACGCAAGCACACTCCATCTCTGCGCTATAGAATAGCATATGTGGCAAGAGGGAAAAGGGTAAATTTTATTCCCGCCTGTCCTGCCAGAGGAAAATTTGTGGGCAAGCGCATACCATTGTTGAGTAGTAATAGAGCAGGAACAAGATCAGTAATCTTGACCGCGCTTGCGCCTGCATGCTATGCTGCAAGAGAGAAAGATATATCATCGAAGAATCGTTTAGCGTAACCAAACGGGAACGTAGATACGACTTCAGGAGAAAAGACTCCTTAGTACGAATAGAGTCAGAAAGCACGAAAAGCGTACTACCAGCCGTTCCCACCTGTTGCTGGCGTCAGCACGATGCCAGTATGGAGGAACTCTCTACATGCAAAAAGACCGGCCATCGCGCCTGGAGCGGAGAGACGAACGTAAAGAGAGACGCCTGAGCAATAAAAGATCTGTGCCCACCGTCGAGACCAACGAGCCTGAGCTTGACGTTGCTCAGCCCGACGGCTCTGGCGAAGCAGAGACACCCGTCTCTCACCTTGAGGCTCGCTCACCTCTGCCATCCTGGAACACCAGCAAGCGGCCCGGAAACTCCTTGCGCGCCAGCGTGGCAGTCGTTGGAGGGCGCACGGCGGGCGCGTTGAGCCGCCGCTTCCACCTGGGAGGCGGGACCAGCATCGCGGGGATTGTGGCTCAACAACTCTATCCAGATATTATTGAACACCTCTCGACCCAGCTTCAGCAGGGCAGCATTCTGGTTACGGGCACCAACGGCAAAACGACGACCAGCGGCTTTATTGCGGCCATTCTCAGTGATGCAGGGCTGCGCGTCTGGCGCAACCGCGAAGGCTCCAACCTCATGCGCGGGATCGCGGGCGCGCTGGTGATTCGCACGCGGCCAAACGGCAAATTACGCCGCGCCGGACAGGCTATCTCGATCTTTGAGGTAGATGAAGCCGTGATGCCGAAAGCTGTGCGCACGATTCCCACACGCGTGGCCGTGTTTAACAACCTCTTTCGCGATCAACTCGACCGCTATGGCGAAGTTGATAGCGTCCTGGAGCGCTGGCAGCAAACGATTAGTTCCCTGTCGCCGGAGACGATCCTGGTGCTGAACGCCGATGATCCGACAATCGCCAACCTGGGCCAAAGCTTCGCCGGACGCGTGGTTTACTTCGGTATCGAAGACCCCACCCTGGATCTGGAAAGCCAGGCAAAGGCGGACGAACGGCACCAGGTGATGGATACACGCGTTTGCCCCAACTGTGGGAGCGAGTATACCTATGCACTGCGCTTCTATAGCCATATCGGGCATTATCAGTGCCCCAATTGTGGAGAGGGTCGGCCACAACCTGAAATCGTCGCCAGGAGAGTTGAGAACGAGAGCTTTGACCGTCAGCGTATCGAGCTTGAGATGCCCGGCAAGCAGGGCGAGATCACGGTGCCATTACCGGGACTGTATAATGTCTATAACGCCCTGGCAGCCATTGCCACCGCGCACGCGCTGAACCTTGCCTGGGAGCCAACAGTCTCTGGTATTGAGCAGTTCAAACCCGCTTTCGGGCGCGGTGAACGCGTGCAGATCGCGGGGCGAACCGTGCGCATGTTGCTGGCGAAGAATCCTACCGGTTTCAACGAGGTCTTGCGCACACTTTTTGCAAAGAGTAACAAGCGGCACGTGTTATTCGTCTTAAATGATAACGTCGCCGATGGTCGGGATATTTCCTGGATTTGGGATGTCGATTTTGAGCAGGTGAAGCAGGGTTTTGACACACTTACTGTCGCGGGAACGCGCGCACGCGACCTGGCTCTGCGGCTGAAATACGCTGGCCTGGACCCGAAGGACATCCAGATCGCGCCGTCAGCTCCACTGCGCGCGGATCGGGAGCGGGAGCGCAAAGGGAGACGCATCTCGGCCTCTCGTAGGCTTCAGAAAATGGGCAAACGCCGGGTCGAGCTGGCTCCGGTGGAGCATGAAACCACGAGCGCACTGCCGGTGACGTTTCTGCCGCAAATGCCGGATATTACCTATGGTATCGCTCAAGCACTGGATAGGGCCATTAGCCAGACACCAGAGGGCGAAACTCTCTTTATTGTCCCAACGTATACAGGTTTGTTAGAGATTCATCGCGAACTAGAACGTCGCGGCTTGACGCCGCATTATTGGGAGGAGACTGGCCCATGAGGGAGCAGAGAGAAACGCGCGAG